>ERZ857922.3323-NODE-3323-length-14064-cov-14.177671_pt1 | contig 14064 bp, 14 predicted proteins | sample MGYA00519579_ERZ857922 | MGnify/ENA primary metagenome ERZ857922 (study PRJEB31778, sample SAMEA3449375) | human gut metagenome | biome: human gut; feature: human-associated habitat; material: faeces | place: United Kingdom | collected 2010/2012 ... | reverse complement strand
GCTGGCCCCGCCGAAGAAATCCGGCGACCCCGAGGAAATCATTCTGCTGAACGCATTCTCCAAGGTGAGCGACGATGACCGTGCCGTCCTGTGGGCGCTGCTGCGGAAATATATGACTCCGCACGACCGCGCCCTGCTGGAAGCCCTTAACCAAGACAACGAATCCGGCGCCGTATAATTTACCTGCCGTATTCGGACTAAGGGGAGGGCTTCATCATGCAAAAGAACCAGACGAAAAAAGCCGCTCTCTATATCCGAGTTTCTACCCACTACCAAATCGACAAGGATTCTCTACCATTCCAGCGCAACGAACTGATAAACTACGCGAAATACGCTCTCGGCATTGATGACTACGCCATTTTCGAGGACGCTGGCTACTCCGGCAAAAATACGGACCGCCCGGCGTACCAAGACATGATGCGCCGGATCCGCGCCAAGGAATTTTCTCACCTCTGCGTTTGGAAAATTGACCGCATCAGCCGCAATCTTCTTGACTTTGCTGCCATGTATGAGGAGTTGAAGAAATTCAACTGCACGTTCGTCTCCAAGAACGAGCAATTCGACACGTCCAGCGCCATCGGCGAAGCCATGTTGCGCATCATCCTCGTATTCGCCGAACTCGAGCGCAAGCTGACCGCCGAGCGCGTCACGTCCATCATGTACTCTCGCGCCAACAAGGGCCTTTGGAATGGCGCTCCTATCCCGTTAGGCTACAAATGGGATGCCAAGGGCAAATACCCCGTCATCGACGAGGATACCGCCGTTGTGGTGCGCTATATCTACGACCAGTACGAGAAAATCCACAGCACCATGAAGCTGTCCGACAAGCTGAACCGCGAGAACATCAAGTCGGCGCGCGGCGGCGAGTGGACGGGTACAACCGTAAAAGGAATCCTGCGAAACCCGTTCTACAAGGGAACCTATCGGTACAACTACAAAACGCAGACCGGGCGCATCAAGCCCGTGGAGGAGCAGATCATCCACGAGGACAACCACCCCGGTATCATCGACAAGGAGCAATGGGACCGTGTGAACAAAATTCTCGACGAAAATTCCACCCGTTCCGTCGCGCAGCTGCGCTCAAACGTAAAGTACACGCACATCTTCTCCAAGCTGCTGCGGTGCGGCCAGTGCGGCCACACGATGGGCGGCGGGCTTGACCGGGCGCTTGGGCTTCACCGCCGCGGGAGCGGCCTTGCTGTCCAGATACTCCCGCAGCGGCTCCGGTACGGTTTTTTCATACAGAGCGTTCAGCGCATCCTCCAAGTGCTCCTGCACAGAGGAGTGTTCCTTGCGGAGCGAGAACTCCAGTGCGCCCAGCTTCTCATCGTCAAAGGTGACGGTGACAGTTGCTTTTTTCATGTGCGTGTCCTCCTTCTATATGCTATTTTCAGCGTTTTTGTGTTGTGGGGGGGGTATCACTACCCTCCGATGGTCGCACGAGGTTTCAATCCTGCGGACGTCCGGCATTATCAAGGGCAAAATTAGCCTTTTTTATGGCATTGCGCCGCTGCATCTTCTCGGCATCAGACAGCACCCTGTTTGGTACGATCTTTATCCATGATTTTGGAATGGTGTAGTCAACTGCCCGTCCGCTGCGGGACGCCTTCACGAGCCTGCAATCCTCCGGCCTGTCCCGCGCCAGTGCTGCCAGCTTCTGACGCAGTACCTTGTTGTGGGTGTAAATACCGGCGGTCTTTTCTTCCTCGTTGAAGTTGATAATGGTTTCCTGCTCATAACGAGCCATGTTCATGCAACGCACCTCCGATCACAACATCTGCGGCTCCTGCGGAGCCTGCTCCATTTTCTGCTGTGGGTGGTCGGTCAGTGCATACCAGCAACCATGCTCGTCTCTTTTTAAGGACAGCACCTCCATCTCCAGAAGTTCCTGCGCCTCGACCGGCATCTGACATCCGCTGACTCCGGGATGTGCCATAGTCGCTTCGCCGTGTAAGAGCTTCTCCGTTTCGGAAGGAGTCAGATCCACAAAACCGCACGGCGTCATGAGCTGAAAGTAATCATCCGGATAGCTTGTCAGCAGTTCCTCAATAGTCTTCGGCTGTATTGCATAAACCATATCACGCACCTGCGTTTGCCGTGTCTCGTCATATAGACCTGTGAGCAGACTTTGGAAGGTCTCACCCACATCCACAGTCTGATGCTCCATCCAAGCCTCACTCAGAAGTTCCAGTGGCTTCTCCTGCTGCAGCAGAAAAATCATCTTCTTGCGGGAAAGATTTTCTCCAAACGCCATCAGCTCGGAGTGGCAGGTCATCATGGCGGAGATCTCATCCGCAGCCTGAATCAATTCGTCACGAGAGAGCTGGTCGAGCCGGTTCATGTACCCTGCCATCTCGTTTTCTGTTTTGTTGAACAAAGCTGACCACGCTTCGCCAGATGTCAGTTGCTTTTGACTAATGATCTCACCATGAAGGAAGGCCGGTACATCGATGGTTTCCACCGTACTGAACCAAAGGTCACCGCGGTAACCAATTTTCAAAGCAGAAAACTCCTTTGCTGCGTTGATCAGTTCTTTCGGACTACCGGGCGGGACTTCCTGATCCCAGCGATACCAGTTATCCTTCGGTTGGCAGGGAGCGAGTTTAAGGAGGACATAGTCCTCCGGCACGAACTTTGGATAGCGGCAAAGCTGACCACCTACGGCATAGTAGGGCTTGCCCTCACACATCACGGTTTGCTCCATGTACGCTTTCATTTTGGGTAAGCTTTCACAGAACCAGCACTCGCTATCCCCAAAGCGGCGGATCTGACCGTCATCCAGAATGCTGTCGAGGCGGTCTGCTTTCGTCAAATGGTACACCACCGATGGCGCAGGAACTTTTACATAGGCCATGTCTCATTCCTCCTACATTTTCAGTTCGGGCATTGGACCGCCGCCGAATATGCCGCTTGCCGCCATATCAGACAGTTCTTGTGAACTTGCCCCCTGTTCCGCGGCTTCCGCTGCTGGTATGATCTCATTGCTCAGCAGAGCATTGGCTGGCTCATGGATCACCTGATAGACTGTCTCCACGGCACGAGGACTGAATCGCTCTGAGATCTCTTTGAACGCAGAAACCAAAGAAGACATTTCCTGCTCGAAGGCGGTTTCCGCACCATCTGCCAGTTCCTCCGCAAATGCGATCCACGTGGCGGTGGTATAAGCATCGTGCTGCGGGATCAGCTTGTCCAGCATGTCTGCATACTTCCTCTGCGGTGTTCCCTCTGTCCATTGGTATTGAAAATGCTCCTGCTGGTCATCATGTCCGTGATCCGCCGCTTTCTGTGTGGTACTGCCCAATTCATGAGCAGCGTATTGCTGCATAAACAAATTGAACAATTCCAGCGTTTTCTGCTTTGCCTCCCGGACAGAATAGTACGGTCCGATGGTTTCGGCACATTCCATTTTGTCGTCACGCACATAACCATAATAGTGATTACAGAGGCTTCCGGGGTCGTGTGCATATCGGCGCTCCCGCTCTGTATAGATAACGACCTGAAATCGTTCATAGGTCGTGGCGGGGTCGCGTCCCTCGAAGGTGTATCGCGGTGATCCGTCAGTAATGTCTGCGCCTTTTGTCCAGACGACTTTGTTCTTTACTTCATCTTTGTGGAATTCCATTCGATCCTCCTCAGTCATAATTGATATACGGAATCTTCAGCCAGTGCGTCCAGCCGCGGTTCGCCAGCTCTGTTTTGACAACGCCATACCTTGTTCCCATGGCCTCGATGACCTGACCGCCGCCGATGTAAACACCGATGTGCCCCTCATGCCAAACGGCAAGGCCGGGGATGTCCGGCATTGTGCTAATGGGGCCGGATTCACTGGCGTTATAGTACATCTGGTTTGCACCGATATCCGGCATCCCGTGGGTGCCGTAGTCGATGGTCATCGTTTCCGGGGACAGCCAGCCATAGCCCTTGATGAGCCCCACGCAGTCGGCGGTCCTGCCGCCCAGCCAGTTGGCGCGGATGATGTCCTCGTGATTGCTAACACCGTCCGGGTATTGCGACACCTTGTAGGTGAGGAGTGACTCCGTCAACACATTGCCATAGGTACCCCAGACATAGCCCCAGCCGGACTCCCATGCGTGGATGGCGTAGGTCACAAGGTCGGCTGCATTTTTATTGGTGGGATCAACAAAGGTGGAGATGTCCAAGTCGATACTGCTTCCATCTCCGCGAAGGAACTCGCCGCTGTAGCTGCCGCCGCCTGCGGTGCCGGCGATCGTGCTATAGATGTGGTTGATGTTGCTCTTATCATCCTCCGTGATCGTCCGGCCCAACTCTGCTTCGAGATTTGCATACGCCTGATGCAGCGAAACCGGAACAGCGACGGTGTATTCTTCTTCTGTACTGGTGACCGTTCCATCCTCGCTCTCCACTTCTACCGTGCGGGTACGGGTTTCCCAAGTGTAGAAGCATTCTACGAAGCGGCTTGCCGCCCGTGCGGACGGCGCATCCTCGCCAAAGCAGAGGGCATAAAAAACAGCCTTGACTCGGATCGGGTCAAGGTTGTTTCCGCCTTCCGTCCGCACATTGACGGAGGCGACCGCCGAATCCAGAAGAGAAAACGCGGAGCGCATCTCCTCAATGTGAGAGCGGAATGCCATAGGCACCTCGGTCGAATAGCTCGTCCCATAGAAGGCTGCGGCTACCGCATGGTTGTTGTGATCCGCACCGCCTGTGCCGATGGAGCACAGCGCGGCGATCAGGAGGATGACGGGCGAGAGAGCAGCGACCAGCCCCCAGCCGATCCCTTTGCGGAGATTCTCGTTGGAAAGGGCTGTTGCCGCGGCTTTGGCGATCATACCCGCGGTTACTGCCATCAGCGGCCACCCGCTGTGCCAAACAGCTTTTCCTTGTAGGCGGGAGCGTGGACTTCCAGCAGATACCGCTCGTTGCCGCACTTGTACAGGCATACTCCGCGCTGGGGGAAATTGATGAGGTTATACTCCGCCTCATCCAGCTGGAGCATCTCCATGTAAGACCGTTTGTCGATGGACCCTGCGTTGAACAGGAACTGGTGAGGCGGGATGCTGAATAGCGGCTTTGTCATCTCACGGATACCCTCCTGGTCGAAGTCCTCCAGATTCTGACTTGCCAGCAGCATGGCGGATTCCTTTTTGCGCACACGCTTGAGGCAGTTTCGGATGTACTCAATGGCCGTGGGATTGGACAGCCAGATATATAGCTCGTCCAGTGCCGCCACGGTATTGCCCTCGGTCAGCAGCTTGTCCGACAGGAACGACAGAATATTGAACAGCATGGCGTTGCGGACATTCTTCGCTGCGCCCAGCAGTCCTTTCACCCCGAAAACGAGGAATCGGCTGGAGGTGATGTTGGTGTGTCCATTGAAGAACTGCGCGTCCGCACCCTTGCACATGGAGTGCAGCCCCAACAGCACCTCACGCAGGATCTGCTCGGTGTAAAGCTGGTGGGCGGCCATGTCATAGCTTTTGTACTCCGCCTCGATCAGGTCATAGAGATCAGAGAGGATGGGGTAGTCCTCCGAGCGCATACGGCGGAAATTGGTCCGCTCTGTGATACCCCATTTCCCATACAGCTTGGAGAGCATGATCTCAATGGTGTCGATATGGGCATCCGAGAAATCCTTGTAGGCGCGGAAGAAGTCCTTGAGGAAGGAAATGTGCTGTGCCAGCAGGGTGCTTTTTCGGAAGGCTTCCGGTGCTGCCGTATCGTCCGGGTCGCCGCCGTCATCCCAGCATTTCGGCTCCAGCACATTGATGATGTACTTGCCCGCCATAAGGTCGGCAAAGCAGCCGCCGACAGCCTCGCACATCTCCTGCTGCTCATGCTCGGCATCCAGCGTGATAACGGATTTGCCGGACTCCAACAGGTTCAGGATGAGCAGCTTCATGAGGTAGGATTTGCCCTGACCGGAGTTGCCGAGGATAAGGATATTGGCGGAGGTCTTGTCCTCGTCGCGCTGATCGAAGTCCACGAGGATGTTGCTGCCATACTTGTCCCGCCCGACATAGAAGCCCTTTGCGTCCGTTTTGCCGCTGTAGTTGAAGGGATAGAGATTTGCCACGGAGTTGGCAGGCAGGACTCTTTCAAACTGCGCTCCGAAGGCATTGTAGCCCACGGGACTGACACAGCAGAAGCCCTGCTGCTGGCGGAGCAGGAGTCTGTCCACATTGAGCTTGCTGCGTACCAGTTCGGTCAGCACGTCGGTCTGCAGCAGCTTCAGCGCGTCATAGTCCGGGGCAGTCAGCTCGATGTAGACCGCGCAGTGGAACAGCGGCTCCTTGTTGCGGTGGCGGCTGCCCTCCATGGAGATCATGTCCTGCAGGTTCGTTTCTGCAATGATGGTCTGCCGCAAGTTATTGGGGTTCGATTTGTTCATGCGGTTTTTATTCGCGGCATTGTGGAGGATACGGTCCTCCTCGGCCGGGGTGAGCTGCCGGGTATAGATACGCAGGGTGATGCCGTCCTTCTCGCCTAAGTGCCGCAGCAGAGCCTGCTCGTCGGTCTGGGTGGGATATTCCCGCAGGGCCCACACGCAGCGGAAGGTGTTGCCGCAGATGAAGTGGTCGGGATTAAACTGCACCACGGAGGGTGCGATCATATCCAGGAAGGATTTGACAGGTGTGTCCTCCGTGTGCCTTGCTGTAGCTTTTTTCTTGTTTGCTGCCAAGTGATATCCCCCCTTATTCTCCGAAAAGGACCCAGCGTTCGCCGTCGTGATCCTCGTACCGCTCGGTGGTCACGTTCTGCTCAAAGTAGACTCCCAGCATCCTTTTGAGATCCTCCTCGGTGGCACGACGGACGGTGAAGCCGTTATCCTTGATGCTTTTTTCGATGCGGGAGAGGTAGCTGAACACATCGGATTCCTTTTTGCCCTGCAGCCGGACGAGGATATAGAACTCCCGGCTGGATGCCATGAGCACCTGAATACGATCCAGGTGCTTGCTGTCCTGCTCCAGCAGCTTTCGAATGACGGGCAGCCCCTCCTCGTTTGCCCGCTGGCGATAGAATGCCTTGTTGTTCTCAAAGGACTCCTTGGAATTTAACGCCAGCATCTCGATCTCCGCCATGCCCTTGACCACATTGAGCAGGGCATAGATCCTTGCGCCCACGCCGGCGTCCGGCAGCACAGAAATGTTCGTGGGCTTGATGGCAAAGAACACCAGCTCTCCCATGCGGGTGGCGATGCCATAGTCGGTAATGTCATCAATGCCCATGAGCTGCCGGGTGGACTGCTCACGGGCATCTTTCTTTTTCTGCTTTCTGCTCATGAGTCGAGCCTCCATTCGTAGTATTGTTGTTTTGTGATCAGGAAGGCAGCGGCATAGCGGATGAAGTCCAGAATGCTGGTGCCCTCATGCCGGATCGTCAGGAAGGCGAAGACTGCCGTCAGCACCAGCGGCAGGGCGATGCCGGTCTGGGTCAGCGCCAGGACGGAGAGAAGAAGTCCCACGCCGATGATGCCGATGTCCCGCAGCTCCCACAGCCACAGCGTGGCCTTTGCGGACAGGTTGTCCGGGTAAATGTACATGGCTGATTACCTCCAATGAGAATGAGGGAGGCCGCGGGAACACCCGCGGCCTCCTATGATGCTTGGTCACTCCGCTTCCGTGTCATCCAGCGCGTTCTCGATGAGCTGGATGAGGAACTGCTTTTGCTTGAGGTTGCGGGCTGCCAGATATTCCTTCAGTCGCTCGAAGAGCTCTGCCGGGACCTGTACCGCCAGGGTGCGCTCTGCTTTCATGCTGATCTGTCCTCCTTCAAAGTGTTCGGTGAAGATGCGCTCCACATATTCCGCCAGTGTGTTCAGCTCCAGCTGTTCTTTTTCTGCCATGATTTTTGCGTGGAGATCGGTGGATATCATGGCGCAGAGGTTCTTTTTTCCCTCCATCGGTTCTGCTCCTTTCCTCGATTTTGCAAGCAAAGCATACTGGAAGAAGGCGTGGAAAGCTATTCACCAAGTCTAACGAAGAAGCATGGCAAAACAGAAGCGATACCACCAAAGCGGCTACGCCGTCCGCAGCCAACAGGAAAGCGGATGAAGAATCAGCCGCCCTGCGATTCGCAAAGCGGCTGATCCATTGCGCTTACGCTGTATTTGCATTACAGCTCCATTTTCGGTGCGTAATCCGCGGCAACTTCCTCTCGGACATCGTCCTCGGTGGTATCGAGCTGCCGTGGCGTCTGCGTCATCGCAAGCTCCTGCAGATGACCGATCCGGCGCTGCACGCTTTCCGTGATCGCATGGATACGTCCCTCATCGATATAGTCGGCAGCTTCCTCGCAAGACAGTACGCTGGAGATCAGCTCGTCTACATCGGAGAGGCGATCAAAGTCGATCCAATCAAAATCGGTCACCAGCTTCAGCTGCTCGGCGTGGTGGTTTTTGAAGGGCTTGCAGATCACATCCTTTTCCGAGCGCATCTGACCGGGCATCTTATCATAGCCAAGGGAGGAGCCGCTGTCATAAATTGGAGCCATACCGAGCCATTCCAGCGTTTCCGCGTTTCGCAGTGCCCCAAAGTTATTGAAGTGGCGATCCTCGTTTGCGATGATATAGTCCAGCACCAGCATCCGGTCTAAAAACGGCGTAATGTTCCCGATGCCGAGCAGCTCGCAGCACTCCAATAGATGCCGGTATCGGGAGGTGCTGTTCTTCTGCTTTTTCGCCTGCAGCAGTCTCCACGCCGGGATCAACTCCGTATTCTCCGTAACAAAATCCTCACAGACCGAGTAGGGTGCATCCTTGCTCCAGATGACTGTATACGATACATGAGGAATGCCGAGCCGCTCCATGATGCCGGAGGCGATCACCTCGTTGAACGGCTGCTGCCGGAACGGGTTGCTGCCGCCCTTGATCAGGCACCGCTTCCCATCGATGATCTTCCACCGCTTTTTCAGATTGCCGTCCGATGTACTGTCGGGGGAGCTGAAATTGAGCGCGTCCTTCTTCTTTCTTTCTCCGAACAGCACATCTCCGATGTCCTCCGAGAAATCATTTTGGAAAAAGTTGATGTCCTCCCACCGAAGCTCCGCGCCTTCCGGACAGATCCAGTACTGATCCGAGAGGCTCAGCCCGTAGCAGCGGACGAGCAGCATTTTGGTGTCTGCCACCCCCAACGATTCCAGTGCTTCCCGCACACCGCTGCGGCTTGCCGGAATAGAGCGATCCCGCCACCAGTCGTTAAACGCCGCACGGTCGGCGATCTCGTTTCGCACAGGGATGCCGATAGGCAGATGCTCCGGTGCGTAGACACTGCCAATTTTTTGTATAAAGCCGGTCACATCGTCCAGCTCGAGCGCTGCCACGGGGGTTCGTTTATGCATAAAGGTGCATTTCATACCTGTCGCCTCATTTCGTCTGCTTTTCTGTGATTTCAGCATGCGCAGCTGCGCCTGCAGTTCCTTGCGCTTTTCGATTTTATCTGCCAGCGGCGCGATCTCACTGTCGTGCAGATAGCGGCTCTGCTTGACGCCGTTTTCCGACCACTGGTGATAGTAATAGACCTTTCCGCCGATGTTTTTTTTGGAAAGATACCCCTTCGGCAGTCCGGCGATCTGCTCGGTCAGGTCCGTGATGCGCCTCAGCTGCTCCCTGCTATCCATGTCTGTCACCTCGTCTTTCAGGGATATTATACCCCAACTTAACCCCCGTTGTCAACGCTGTGCTTCATAAAAGCGCGGCAGCGATGCGTGACATGATAAACTCCACGCAGGGTATCGCCACACTGTTGCCGAGGGCTTTGTAGCGGGCGGAGTCCGATGCGTTGGGGATGTCCGTCCAGCCGTCCGGAAAGCCCTGCAGTCTTTCACACTCCAGCGGAGTAAGACGACGAATGAGATGAGCACAGGCTTTTGCCTGTTGGCAAATCAGGTCGGTTGCGTCCTTGTACTGACGGGCACTCTGGGTACTTGCCACATCATTATGCCGAAAGTCATCCACACGCTGGCGGCTGTAGACCGCGTGGCGGTCTGTGGCAGTCAAAGTATACGCCAAGTCATCCTGACAGCCAAGACCGTTGCCGCCGTTCTGCGGCTGCCGGTCGACCGTATTGCCTGCAATGCAGATGGCATCTGCCTCCTGCTCGACCAGCGGCACGTTGTTGCCGCCCGTGCCGTATCGTGCGGACATGGTAGGGGCTACCTTGTGCGGGCCAGTGTAGCGGCTGTCAATGCCGTGATTTTCGTAAACAAGAGGCTGATGTCCATGCTCCTGCGCCCGCAGGGTGCCGGATATATTTTCAGAGCAATTCATCACGCTGCCGCCCTGGTCGTTGAGGCATAAAACAGACGGCATACAGTTCCCTCCGGGGCTGCCCTTGAGTGTGGGAGCAACCGATTCGTTGTATCCAATGCCGCCCGCGCTGGAACCTGCCCCGGCAGAAAAACCAGCCACGAAGGTCTGCTGTTTCATTCCCGGACTTGCTTGCAACGCGCCCGCCACATCGCGCAGATCCCGCACCTCATCCCGCTGATTGGCGGCAAAGGCCATGATGCCGTTTCTGCCGGTGGACATCCCACAGTTGACGCCGAGCGTGGCCGCTACATCGCCGGTCAGGTCGCCGTTGAAGCCGTCAAAGCCCTCCACAGCTTCGTCCGGCTGCGTCACGAAGGTCTGCATCTGCATATTCGTCGTTGCCAACAATGCGCCTGACACGCCGTGCAGGTCGATGCCCTCGTCTCGCTGGTTGATGTGGTACGCTTCTAATCCTGTGGGCTGTCCGTCCGGGCGCATGAGCCCCGCCTGAATCCTCAGTGCGCGCTCCAGCTTCTGGGGCAACTCCTTTCCGCGCTCAAAGGCTCGGCGCAGGATGCCAATGCAGGCGACTTTCGATAGATAATACTTTTGCGCCGGGTTTGCCTCCAGTATGCCGGAGAGCGGGACTCGGATCGGAATACGGGGGGCAGCCCCGGTATTGAGGGGGCGTTTCCCTTTACGCCATGGAGATCGGAGCTCCCAGTGGCGCTGCCCGAAGAGGTCGACAGAACCGGATACCAGATCCAGGTGGAAATACGGGATCGAAACCAGTTCGGAGTCCGGTTTGCCCGGTCTGCGCTTGGGCGGAGCCCCGGTCCCTTCGGCTGCTTCCAATTCAAGCATCATCAGCTGCCCGTTTGCATCGAATCGGTACATCTATGTGACCTCCTTCCCGCAGTTTTCCGTTTCGCCAAATGCATCAAATAAAAGCTGCGGCGCAAGCGGTCCGGCGAAGTCAGCAAGGAGAAAAATGCGCTTGCGACGCTGCGCGACGCCCCAAAATTGCGCATCCAGACAGCGCCATGCAAGAGAAAACGCACCGCCTGCCGTGAGCTCACCGGCGTCAGGCCATGCGTAAGGATAGGGGCTTGGGATACGCTCATTGGGAAAGCAGATCCGCACGATCTCCTCCAGCACGATCCGAAAATCCTCGTACTTCGGTGTCCCGCTTGAAAAAGCACCCGGCACATTCTCCCAACACATCCAGCGCGGCCGTATGTTGACACCCTCCCGACCACGGGCTTTCTCTGCCAACCGCATTTCGCGCACGATGCGCATCTGCTCCATAAAAAGACCGGAACGCGCTCCGGCAAGACCTGCCCTTGCGCCGGCAACGGACAGGTCCTGGCATGGGCTGCCCCCGCAGATGATGTCCACGGGCGGCAGCTCCGCGCCATGCAGCTTTGTGATGTCGCCCACGTGAACCATGTCGGGGAAGCGCAGCTTTGTCACCTCAATGGGAAAGGCTTCGATCTCCGACGCCCACACCGGCGTGATGCCACTGCGGATCGCGGCCAAAGGGAATCCACCGATGCCATCGAACAAGCTGCCCATCGTCAGTCTGCTCATTTCGCCACCGCCTGTACGACCGTGCGCGTGGTGTTGACGGCGGCCTGCGCGGTATAGACAGCACTCATGAGGTTTGCCTTGGTGGAGGTATCCAGTCCAAAGGCTCCCGCAATACGGGGGATCTCACCGGCGGAGAGCATGAGTCCAAGCCCTAACAGGGCATGATCCTTGAACACCATAAGTCCGGCGACAAGGATCGTCGCCTGCAAGAACGCCGACAGGCATAGGCCGATGATCTGCTTGCACCATTGGATAAAGCCGTCCGTATATCCGCGAGGGACACTGAACATATAGAGGCTTCCCACGGCGATCTGGATGAGCAGGATGCCGCCGCGCTTCAGATTGGCGAAGAAGACCTTGATGATCGCATACGCCATAAGGATGATGCAGAACAGGATCATGATCCCGCTGGTGATGCTGCCGAAGCCGAGAAAAGGGCCGGATGCCAAATCGGTCAGCGATTCCACAGCGTTGAACTCCTGCATGACCTCTCCGGCCACATCCCCGATGGAAGTCCCATAGCCGGTGAGCGCCGCAGTGAAGGTCCCCTGCAGAGAAACACACAGCTCATAAAGCCGGACCGGAACAACGGTGAAGAGGCTGACAGCCATAAAGCCCTTGATGGCATTGAGGGCGGTCTCACGGATGTTGCCGCGGCCGCTGGAATACTCCACGCCGGTTTCAAAGCAGGCCACCACCAGCCCTGTGCCATAGAGGGCCCATGCCAAATAGGAGAAGAACAGCACGATGCTCTGCACCCAATCCATGGTGAAGAGCTCCGCGCCCATGTTTCCCATCTCCGAAAAGAAGTTGCCGAGAAAGCCTACGATCTGACTGTAGAACCAGTCCACGATCTGGCCTAACACCTTGGCGGCAACAAAATCCCAAATGAACATTGATCGGTTTCACCTCCGGGTGAGACCGCACCAGCTGCTTTGGGATATGGCAAAGGCCGTACAGCTGGTACGGCCTTCAAATCACGCTTTTGTTACATTGTCTGCTCCCACGCCCGGTCAGCGGACTGGCTTATATCCTGAAACACCTCCAGATAGTCTGACACCGCATCGGACAGCGCCTCATAGTCCTGCCGGGTGGGGTGATACAAATACCAGCTCACCTTTCCATAGTCATCCCAAATGTGCGGTTCTACACCATTTCGGAAGTTGGGATTTGAGGTCATCTTTGTCCCCAGCAGATCCGAAAAGCGAAGGCGCAGGGTATCCACCTGTCCTTCACTGCGGTTGAGGATCGTCAGATGCAGGGCATTGTACTGATTGGCGACGGTTCCAGTGACAAATTGGATCTTTGCCCGGTTCATATCGCTCAGACGCACATAGCAGGCTCTGCCCACATAAGTAGCGTCGGGGTACCGTTCTCCGACGATCTTCCGAAGCTCCTGTTCGTAAAATGTCATCGTCTGCACCTCAAATTCCGATGATCTGCCAGATGTACAGCGGTGCTGTCAGCGTGAACACGAGGCACGCGAACAGAATGGCGGGCGCCGTCCACTCGAACTGGCCGTTTTTTCTGAAGTCGAAATAGGCCGTACCAAGTTTGGCGAAGAAGAATACCGCCAAAATCAGGTCGATGGCGGGAAAGACCACATTGTTCACCACGGTCTTGATCTGACCGGATGCCGTCTGCCATGTGCTTTCCACCGCGCCGGCCACATCGCCGGTACCGGCAGCAAAGGCCGTGGTTCCCATCACGCAGACCAACAGCAGGGACAGCATCAGTGCCGCACAAAGGCGTTTGCGTTTTGTGTTGTTCATAGATTCCTCCGTTTCTATCGTTGTTTTGCGGGAGCAATATGCCACTCCTCCCAGAGGTTCCCCCGGATGGTGACGCTGTCCGTCAGGTTCATGGAAAGCATTCCCGCCGGCGTCCAGCAATCCAGAAGCCATGTGTAGGGCGTATAGCTGCCGTCCGGATACCAGATGGGCGTGAAGTGGGTGCGGCGGTTGTAGGTGCTGTAGGGATTGACTTTGAATTGGAAGGTCGTGCTTCGCCCGGAGATTTCTGCCTCCAGCAGCCGCCAATAGTTCTCATAGCCAAACTCCGGGAAATAGGTCACGGCATTCTGCGCTGCCGTCACCGCCGCACTCTGATTTGTGGTGACTTTTGCGGTCACCTTCTCCTGAACGCCATAGCCGCTTTTCAGCGTGGATGCGGTCGCCGTGGGGCTCTTCTCGTCCGGCGTGATGCGCATGGATGCAGTCAGGCTTGCGGAGTAGCCGTTGTAGTCA
>ERZ857922.3312-NODE-3312-length-14113-cov-4.222578_pt1 | contig 14113 bp, 18 predicted proteins | sample MGYA00519579_ERZ857922 | MGnify/ENA primary metagenome ERZ857922 (study PRJEB31778, sample SAMEA3449375) | human gut metagenome | biome: human gut; feature: human-associated habitat; material: faeces | place: United Kingdom | collected 2010/2012 ... | reverse complement strand
CAGCGGTCTGTCTCAGCTCTGCAAAAAGCCCTGTGACTTCCCGGACAGAGAGGACGTCATATCCTTCTAGTTTAGATAAAACTACTTTTTGAAGAAGAAGATATTTCTTCCCCAGTTTCTGTATCTTGTAGGCATATGGATCATTTTCATTCTTCAGGCCCAGATTTTCAATTCCTACAACTTCATAATCTGTCAGGTTTTCAATGGCCGCATTACTTTTCTTATCGATCAACGCCATGCCCGCCCCACAGCATCGTTGGAATTGAAATCCCATATAGGCTTTCTTTCCGGTCTCTGACATCTGTTCATATTTGCTGTTGTCCCAAAATTGTTCCAGAAGCGTCTTCCCGTTTTCCAATTGTCTTCCGTAAGTCTCTGCTGCATTATTCAGGCTTCGGTTTCCTGTGACATAAATGCTTAATGCACCCACTGGGATCAGCGCGCACAATAAAGTTACCAGCATAAGAAGTACTGTCCGTTTCCACAGCTTCATACTTATTCCTCCAGACGGTATCCAAGCTTCGGGATCGTCTTGATCTCGTCATAAAGTTCCAGTTTTTTTCTGAGCTGTCCGATATGAACATCTACCGTCCTGCTTTCACCCAGATAATCTTCTCCCCAGACCCGTTTCAACAGTTCTTCCCTTCCAAGGGCAATGTTTTTATTTTGGAGGAGCAGCACAAAAAGATCATATTCCATTGGTTTCAGATTAACCGGGATTCCATCTTTTAAAACCTGATGGCTTTGCACATCCACCATAATATTTCGGATCATCAGGACTTTCCTGGCCCGTCCGGTCCTCTCCAGTACTTTCTCAATGCGCACCAGAAGTTCCAGCATCTCAAAGGGCTTTACCATATAATCTTCCGCACCCAGTTTTAGTCCTTTTACCTTGGAAGTGACATCATCCTTTGCAGTCAGGTAAATTACTGGAATATCTTTCTTTTTAAAATCTTCCATCAGTGCAAACCCGTCTTTTCCCGGCAGCATGATATCCACCACTGCCATATCTGCATCCTCATGCCATAAGAGCAGACGCTGGGCTTCTTCCCCATCATAAGCTGCCACAGTTTCATATCCTGCCGCTTCCAGGTTCATACACAACAATTCTGAAATTGCACGGTCGTCCTCGATTACCAAAATTTTATTCTTCATTCCTGCTGCCACCTCTGGTACTTTTTTACAGAATAGCTTTTTTTATATCTCACGTCTATATGTATGGATATCTTATCCCTTTATCGGTACATTCCTATTCCCGCACTTAAAGCTACTAATTAATCATTCAACCTTTCATTTTCTCATTGGCATATTTCAGCAATTCATTATGTGAACTGTCAACTCCAGATAAAAAATATCCTCTTTACCTGATATTAATCCGTATCTTCTCTCCAACAGCTTTCCATTCGGAATCATCTGCTACATCGTACACTTTTCCTTCTTCTTCGGCATAGGTATCGTCATCTAAATCATACGTTTCAGTAATATTGCTTTCCATTATATCATCGGATTTCAGATAAAGCTGTAATTCCAGGTATTCGCTGTCAGGATCAGGAAGCTCCGGTCTTTCATCATCTCCTGCACTTCCATAAGTTCTCCAGAAATCTGTCTTGAATTTCCAGTTACGACTTATGGCTTCCGTTTCTGCATCATCCTTCAGCTCATACCGCACTTTATTTCCTTTGCTGTCCGTTCCACGCAACTCAACTTCATACTTCTGGAACAATTTTTCCGGCACGTCTGCTGAGATACTGCTCTGTAACTTGTTCAGGAAAATATCTTTCAGTGTAACCGTGCCTTCTTCTGTCTCGACAGAAATATTTTCCAGTTCTTTATTCGTTGTCTGCTTCAGGATTTTCTCACGCGAAATGTTAAAATCAAATGTAAATTCTGCCACTGATTTTTCCCAGTCATCATAATCAAACGCATTGAGTACAAGATGTATCTCCGGATTTTCTCCGAGATCTGTCGGTGCATGAAAGTGGTACTCCTGTACACGGTCATATTCCTTTTCATCGCTATCTGCATCTAATAAATCATCTACAGAATAAGGAGAATACTCCGCATTCATATATTCATCCAGCTTCTGTCCGTTTATTGTAGTTTTACCCATATCAAGTGTGATCCCCGTATTCCTAAAAGATGAAATATTCGCAGTTTTCTTCTTCTCATTTTCTTCGGTATTATCAATTTCTGCATGCACCCTGAACAGTAAAACACCCTCATCCAGAACAACTTCTTTTATGTTTGCAGTAATTCCATGATCCGTCTGGGAAATGTTTAAAGCTTCCGTATATGGCTCAATTTCCTTTTGAAATCCCAGAGTTTCTCCTATGGATAAAGCAAGATTTTTAATCGCGGCCTGCACTTTGGGATTCGATAAAACAGTGGAGATCAATGCCAGGATTACACAGGCTGCTGCCAGTTTGCTCCAAAATGATGCTATCCAGACATTTTTCTTTTCTTTCCATTCTCCCTCTGCTTCGCTGATATATTTCGGATCAATATTGCCAAATTCTTTTGAAAAATCGAATTTTTTCATAAGTGTTTTCCTTCCTTTTTTAAGACCTTCAACAGTTTCTTCCTGCTACGGTATAAATTCATTTTCACACTTCCGACGGACATCGCATGCCTTTTGGCAATCGCTGCAACCGAATCAAAAAACCAGTATCTTCTCACGAAAATATCTCTGTCCTCTGCATTCATTTTTCCAAGAAAATCATTGATAATTTCCAGCAGTTCTTTTTCTGCCAGCTGATCTTCAATGGTATAGGTAACACTCAGCTGATCCATTTCACCCAAAACGTCTGCCATATGTACATCCGGGCGCCTGTCAGCATATTTTTTGCGCAGGCGGTCAATACTTAAGTTTCTCGTGATCCTGCCACAAAAATGTGATAATACAGAAGGCTTCTTCGGCGGGATCAGCGACCAGACCGAAAACCAGGTATCATTCAGGCATTCTTCCGAATCTTCTTTATTTGTAAGCAGATTCCAGGCAATCTTATAGCAGTAAGGATGATACTTGTCGCTCAATGCTTCGATCGCATGCTCATCCCTTATCTCAAACAAAGATATGATCTCATTGTCTTGCATTTATGGGTTGTCCTCCTCATTTTTCTACTCATACTATATATCGTAAAAAAGCCTGAATGGTAACAAAAAAATTCAAATTTCTTTATAAAATCAGAAAAAGTCCATCACCTGAGGTCATTGCTCCCCAGATAATGAACTCTTTCTATTAATGCTTCGTCAAACGAATGCTATTATTTTACCTTTTTCCGAAATGCAAAATATTTTACTGCAAACTGTAGGAAAGTAATAATGTATATAATCACTAACACAATAAATACCGGCAACCAACCCCGTTCACTATGGTCTGTCGCAGATATATAAAGCTGCCAGATCAGACCGCAAAGAATTACGATCAACGGAATTACTCTTCCTATAAAAATCCGATTCATCATATCCAGGCGGGAGATGTCGTCATAGAATATTTCTTCTTCCTGCTGCATCTTATCTGCCGGCTTGCGGAAATAATTATAGCCATCAAACTCTGTCAGGTATTCCCAGCCGCAATCCTCAAACATCCGCACATATTCCATCTGGTGTTTGATTCCTTCTTTATTGTAATCCAACTGATAGATCACCTTCTCAGGCTCACACCGCTCAAATGTATACACACCAGGAAAAGTCACTCTTTTGAATTTCCAGCCTTCCTGGTGTCTTTTACTCAGGTAATTTTCTTCTTTTTCGTACTCCATGATGTTAAACCAGCGAAATTCTTTTTTGAGTTCTTTCATTTCATTACCTCCTGTGCATTCCGATACAACCTGCGGATTCTCTGGCTTTATATTCAGGAAACATGAGGCATTTGCACTGTTTCCCTCTTGTCAAATAGTTATTTTTTATACTGTTGTTTTATTCTGTTTACGTGTTCCTGCTTTTCCTCATCACTGAGTTTAGTCCCCGGCAGAAGCTGTTGATATATATTTTCTATTTGTTCATCAGTTAAAATATCGGGCTTATCTGTCTGCTTTTTCATAAACTTCTTTAACTGCTTATATCCAACCACGTATATACCCGAACTCTCTGTAGAAACTTTTTTCAGATTTGCATTCGCATTAAATGTAATAAGCGAAACGTACTTATCCTCACCTACCTGTAACTGTTTTTCCAGGTTTTTAATATGACTTTTATTTTGCTTTATTGGATTATAAAAAAAATATTTTTTTCCTTTCAGTATTTCGCACCAGTTCTTACTTTTTTCGTCACCAAATATCTATCCCGAATAATTTTTATTCTCTATTACATAAATTCCTTTTTGACACAACATTATCATGTCTATTTCTGTTTTATCACCAGACCGGTTGGGTATATAGCAATTAATACTGCCCATACAAACTCTTTCATACTATCTTCCTTCCCTGTTACATTTCAAAATTTTATCCTTCCATTCTCTCGGCAGACTGCTTGTGCGCCAGCTCTTCATTTTATCCAACAATATCTATCTGGCACATTTTCATAGCCTTCAATGCATTTTCATGGCTTTCCGGTGTCACACCCGCACAGCATGCAGAATCTACTATGATCGGAATTTCTGGAAGAGATGCTTTTACCAGAAGTGCATTGGAAATCACACAGATATCTGTGCAGAGTCCAATAAATGTAATACTTCCTATCTCATCATCGATATTCATTGCCACCAGTTCATCTGCCAGATCTGTAGAACCAAAAGTATCTTTATCAATCGGTTCTGTTTTTCTGAGCTTATCCAGTTCACTTCTGATCTGCCATCCTTCTGTATTCCGGATGCAGTGTGGTACTGGAAGTTTCTTTCCCTCCTGAGTATCCAGATACCATGTTTCATGAGTATCTCGTGTAAAAAGAACGGTTCCTTTAAAATTTCTGATTTTCTCCTCTACTTTGGGAACAATTGCGACAGCTTCTTTTGTCCCAAGTGTGCCATCAATGAAATCATTCTGCATATCTACCACAACTAAAATATCCTGCATAAATTTCTCTCCCTCTATTATCTGTAATAACTTTTTATTTTTCTATGAAATGTATTCTTTCAGGCTCAAAGCGATTCTGCTGAGGTCTTGTTTCTGCCGGATAACCCAGTGCAAACATAGAAAATACCTTCACATTTTCCGGAAGTTCCAGGAGTCTGTGTACTTCTTCCATACGGTCTTCCACTGGTGCAATACCAAACCATACACCGCCAAGCCCCTGCGCATCTGTTTCCAGCCAGATATTTTCCTGTGCAATCGCCATGTCAATCTGTGCAAAAGACGGTGCCACAAGCCCTTCTGTACGATATACAGGAACGATTACTACAGGTGCCCCTGTTGCACAACCGGTGTATGGTGTCACTTTGGATAATTTCTGGATTTTTTCTTTATCTGTCACCACATAAAATTCCCATGGCTGCTGGTTACATGCACTCGGTGCCTGCATTCCCGCCCTCAGAATCTCCATGATTTTTTCCTTTTCTACTGGTCTGTCTTCATATTTTCTTACGCTGATTCTGTGAAAAATACTGTTCATATTGCATGCTCCTTTACTTACTACTTAAGATGATCCTATTATAACATGCATATTTTATAAAGCTAACAAATATCTTCGCTTTATCCGCAATTGCTTTTCATAATAACAGTTTTTTCTATCGTATTTTTCTGATTTTTTTGGTAAAATCATTTTAACTATACCGAAGGGGATCTTTTTTAAAAGAATATTTGATAGTCCTTTTTTCACTGAACCGTGCGTTAGAGGCTGCTGCGTGCCAGTGGCACACGTTTAGCAGTGACCGAAATGAAATGTAGATCGAACCCGTTCGAGTCCGATCGGATTCGAACAAAAAATGGGACAAGACTTTATGTCCTGTCCCATTTTTTATATGACGTGCGTTAGAGGATTCGAACCCCCGACCTTTTGGTCCGTAGTTACGCATCAGTTAGTATCAGTAACCTGATACCTTTTACATTCTTTAACACATTTGCTTTTACATTGCATTTTCTTATAATCAACTTGTTTTGATTATTCCAGCATATTCTGCTTTATTTTCAACACTTTATTTAGTATAATGAATTTGCTGTCGACTCTTTCCAGCAGGAAGGAGGTGCGTTAATTTGGATATAATTATCTCTTTTTTAGTTTCGGTTATGGCAAGTGTAGCTGGTTACTACATATGCAAGTGGTTAGATCGGAACCATAAAGACAGCTAAGCCCAAAACGAAACCCCATGGAATGGCGCTCCATGGGGTTTCATTGCGTTAGCTTGGAATTATCTCTTTCTTGGTTACTATTATAATATAACAATTCAAGGTTTATGTCAATCTTTGTATCTCAAAAATCATGCTGCAGCTTCCTGATCTAAGCCGCAGCCAGGGAAACATGAGATACATTTTATTTAGCTATAGTCAAATTTATTATAATTATCCAAATTTCATTTAAATGCTGTTTAATTTCTTTAAAAGCTATACTTAAAGTTTGCGGATCATTAATAATTAAAATATAAACAATTTCAATGATAAGTGCAAGCAATATTCCAATTAACACTGCTTTGATGACTTTATGATCTTTATGTTGCATCTTTTTTAATTCATGATCAACCATCTTTTCATGGTTATCTTTCCATTTATTGTAATTATAAATATTCTCCGCTTCTCTATGTGCATTTTCTATTTTGGCACGTTTTACAGTATCATCTAAAAAGTGTTTTTGATTTTTATCTTTCATGTTTATTTATCCAATCTTTGAATTCGATAATTTTTCTTGTTCCGTTTTAATATCCAAGATTTTCTTTATTATTTCTTGCTCCGCACTTGTTGCATTTCGATAAGCATTTATAATTTGTTTTTCTTCTTCTGTTATTGTTTCATCGGAATTTTTTCCTGTCAATAAGTACTCAACAGTAGTCCCAAGTAATTGGGATATATTATATAAAATGGTAGCATTTGGTATTTGTCCATTTTTGTAGTTACCTACTGCATTTTTTGATACATTGAGCTTTTCTGTTAATTTTGCATTGGTATATCCGTTTATTTGCATACATTCTGTTAATCTTTTTCCAAATTCCTGTTCATTAATCATATGCCTCTCCTTTCCCATTATTTTGGGATTATTTTATTGACAATCCCAAATAGTTGGGATGTAATGAATCATGTGAAACATGACACCTTTGTTATATTGTTAATATTCAATTTTATCATTTGTATGCCATTTTTACAATGAAATTTGTGCATACTGTTCTAACTCGGGAGGAATGGAAGATGGCGAAGAAAACTAACATGAAATCTGTACGGCTTTCTGATGAGGTGCTGGAATACGTTGAAAGCTTTGAAGGTGACGGCTTCAACCAGAAGTTTGAAAACCTTGTACTCTTCTGTATGAAGACTGAGAAGCAAAAGCGCAGGACGATCGAGGATTGTGACCATATGATCAGGCTGAAATATAGGAAGCTGGATGTGTTGAATGATCTGCAGCGTGATGCCCGTATCATGACGAAACAGTTTTTAAGTATGCAGCATGATCTGGAAAAATTGCAGGAGTATATCCAGATTATCCGCACTCCGGACAGTCCCGAAGAGAGGGACGGAAATTGACCTTAAAGATATCGCAGGCTTTTTCCTGATTACCATGCGCGTAGCGCATCCCTTAGACAGCGTCACAGGCGGCGCCGGGTCCCATGGGGCGATGGGGTGCGCCTGTAGCGTTAACATGAAGCAGTAGCACAACTGGCAGTGCACGCATGTTACCCGAGAAACATACGGACGAAGGTTCGAGCCCTTTCTGCTTCTTACTCTCCGCCCCCAATGGAGAGTTGAACATACTTTAATCTTTTTATTTTCCCCGGTTTTCAGTCATCCGGGGACGGTAACAACCTTGAAAGAGGCTTACACAATACATTTTGTCTTTCCTGCTCTTATACAGGTCAGACAGACAAATTCAAAGGAGGTTCAGTATTATGAACAAAATGAAGATTCTTGTAACATTTGCTAACGTATGGAAGATGGATACCGGAAACTCCGGAATGACTCTGAATTATTTCATGTTTGGAGAAAATGGCGAACTGATGAACCCGGAGCAGAATCTTTCTGGCGGTGCTGTCGGACAGCAGCGTGCAAAATGTTCTGTACCTGAGGACATGCGTAACAAGATCACCTGGGTACCAGGCATCTATGATGCAACGATGTCAATGAAGGTCGGCAGTGACGGCAAACCAGTCCTGACTGTGGAGGACCTGGCATTTGTTGGTAAAGCATCGATCCGCATGGAAGCAGGAAAATAAGAAGGTGAGGAAATGACATGGCGGACATTTTCACAGATGAAGCAGAAGACTTTGCAGAGGATGCATTGTTTTCAGATGCTGATCAGGAACCTGCAGACATCTCTGACGCAGTTCCGGAAATACGTGATCAGTCAGAAGTTCCAGTACAGTCTGAGCAAGATGCTGTGGAGCCTGAAGCTGGGGATTCTGGCGACCTCTCTGCTACTTCAAATGAAGAAGCTGATGAAGGAGTGGAGACGGTACCGGCTTCTGATACAGTAGGACAGATTGATTATACAGAACTGTTGCAACAGCAGAATGAACATCTTGAGTCTTTGGTGATGGAGACAAGAGAGATGAATTATAAGCTGGATGATCTGAGCCATGCAATGCCGATCATGGCCTGTATGCTTGGTTTTGTGGCTGGTGTCCTGCTCGTGCAGATCTTTAGTTCTTATCTTCGTGTGTAGGTGGTCAATATGAATGAAACAGATCTCGAATTGACAGATACTGAAACTCTGGAAACAACCGGAACAGACAGTGAAACGACTGCAGGACCGGAAGTTTCCGCAAGTCCTGGATATGAAGCTATGACTATTCAGGATTATAACCATTTAGCAATATCCTCTATCCCAATAGGGTTCCTATGCGGCGCCATTTTCATGATTATAGGATTTTCTTTAAACGGGATAGTGAAGATATTTAAAAAAGTATAGTGAGTGAAAGGAGATTTCTTATTATGATGAATCTTAAGAAAAAATTAGTTCCGTCTGTAGTTGGTGCAGGTGCTGCGCTTGCTTCCTGTGTCCCTGTATTTGCAGAAGGTGCTGATACTACTTCAGCATTATCTAGTGTTGAATCTGCCATGACAACATCTTTTACTTCCGTTGGAAGTTCCATGACTGGTATGGTTGCTAAGATTCTGCCGATCGCACTTCCTGTAATGGGTGCACTTCTGCTCATTGGCTTTGGTATCAAAGCATTCAAGAAAGTTGCAAATAAAGCCTGATCCTGTCAGGGGCTTAAACATGTAATAAGATTTCGGGGGAGGGAAGGAAACTTTCCTCTCCCTTTTTGTATCTCAAAAATCACTGGCAGCGTTCCCGATCGGAAGATGCTGCAGGAAAAAATGAGATACAGGAAAGGGGGAAACGTGAAAAGAGTGATAAAAAGGACAGCTGCAGTTGTTCTTGCAATAACGGTACTGTGTGGGACTGTTGCAGGAAGCTACCAGAATGCGCAGGCGTCTGGAATCGTGGCAGGTGGTGCAATCGTTGGAACACTCGAAGAGATCTTATTGTCTTTCGGTATCTTTCTATTGCCATCAGCTATGGCAGATCAGGCTCAGAGTTCTGATTGGTGGTATTCAGAAGATGGAAATGCGGCATTGAAACCATATTATGATGACCTTGCATCAGAATATGAAAAAGAACGATTTAAAGTTATTAATGGCGGTGGCGGTGATCCTCAGCCCTCTCCTACACCTGTACCGGAACAAAAGCCAGAAATACAGCCGACACCAGTTCCGGAAGTAAAACCGGGTGAAATACCAACGTTTGATGAATTGGTAGCTCCTGCACTTGCTGGTGGTGCGATCTCATGGGCGAGCGGTGCATGGGATACGATGGCGAAGGCTGTGGGAAATTTGTGGGACAAGATGTTTGGACGTGCTTCTGATGTTGATACTTCAATGACAGAAGATATTGTTAATGAAATTACTGCTAGTGGATATCCTTATTATTTATATGCTAAGTTTTGGGATGGTGATAGATATTTATATTGTTTAAGTGTTGGTTCTTTTATTAATGGAAATAATCTGCATGGAAATACTGGATTTTTAAAAATTTTTAGGAAAAATGGGACTATTTCTGTTACTGAATATCCGGGCGGTGTGTCAACTCATGCTTGTAAAAGTACTTCTAGCTGGTCGAATCGTGCATCTAATTTACCAGAGTTTTCTACAATAGAAGAAGGGCAAGAATGGGCTGAACAACAACGCGCTAATGCAGATAAATACACCAAAGAAAATATCTGGGTTCACCCTGATTTACAGGAAACGTATCAAAATAATGGAAAACTAGAATATCCTCAACAAGCTCCGCAGCCTTTACAATATCCATCTGCTGAAAACCTTGCTGATCTTGCCAAGAAACTGAATCCGGAAATCAATCCAGATTATTCTCCGGAAATAGCCCCGAATTATGTTCAAGAACTGATTCAGAAATTACAGAAAGATCCTTCTGTGAACCCAGACCCAAACCCAAATCCGAATCCTAATCCGAATCCTGATCCGAACCCTAATCCGAATCCTAATCCGAATCCTGATCCGGACAATCCAGAAACTCCAACACCGGAGGAAGAAGCTTCTCCCTACAAGGCAGATCTTCGTGAGATTTTCCCTTTCTGTATCCCGTTTGACCTGATACATCTGCTAAAGGTCTTCGAAGCAGATGCAGAAGCTCCGGTGTTTGAGTTTCCTCTGGACATAGAATTGGACAATCCCTGGACTGGTAAAAAGGTTGTTGACTATCATCATACTTTTGAATTAGATATGTCAGATTATGAACCAGTCGTCAAGATCCTGCGTATCTTCCAGGTTGTTTTCTTTATTATTGCACTGATGCTGATTACCAGACAGCAGATGATTAAGGGGTGAGTTTATGTTTACTTTCATGAAAGAAATACTGGACAAGTTCCTCTCTTTCCTGTTATCGATCCTGCCGACTTCGCCTTTTGCTCCAATGATCGACAGTCTTGAACAGATGCCATATCTCGGATATATCAATTACTTTGTTCCGGTTGGCACCTGCATCAAGATCGGCGAAGCGTGGCTTGCTGCTATTGTCATTTTTTATCTCTGGTCAGTAGTTGCACGCTGGATCAAGTTAATAGAATAAGGAGTAGCAAGATGAATGATAGATGTCCTATTTATTGTGGTTTGACCTGTGTTGATGGCAGTTGTCCTAATGCACTTGCTGATGAATATCCGGAGTATGGCTATAAACATTGTACCTGTGAAGAGTGCGGATATTACAAAGGCTGTGAGGACTGTTATTTTAAAGGTGATCCAGAATATTGTTTTAAGTTCGTAAAAGATGAGGTGAAACGATGATATTTCTATATAGCGGTACTCCCGGATCCGGCAAGAGCCTGCATGTTGCTGAACGATTGTACCATCTTCTCCGGGCTGGTCGTCCAGTTGTCTGCAACTTCAATATCAATCTGAACCGGATCCCGCCGAAGAAAAGAGATCTGTTTCACTACAAAAGCAACCTTGAGATAACGCCGGAGTATCTCATCCAGTTCTCCCAGGAACACTTTAAAGGGAAACGAGTAAAAGAAAGCTCCCTGCTCTTGATCGTGGATGAATGTCAGCTGATGTTCAATGCCCGTGAATGGAGCAAGGCAGGCCGTGATAAATGGCTTGAATTCTTCACCATGCACCGACATTACGGTTATGACATTATCCTGGTAGCTCAGTTTGACCGCATGATCGACCGCCAGATTAGAAGCCTGATCGAATATGAGTATATACACCGGAAAGTAAGTAACTATGGTTTCCGGGGATGGTTTATCTGTGCCGTCATGCTTTCCCCCAGACTGTTCATAAGCGTAAAGGTCTGGTATCCGATGAAGGAGAAAGTCGGATCAGAGTTTTTTAAGTGCAAAAAGAAGTACTACTCTTTGTATGATACTTATCTGATGCTGGAAGCCCCTAAATGATGTATCTCATTTTTTATCCTGGCTCTCCGGATCTGCAGATACTTTTGAGATACATTTTCAAGCACGCATACCAGACGCATGGCTGTGCCGGGAATGTCTCTGTCTGCTCTCCTGCTGTGTGGGAAGCCGGGGGATAGGGGGACCCGGCTGACCGCGCGGCAGGGGACTGCCTGAGCCATTTTCCGCCCCTGCCACGTGCCTGTAATACGTGGTCTGAAAATACAACACAAAAGTGGCTGAAAGTATTGTAAATACTGGAAAAAATGGCAATTTTAAAATTTCCCCAAATCGGCATCTGGGGAAAAACTTTAGCAAACTAAAGTGAGGTTTGAAATGGACATAAAAAAACATTTAAATTCAACTAAAATTTATCAGGAATTACCGCCTGATCAGCAGGATTACTGGTTTAGTTTCAAACAGAAAAAATTCCTGCATAACATTGATACCTTTTATTACAGTGTAAAACTCCTGGAGGATTTCACCGATGACTCAAAAGATGATTCTGTTCTTAAACTTCGGCAATTCTTTGATAAAAAGAAATCTTTACTTGCTTCCCGGCATGGAGAATCAGTACCGGTTTATTTTTCCGGCTGCGATCGTTCTCTCAACCTGCGTTCTGGGACTTTTGCTGGCTTTTTCAATATATGTCTGGAAAATCCGGAATGGTTCGATATATTTATTGCTCCTGTCGTTCCTCATGGTTCTGATGGTGGTCTATCAGTTACTTGTGAGATCGTGGTTCAGATCCGTTCTTACATGCTATGGATGTACGGAGTTCATGAGAGTTTTGAACGCTCCTATCATTTTGTAGAGCAGATCTGTGACTTCTTTGGTCTGCATGTTGCATACTGTCAGGAAAACAGGATCGACTATTGCTGGCATAGCAATTATCTGAGCAATCCGGAAAAGTTCTTTTCTCCGGAGAACTTCTACAAGATGCGTGTCGACCGGTTCAAGGATGCACTGATGCATACCGCAAAAGTCGGGTCAGAAGGCTATGAGATTGATTATGTGTCGATGGGAAAACGATCAGACAAAGTATTTATCAGAATCTATCTGAAAAGCAAGGAAGTTATCGAAAAGAACTATAAGCCCTGGTTCTTCAAGGTATGGCTGTTCAATGGACTGATCAACCGATACGATCTGTACTGCTATGAAGAATGTTACAAGAAACATTCCTGGGAGTATCTCGACACGGCACGGTTGAAATACTATTCAGAATACGGAACTGATCAGAAGCTCCAGAAGCAGTGCCGGGCAGTGGTTGAGGGTCAAGTGACCATGTCACCGGATATGTTACATAAACTTGCGGATGCACTTACTCCGAAAGTCAACCTGATCATGAACGTGGAATACCAGACTATGAGGAAACATTCCAAGACTTACCAGCTGGTACCGTTCCGGGATAATAGTTCGAAACTGACTGCTCAGAGAATTTATGATTATCTGGACAACCGGAAGATCATAGCTGATTATCTTACGCAATACGTATTCCGGATGGTAAAGCCGGATGGGGATGTGAACAAGTCAAGACGTGATCTGTGTGCGTTCTGGTCAGCACTTCGCAGCTGCAGGATGGTAGACGTAAACGTGAGAACAAAAGATGTGAAGCTGATCCGTCAGTACTGCCGGAAGCTCAACAGCGAGATCATGAAGAAACGAGTCATAAATGCAGCCATAACACTTGGAATCTATACGAGAGGAATTAACCAGGATACCGTTGTGCAGGATTGTGTCGAAGCACTTTGCCAGTTGAATGATAATGACATCCATGATGCTTTTCGCTACAAAAAGAAAAAAGCCCGCCAATTCAATGCGAGTGAACTGGCGGAAACTTATGTTAGTAACGATACCCATGAGTATCAGGTTGTAAACATCAATACTGGTGAATTACTTACTGACATAATACCATAAGGATTCTGTGATTACAATAATAAAAATGTATCTCAAATGTCATGCTGCAGCATTCTGGTTACTGTTCAAGGGTTAGCTGGACTTGAGAAAACCGATGGTGTAGACTGATAACAGTCAAAGCCATCGGTTTTCTTTATCCAAATATTCTGGACACTCTGTCATATATATTTGCCGGATCTTCAAGGCGCATCAAAACAAGCATGCTCA
>ERZ857922.3310-NODE-3310-length-14116-cov-4.411848_pt1 | contig 14116 bp, 11 predicted proteins | sample MGYA00519579_ERZ857922 | MGnify/ENA primary metagenome ERZ857922 (study PRJEB31778, sample SAMEA3449375) | human gut metagenome | biome: human gut; feature: human-associated habitat; material: faeces | place: United Kingdom | collected 2010/2012 ... | reverse complement strand
GAGCGAGTTAAAAAGCACATTGGAGGCTCTTGGGAATGTGGCGGCTGGTGGTGGTGCCAGTCTGGAAACAGTAGCGGCGCGGCTTTCCAAGGCTTTTCAAATGGGGAAGGTGGATGTGGAAACATTAGAACCATTTACGTTAAGCGGTATTGACGTTATGGGGCAAATGGCAAAACAGGCGGGAAAAACGAGGGCGGAGTTAAAGGATATGATGTCTAAAGGGAAGGTCGGATTTAGCCAAGTTTTTAGTGCTTTGAAATCCATGGGTTCCGGCAGCGGGCAGTTTGCGGGGGGGATGGAGAAAAATACGCAGGATATAGAGAGCAGAGTGGAGACCCTGAAAGGCAAGGTTGGAGCGTTGAGCCGTATTTTTGCGGAACCGGTAACAAGCGGCATCAAGGATGCCATGGACTCCATAGGCGCGTCATGGGCCGGTCATGGGCCGGAGGTGGAGCGCGGCTTGAGGAAAACGGGTGAATTGCTGGGGGGGATTGTGAAAGCGGCCGCGCCTATCGTTTCCGCAGTAGGGGGCGGCCTGGCTTCAGTAGCCGCGGGAGGCGGCCGGGTTGAAAAGATGATCCGTAGCGGCATTCTGGCCTGGGGGGCGTGGAAGGCTGTAGGCATGGCGGCAAATTCTTCCGTGGGGCGTTCCATTCAGGCGGCGGCCGCGGCTTTCCGGGTGGATTACAACAATGAATTGCGCCTGGCCGGGGGAAATATGAAGAGGTTTGATTCAGCCGTTCGGGCGGTGGGGTTGACCGCGAAACGCACATGGGCGCGCATGGGGGCCGATTTGGCCGCTTCCCTGAAGGGGCCGGCCATTATGGCGGCCATTGCGGCTATTTCCTATGCTGTATCGGAGTTGTATAGGGTAGGATCTGATGCGTTTGGCCATGTGCCTAAAGACGTGCAGGAAAAGGAAAAAAATTTTGGCCGGGATAATGTTGATTTTGATGAACGGATCAAAAAGATGGCCGGGGAGGCGTCCAGCAAGCTGGACGTGGGGCGCGTCATGGATGAATATGACGCTGAAATTAAACGCCTGAAGCGCGAAGAAGAAGACCTGCTGGCGGAAGATCCGCTGGGGAGAATGACGGTTGCGGTGCAGGATAGGCTGGTGCTGTTGCAACGTGAGCGGAAGGAGTTGCAGCAGGTTGCGGAAGCGAATGCGAAAGCTGCGGAGACGCGGGAACGGGCGGCACAGCGCGGGCAGCAGACGGAAGAGGCACGGAAGAAGACGTTGGAGAAAATCAGGGAAATACAAGATGAATTGTTATCCCTGGATTATGACCGGGCGGAAGAAGAGAGGGAGAGGCGGCGCAGCGGAATGGGGCTGGAGGACCGGAAAAAAGACCTGCTGGGAGGATATGGGAGCATGGAGGGCCTCAAGAAGGCCATTGCGGAGCAGAAAGCCCTGCTGGATGGCGGGGACGCCGTGGACGGCATGTTGAATCTGGAGGGGGTGGAATCCAGAATCAAGAGCCTGTATGAATTGCTTGGCAAGGTGGAAGAGGTGGATCGTGAAATAGTGGAGCGGAATAAGGAATGGGACAAGGCGGAAGCCAAACACCAGAAGCAGGCTGCCCTGCTGCGCGCGGAAATTCACGGGCAGAAGGATAAGCTGCGCGTGTTGCAGGAGCAGGCGCGCGTGCTGGAGCTGCAAAACCAATATGAGGCGGATGGCATGAGCAAGGCCCGCGCCGGCGCGGCGGCCCGTGAAATAGCCGCCCTGGAGCAGAACCGGAACCGGGCGCAGGCCGGGCGCGAATACCGCCGGCAAATGGCCCTGTTGAAAGCTCAGGCGGAGGGAAACAAGGCGGAAGAGCGGCGGCTGAAGATGGCGGAGCGCATGAAGGAAATTTATGACCAGCAGCGCGGCTTGGGGATAGACAGGAAGACGGCCATGAGGCGTGCCCGCGGCATGGCCGGGTTGGAGGATATGGTGGAGCGGCGGAAGGACCGGAAGGAAGGGAGCGGACCCATAGCGGACAGTCTGGCGCAAGTGGGCGGCGGGGGCCGCTCCATGATGGGGAGCATGCCGCAACTTACGGAAGCGAGGAAGCAGACAAATTTGCTTCAGCAGATCGTGAAAAACACGGGCGCAGGGCGGAGGGGAACCCTGAAAACGGCGGGCGTGCTGGGATATTGAAATAGCCGCTAAATGATAGAGAGAGAATAATAAATATGGGAAGAAAAATTAACATTAAGAAGCGGGAAACGCATGAAAAGACGCTGGAAATAGAACGGGGGGATGAAGGGGAAGTAAGGGCTGTGGGGAGGATTGTTTACACGGACAATCAGGAGGGCTGGAATACCCGGTGCCCGTCAATAGGGTCCGCTTATCCTGATGATGCCGCTTTGAGGCTCAAAAAGATAAGCATGGAAGGAATGGAGGGGGATATGGTGAGGGTGACGCTCTATTACGAGTTGCCGCGGGAAACGTCTTTTGAATTCGGTGGAGGGGAGGAAGTGGAATATTCCATGGATTATTCCTGCTCTGAACAGCCGTTGCTGACGCATCCGAACTTTCAGGACATAGATGGGGAAGAAAAAGACGCATTGATGGCTATGGCGTCCGGGGCTTCTCCTAAAGATACGTTTGGGAAAGAGGATAAGGTGATTGAGGATGTTGTGAAATCGGAGGCCGGGAAGAAGGCCATGGAAAAAATGCGTAAAGGACAGGTTAGTTTTTTGTGTCCCGGAGGGGTTTTTTCCGTCACTTCTACCGTTCAGGCGTTGAGCATGGCCGGGGTCGGAAAAAAAGGGGCTCCGGGCAGCGGCGCGCCCGCGGTAAGCGGAAAATATGATTGGATCAAAGAGGGCGTGAGCGGTCGCAGGACGGGAACCGGGAATTGGCGTCAGACGGTTTCCTGGAGGTTGAGCGGTCCGGATGGCTGGGATTCTGATTTATATTGATTTATGATTAGCTGGCCGTTTTTTAATCAAGGGGAAGAGTTGAGCGCGTCTAAGTTGAGGCGTCTGGTTAAGGGGTGCCGGGAACTGGAGCAGTTGGCCAAATCTTGCCGCTTGCAGAACGGGGTTGGTTACACGTTTAACCGGGGGCTGGGCGGCACGTCATTAACCATAAGGCCGACGGGGGGGAGGAACAAAGCAGGAGAAGGCGCGCCGTTTACGCTGAAGAGGCTGGAAAAGGGGGATGCGGGATATAAGGCGTATTTCTGGCCCGGCATGGTTTTTGAAGTGCATCCGGGCGGCGTGCGGCGCATTAAGCCGGAACTTAACGGGGAAAAGATGGATCAGGCGGAGGAACCGCCTTTTTTGTCCGTGCAGGGAGGGGATAAGGTATTTTTGTATCTTGAGCGGAGCGCGGATAACCATGATTGCATTACGTATGCGGAAGTGACGGCGGAGGAAATAGGGCTGGCGCGCGCGGTCAGAATTTATCTTGGGGAATTCAAGGAAGAAACGGATGAAGCCGGAGAAAAGGTCTTGAAGTATCATGAGGCGTGGAGCGGCCATGTTCATTATGCTCAAAGTTCCCTGAATGAGGGTTGGAGGGTTGTGGTTGATACGGATGAAGAAGGCGCGCCGGATATGGCCTATGTTAAGAAGGGCGATATTTACATAGCCGGGCAACTGGCGCAGCGCGGAGGGGGTACCTGGGAGGTGGCACCGAAAGAAGAGGGGGAAATCTGGCTGGAAGTGAAATGCACCGGGGATGGCGTCATTACAAGTGCCGAACTGAAAGAAACGAAAGGATCTTCCAAGCCGCTCCAGTATGTAGCGGAACCGGATGATGAAGAAGCCGAAGAGGAATTCACCTATTGCTTCCTTTTGGCGAAGGTGGAGAAGCTTGAAGAACCCTTGCCGGAGGATGGTAATTTGCCGTCTCTGGTGTCAGTAAAACAGTATGCCCTGGGAGCGGTTTATTGCGGGGTTGCTCCTGATGAATTGGGGTTGAAAGCCGGTAAGGGGATAGAGATTATAGAGACGGAAAATGAAAGGGAGCAGATGATCGCAGCTCTGATTGAGGACGCGAAAGAGCCATCCAGCGGACAATGCTCTTTGATTTACGAAGAAAAGGAAGACGGCGGGAACTCCGAAGGAAATCAGGGAGGCGATAATGGAGGGGATCAGGGAGGGCAAGGCGAAAACAAGGGAGAACCTTACAAGCTGAAACTGTTATGTTCTTCTGACGGCTCGGTCAACATTAAGGATGAAGAAGGAAAACTGTCTTTGTCCGCCCAAAAAGTGGAACCTGGGGATGGCCTGGAATGGAAAAAGGACAAGGATCAGAACGGGAATGACATTGATACGCAGATTTTACAGGTCAAGATTGATTCAACGGAGGCAGATTCTCCCAAGCCGGGGAAATGGCCTGTAAACTTGTCCGTCTCTCCTGAGGGATTGAAGGGGGAACTTGATTTAACGGTAGATACCAGCGTTCATGATTTAGGTGGAGGGGCTTCCGTGGGATTGTCCAATGCTACGGCGGGGGTATTGTCCCTCGTGGTCACTCCTGGAGGCGACGCGGAAGAATTGAGTTTTCGCGCCCCTTTGCGGAAAAATGGGAAGTATGTTGTGCTGGATTATGTCAAGGAGCCACACACCTTGCCGGACGGAACAACGATTGCCTTGGGGTTATTAGGCACCCAGCTTGATTTGGTGGTAGATACGTCCAACACGACCGGCGGCGGGGACGGAGCCATGATCAGCGATTCCTGGACAGCGTTGGCCTGCGACACTGACCACGCCTTACGCCTGCACCGGGACGAAAACGGACAAATCTATATCCAGCAGGGGCAATGGATTACAACATCCCAAATATATTCACCCATCAACTAAACAACAATGAACTACGCCATATTTTGCTATCGAGAAGATCACCAATGCCTGGGGCTGTGTCTGGAACAGATACGAAGCATTGACCGGGCCGCCCAGTTTTATTTATTTGATGATGCCGCGAAGCCTTTATTTCCGGCACAAGTCCCCGCGGGAAACGATATATCCTACAAAATCACCTATTTTGCGCGCCGGGGGAATTTGAACGGCCTGGAATGCGTGCGCGGCATGCTGGGGTGCATGCTGGACATACCGGGGGATGATCCGGTTATCAAGATTGACGCGGATACGTTGCTGATGGACCCGGCGGAGATTATACGGTCCCTGAAAGACCGCGGGAAAGTAGCGGGGGGAATGCAGTGCAGCGTGCCGCTTGCCTGGGCCGGCTGCTGCTACTGGCTGACGCGCCCAGCCATCAAGGCCGCGCTGGAACTGCTTGCCCGGCGGGAATGGCCGGAAAACGCCCGTCAGGAATATCCGGAAGATGAAACCATTTCAAAAATTCTGTTATACCTGTACGGGGCGAGCGGCGTTGACGTGCTGGAGTTCCGGGGCGGGCGGCGTCTGATTGGCGTTCGGACGTGTGATCCGCGCGATCTGGAGGAAATCGCCCGCCTGGCGCGCGGCGGCGTGTGCGCGGTTCATTGCGGGCAAATGGCGTTTTATCATCCTATTGTGGAGCGTGACGGAGTGACGATCCGGGAAGCGTGCGCGCGGGTGATGTGGTGGATATTGCATGCTAGCGGGCCTGATTCCAAGACTTTTGAAAAAGCTCCTGAAGGGTAGGATGGAGCTTTATTTGGAAATTGAGAGCGGGATTTTTCGGAACCGCACGGGTGATGAAAATATGAATTTGTGCGGGGTGCGTCTTGTCCGCAGGCAGGATGTGCCCGTGTCTTTATCCTTTTTGGGGCGTGAGCTTGAGGCCGGGCGCGTTACGTTGGCGGCCTATCATAAAAGGAACGGGCAGTTATTGGCTTATCAGGAAGAGCAAATAACGGACGGGGCCGTGGCAATGGTGGTTGATTTTGATACACAGGAAATACGGGCGGCGGCCAGGGACGCGGAGGGCAAAACTATAGAGGCGCAGGTGGCCGTGCTGGTGGAGACGGAGGAAGGGAAAGGTGTTTATCATTCTCTTCCGTTGAATTTCTATCTGGAGCCGGGGTTGATAGGGGATGAGCATTTGCCGAATTCTGCCCGGCCGGCATGGGAAATGATGTATGAAACTGTGGTGAAAAAAGCCGAAGAAACGGAAGGTTATGCAGGTTCCGCTTTGGCCTCCAAAAGGGCCGCCGCCGCTTCCGAGGCCGCCGCCGGCACGTCCGCAACCAACGCGGCTCGTGACGCTAAGAGTGCCCATGCCGCTAAAACGGCTGTGGAGTCGCTGGCTACCACTTGGCCGGAAACGGTCAGGGAGGGAAAACAACAGATTATTGAGGCCAGGAATGAGGCTGTTACTGCTATTCAGGACAAACAGGCTGATTCCGTGCTTGCCGTGGGGCGGGCCTCACAGACCGCGCAGCAGAATATAGCCAGCGCGCAAAGTACCGCTGTTCAAGCCGTCCAGACAGCGCAGACGGAAGCGGTGGGAGCGGTCACGCCCCTTGTTCAGCGCGCCGAAACCGCCAAAGAGGCTATAGATCAGGCGGAGAGGCGTATCAATACGGCGGCAACTAATGCCACGACAGCGGCCACCAGCGCGGCTAGCTCCGCGACGGCGGCCCAGCAGGCCCTTGAGGCCATCCCAGAAGTGGACGCCTCCGGCAACATGACGCTGGCCGGAGGTCTGACGGCGGCGGGGGCTATTAACGCCAACGGAGGGGTGAATATTCCGCTGGCCGTGGGAGCGCCGACGGATACGGCAGCGGTCAACCGCCTGCATGCCGCAGGCTTGGCCGGAGTGACGGACATTTTTTCCCAGCACGCCTACCTCAACACGGGCAGCATTACGGCGACAGGGACGGCGGCAACTACCGCTCTCATTCCCGGCCAGTATGCGCAGGTTAGAGTGCCTGCCGGGACTCACAGCACGATTGTCTTTCCCTTCACAGGGCCTAACGGTCAACATAATTATTCCAACTTTGCGGGATTCTCCATTCCGTGGCGCATACTCGGCGCAGGCAAAATTACCATAGGCATCGGACGAGGCAGCAAAACGACAAGATCTGATTTAACCCAGGGATCGTACAGTATCATACCTGGCAATAATCTGGCCCACAACAGCGGCGAAATTCTGGACATCACATTTGATAATGTACGGGATGCGACCCGCGGGGGCTACGTGGTCAAGGTGCGTGAGATTTACGCTCTTTCCGAGGCGGCAGGGTGGAGGGTGAAAACTACTACAAGTTTTGTGCCCGCGACGCATAACGAGCCTATACCTTCAATCGTTAATAAAATTATCTATCATCAACGAACCCAGTACAAATTCGAGAGAGAATATATTTCGTACGGCAGCCTCTATTTGCTGACGGGCGGAGGGCAGACGGTGCAGCTGCATAAAATCGCGGTGGTGCGCGGCGTTAATGCCTTTGAAACGGGCTTGGGGATTAGTTCGATAGTTACTGATTTGCCGGGGAACGCGAGCGGGGATGTGTACATGCAGGCGGGGTCTGCGGTGCGCACCCTCTACCAGCCCGGCAACATCAATCCCGTTTATTACGCGCTGGAAGCATTGGCAAGAAACGATATTGAAGCCGAAGAAACGGCTGATTTTGTGGACATTAACATACCTCTCTAATGATGAACGACGCAGAAATACAAATTCAGTTCCCGCAGCCCGGCAACTGGCAGGAATTCACCCTGACGCCCATTTATCAGGACGCGGACGGTTACACCCGGACAGACCGCTACACAGCGGACGAGATACCAGCCGACCAGGCACCGGCCATGCAGGCCGTCGTTGCCGCTCTGGTTGGACTGGCGGAACCGTGGCAGGCGGTGCAGGTGTGGGCCCGGCTGGGAAAAGATGTCCTGACCCTTGCGGAGGATGGTGCCTATACAATGATTGATGCGGTGTCTTTGACCGTTGAGGCCGTCCATGCGGAGACCAAAGGCCGCAGGATTTTTACAGTCTCGGACTACCCGGCTTTTATCCTGACCGACCCCGCCGCCGTTGAGTTTTTCAAGTTTTTCACTACTAATCAATAACAACATAATCATATGACTACTAATAATCAATGCAATCATGCCGAGGCTATCGCCAGAGAAATGCACATGTACTATGCAGCCCAGGCACACAATGAGTCCAACACTCCAATCCCTCACTGGGCAGACCTGACGGAAAACGAACAACAAGGATGGATTGCCGTAGCAAATACTGCCCTCCCGATCATCGGTAAGCATGCGCTGGAAGATGTTCGGGCCTATCTCGGCCTCAAGGCTTCCGGCGCGTCCACTTGGTGGAAAAAGGTTCTGCTGGGCTTGGCCTACGCCGCTGTTGGTGCTCTTGGTTTTTCCCTGTTCCAGGGCTGCGGTCATTCCGTTGACGTGACGCCAGAAAAGACGGTGGTATGCAAGGACGGCTCCTGCCTCGTCATTGAGCAGGGGCATATCTCCTACAGTCAGGTACAGCCGGAAACGGACGTTCCGCCCGTCGTTCAATCCCTGAAAAAGTGAAGCCATGACCGGATCTGTTGTCAACGCGGGCCTGCTGGGGGCTAATGCCCTGTCCGTGATTGCGTCCGTCACGTCAGGCAACCCGTTTTTGGAGTACATTCAAAACGGGGCCAGCGTGGCCGCGGTCATGGGAATTTTTCTGTGGCGGGAAATGAAACGGGCAGAACGTTATGAGCGGCTCTATGACGAGGAACGCAAAAAACGCATTGATGCGGAAAATAAATGTTCCGGCTGCGAGTTCGTCCGCAAGGCGCATGAAGAATTCCTGGACAACAGGGACTAGTTTCAACTGTAAAGTTTTTCTTACAAGTTCCAACCATTTAACAATTAAATAATTATATGATTATCCAAGAATATCAGGAATTCAAACCCGTTCAGCGTGCCCTGGGGCTAAAGGTGGATGGGATGCCGGGGCCTAAAACGCTGGCCGCCGTAGCTCTGAAATTGCGCTGTCATGAAATATGGTCCGCGGTCCAGGCCTCCGTGAACGTGACGCCTGACGGCATCCCCGGCCCTGCCACGGCCCGCGGCATTGCCGCCGCCCTGGATATTGCTCTGCCCCGGTCCTGGCCTGACCAGGCAACCGTCCGGGCCGGTCTTTCCATTTTTGGACGTGCAGGAGATGAAAGCAACCTTGTTTCCGTTGTCCCCCCCTATCCTTTGTATTATGAGGGGCGGCCCGTGAAAACGATCCGCGTGCATCAGGCGATCGCACAGGACGTTCAGGCGGCCCTGGCGGAAGTCCTGGCTGCGTATGGCCTGGACCGGATCCGCAAGCTGCACCTGGACCAGTATGGAGGATCCTACAATGACCGCAGCACGGCCGGAGGCAAAAGCAAGAGCATGCACGCCTGGGGGATTGCCCTGGACTTTGACCCGGAACGGAACAGTTATTCCTGCAAGGCCCCCCATGCCGGGCTTTCCCGCCCGGAGTGTGAAGAATGGTGGCGGATTTGGGAAGCCCATGGGGCCGTTTCCCTGGGCCGTGAACGGAATTATGACTGGATGCACCTTCAGTTCGCGCGGCTGTAAAACAGTAATCTTTTGAATGTCAAAAAATTATAGATAAAAATATCTTGCGGAAAGTTCCGTTTTTCTGTATATTGGCCGTGCCGGGTTGGTCCCGGAACTAAGAAAGGAGGTGTAATATGTGATAATAGACTGGCATTCAATACAACGGCTGATTGAGCTTTTGATAGTTCTGTTCAGCTGACAAAAAAGGCCCCGGCTGTTCCAGCAGCCGGGGCCGATTGTTTAGAAGGTGAACATGTGATGTTCGGCAATCAATACGTCCTTACTATGCTCTTTTTGCCGGATTTGTCAAGCGTGCGGTTGTCATGCTGGCGCGGCTAATAAGGCCGCTTTTTTATCATCATCAGGATATTTGGAACGTATATTTTTTACTGCGCTTCTTTCCGCGGGAATCCCATTTGACGGTGCGGCCGTCATTTAGTTTGAATGTCTTCCCTCCATAGGTTGAATTAAGAAGGAAGGAAAAGCGTTTGTTGGATGCCTGGGTGAGTTTGTAACGGGGTATCTTGCTTTCATGCCCGGTTTCGTCCGTTTCCGTCACGTATTCCGTACGTGCGTCAATAAGAGATTCAAATGAGTTGCGTTCAATGCAGATTTCTATGATTTCGTCCCATTTGATTTCTCCGTATGTTTCACCGGGCTTCAGGCGTGCCGCCGCCGTTTGCACCAAGTCGCGCATGTCCTGAAGGTTTTGGTCTCCGCCTCCGTATATTTCATCAGGACGTTCCCCGAACGGATCGCCAATGCCAAGCAGGGAGACAATGCCCGCAATAATGGATGATGTGCGTTGAAACCCTGCTCTTGTTTTGTCCGGCATGGGCCGTTTTTGCTCTATCCAGTTGCGAACAAACGCATGCAGGCAGGCCAGAAGTTCCGCCCGGTTGCCGGAGTCCTGAATGGTTTCAAGGTCAATGACGCGCTGAACTGTCCGGTCCTGGGGATTGGATTCTGTCAAATTCAAGTCGCATATCAGCAGCCGGGAAGCAAGGTCTGTGTTCCACTCCAGGGAGTTTCCGGTGATGAAGACGGTGGCGCAGTTTTGCTTGGTAACAAGAGATTGCGTATGAAATGGGCGTATGTCTTGGGAGACGGAAGAAATGAAGGATTCTAAACAAGTAGATTGCAGCTTGCCGCGCAGGTTGTCAAAATAGACGTAGGGCGAGCGGGTGTTGAGGATGGTGTTCAAGACGCCCTGAAGCTTTTCGTCGTCATAATACCATGGATGTTTTGCGTTATTGTTGTACGTGATGCCGGTGGCAAGGTCTGCCAATAGTGATTTGCCGGATCTTTGAGAATTGGAGGTATAGACATAACCAAGTCGAGGTGAGGACAAGGGGAGCATGGCGGATGCGTACAGGGCGACGCAGGCGCAGGTATGGACCGCAAATGAGCGGGATGTGGCGGATGTGGCCCGTTCCTGGAGGTCAGAGGAAGACCAGTCCAGAAAGGGGAATTCTTTATGCCAGTTGCGCCAGATAAGCAAGGCTTGCTCCAACGGCATTTCCGTGTCGTAGTCCACGGCGGTTTTCAGGGTGTAGATCTTACTTACCGGATCATAGCCGCGTTGGTTGAGGTGGTAGGAGCCATTAGGGAGCATGGCCGGGGTGATTTGGTCGTGGATTTTGATCAATTCCGGGATGGCCGTGAGGAATTCCATGGATGAAAGGGTGAGCTTTGCTAGCGGTTCCTTCATGGGCTGGTAAACGAGCGTTGAATCATCTTTGGAGCGGAAAGCGCACGGGCAGATATATTTTTCCGCAGCGGAAATGAAATTGTTGGGGTTAAGGTACACGGTTTTGCCGTCGTCTGTGATATACACAGGAGAGCCGGCCAGATTATAAATAGGGGCATTGGCGCGTTGGAGGGCTATGGCAACGCGTTCGCACCATTGGGGGGTTGTCGTGCCATTTTTGGAGGGCATGGCAACTTTGATTCTGCCGTCCGGCGTAAGGTCGTCTCCGGCAGGGGCGGGGCCTGGTTGCTCCAGACCGGCCAGAAATTGCTGAAGATCCGCGCCGGAGGCGTTGATTAGCAAATTTTGTAATTTGAGAATAAGTTCTTGGGGGGAAGTCATTTTTTGGGAGGGAGTAAGGGGGTGAGAGATTGGAGGGCAGCATTGAGGCCGTAGGTGGTGCAGGCTGCGGCGGCTTGCTGGATCAAGGGCAACGGCCATTCATCCGGCCGGGCGACGATTTCCGCGGCGCGGGTTGTCCAATCCTGTTCTACATTGCGGAGCGGAGTGGCGTAGAGCAGGGGGCGCAAGGTGGGGCGCGGGTTGAAATACAGGAGTTCCTGAAGCTTTTTCTCGCCGTTTACGGTGCGATAGCAGCCGGGCAGGCGCGGCATGACAAGATGGTTTGTGAGTGCCTGAACGTCCGCGCCAATGAGGGCTAAGGCGGGCTTTATCTGGTCCACATAGCCGCGCCATTCTTCGTGTGTGGCCGCCTCCAGCCGAAAGAGTACATGTAGAGAGCGAGAGCCGGAGAAGGTGATGGAGACAATGGGGAGAGGCAAAGTAATGAGTGCCTGGAGCCATTGTTTTGCGTTGTCCATTTGATCTGATTCCAGCAAGGCATGACGCCAGGTGAGGACGCATTCTGAAGAGCGGCGGCTTTTTTTTCCGTCCTTGACGCGGAAAAATCCGTCCACGGGTTGCCCCAGGAAGATAATGCCTTCCGGTGCAGCCGTGGGAATGTGTTTGGCCTGATCTGGCCAGAGGCATTGACCTTGCGTTTTTCGGTCGGCAAAAATGATTGTTTTTTCGCCGCGTGCCGTATCAAACAGGGCGCGTAAATATATATCCGGCGTAACTATGGCCGGATCTGTGGCGGAGATGTTGGCGAGAAAATAGCGGGATAATACTGGAGCCCCTTTTTCCGCCAGGGTGGCAATGACTGAAGAATCAAGCTGCGGGACTGGCGGCGGCCCTGTGGGGGCCTTGGGTGGCGGGTTGTATTTGGTTGGTCCCTTGGCTATGCGTTTAGAGGGGGGCAAGGTAGCCGGTTCTGGTTTTTTGCGTCCCTGGGATTTGTCGGTGCCGTAGTTACCCTTGGGGCGGCGCGCCGCGTCTTCCAACTTGCGCCGGAGTTCCTTTTCATTCCAAGGCGGTTCGCACCGGGCGTTAAATGATAACAGGATAGGCCAGGCTTCATCCAAAGATAGATTGTAGTCGTTTACAAGGATGCGGCATGCGCGGAAGGTTGCCGCATGGCCGCCAGAACCGGAAACAGCCGGTTCCAGGGTATCAATATGTTTTTGTGCGCGGGTGATGGCGTCCATGGTCAAAGGTCAAGATTGAGTTCCGGGTGTTTGCGTGTGCGGTGGGCGGGGGTGTCCTGCTTCTTTTTCCTGCGGCGTTTCTTTTGGGCCTTCCGGCTGGTCCAGGAAACTTGTGCGAGCTTGTGCAGGGCGGTTTTACCGTATTTGTCGATAAGAGCTTGAGCTTGGGCGGGTGTTAAGGAGTCCAGGAAAGCGTTGCAGGCATGCGCCCGCATGGATGATGCGCTGATTGTGTCGCTGGTTAGCAGAGCGAGATCGGAATGAGACAAGTTTTTTACTGATTCCGGGCAGTATAGTTTGGCGAGTTTGTAAACATTCCGGGTGACGCGTTGCGGGTGGTAGCCGTTACGGAAGATGATAGTGAAAATTCCGATAAGGATATGCAGGCGGGCGTCCGCTATTTCTTCTTTCACCACGTCAAGCTGATGATGATTCAAACCGCATTCATAGAGTTCTTTTGAGAGTTCAGGGAGGATGGGAGCGGCATCAAAAGGCGCATTCCATTGTTCCTGCGTTTCGCCGTAGGCGTGCAGCAGGTAGTCCAGCCAATCGCCGTAAACGTGTATAACAGAGGGGCTGGAACTCATAATGCACCCTCCTTCCAAGACAAGGCTTGCTCCAAAAGTGGAACTAAAAACAAGATGTTTACTACATTTTTTACTACGCTAAAGGCGTAAAATGTTGAAAGTAAACATGGAGGCGGGAGCGGGAATCGAACCCGCGAATAACGATTTTGCAGACCGTCGCCTTACCACTTGGCTACCCCGCCGCTGATGCTGTGCGCGGATACTAGGGAAAAGAACCGCGGGTGTCAATCTCGTTTTTGGAAAAGATGCTTTGTTTTTAAGTGAAGGACTCTCTGGAAACAGCCTTTTTCTTTGGCGGAACGGACAGAGAAGAAGAGAATGCTTGTTTTTTAAGGCATCATGATTGTGCGGCGGAATGCCGCCCGTGCCTGTTGTCAGATCTATATGGAGCAACTTTGTTCCAAAATGGCGTGAATCAGGATATAAAAATGCACCAGGAGTTTTTTTGCAAGTTCACGGCAGCACGTAAAATTAGAGGGGAGGTCGTTCCTCTTCGTTCCGAATGAGGGGGGACTACGCGTTAAACGTGTTGATGGGTTCAGGGAACGCCGCCAGAATACCGGAAGGCTGATGGTTCAGTCTTTCCAAAAAGTAAACAACAACAATAGCAATGAACAATTATATACCAATCAACAAGGCAGTTAATCCCGTCTGCATTTATCAAGGGAATGAGCCTCTTATCAGCAAGACGCTCGGAGTTGACGCGATGACGTTCAACTTTGACGGTTCGGCGTGCGAACACGCCACTTGCGCCGGAGCGCCGGAAATGTTCATCAAGGTCGAGGAAGACGGCC
>ERZ857922.3304-NODE-3304-length-14134-cov-11.777328_pt1 | contig 14134 bp, 12 predicted proteins | sample MGYA00519579_ERZ857922 | MGnify/ENA primary metagenome ERZ857922 (study PRJEB31778, sample SAMEA3449375) | human gut metagenome | biome: human gut; feature: human-associated habitat; material: faeces | place: United Kingdom | collected 2010/2012 ... | reverse complement strand
TATTATGCCCTTCTAGGGCTTACTCAAGCCACCGGCTCAGCCGGTGGTTTTGACTGGGGAAATTTACAGCTTTTCCACCATCGCTGCTACGATCTTAGTGGCGGTGGCGACATATTCGCTGATGCTGAACTTCTTCACCACCAGTACCTCGTGGCCGTCCTCGTCGGCGTTGTCGCTCATGGCGCGCAGGATGACGCAGGGCACGCCGTTCTTGGCAGCGATCTGGCTTACCGCCGCGCCCTCCATCTCCACGCAGTCCGGGGCACACTTGGCCTCAATGGCGGCCTTCGTCTCGCTGTCGCCCACGAACAAATCGCCGGTGGCGATCTTGCCCACCAGTGCCTTTACCCCGGCTTCGGCGCAGGCGGCTTCGGCAGCGGCGATCAGTTCCGGGTCGCCGGTGTATTCCTTCAGGAACGGCGGGTTCTGGCAGATCATATCCAGCTGGGCGTCGTGGTACAGCACCGTCTTGCCGATGACCACATCCCCGATGCCGATCTTGCTGGTCATATTGCCTGCAATGCCGGAGAAGATGATCTTCTCCGCGCCGAACTTGGTAATGAGCACCTGCGTGGTAGCGGCGGCGTTGGCCTTGCCCATACCGGCGCAGCACACCACCACCTGCTTGCCGGCCAGCGTACCCTTGTGGTACTCCACGCCGCCGTAGGGCTCAACGGTGACATTTTCCAGCTTTGCACACAGCTGGTCTACTTCATCGGGCATAGCGCCCATAATACCAAAGATCATGGTGGACTCCTTTAAACATTAAACAGGAACTCGATGACGTCGCCATCGTGCACAACATACTCCTTGCCCTCGGTGCGCTGCAGACCCTTGGCCTTGACGGCGGCGTAGTCGAAGTTGTTGGCTTCCAGATCATCGTAGCCGATGACGCTGGCGCGGATGAAGCCGCGCTCGAAGTCGCTGTGGATCTTACCGGCAGCCTGCGGAGCCTTGGTGCCCTTGCGGATGGTCCATGCGCGGCACTCCTTCTTGCCGTCGGTCAGGAAGGAGATCAGACCCAGCAGGTCGTAGCTGGCGGTGATCAGGTTGTCCAGACCGCTGGCCTCGATGCCCATCTCGGCCAGAAATGCCTTCTTTTCCTCGGGGCTGTAATCCGCAATGTCCTCCTCGGTCTTGGCGCAGATGGGAATGTAGCGGGCGCCCTCTTCCTTGGCGCGGGCAGCCACCAGCGGAACGTACTTGTTGTTCTCGATGCCCTCCATCAGGTCATCCTCGCCCACGTTGCAGGCGTACAGCACCGGCTTTGCGCTCAGCAGACCCATCTCGTGCAGCACGGTCTGCTGCTCGGTGTCGGTGGGATCAAAATCGAAGCTGCGGGCGGGCTTGCCGGTGCTCAGATGGTCGGCCAGCTGCTGCAGCCATGCGGCCTCGGCGGCAGCGCCCTTGTTGTTGCCGCTCTTGGCCGCTTTTGCCATGCGGCCTGCGCGGTTCTGCACCACCTCAAGGTCGGAGAGGATCAGCTCGTAGTCGATGGCGTCAATGTCGGCAATGGGGTCCACGGCCTCGGCCTTGGTCACGTCCTCCACCACATGGATGATGTTGTCATCGTCAAAGCAGCGCACAACGTGCACAATGGCGTCGCACTCGCGGATATGGCCAAGGAACTTGTTGCCAAGGCCGGCGCCCTGACTTGCACCCTTCACCAGACCTGCAATGTCCACGAACTCCACGATGGCGGGGGTCTTTTTGTTGGTCTGCCAGATCTCGGCCAGCTTGTCCAGCCGCTTGTCCGGCACTGCCACGATGCCGGAGTTCGGCTCGATGGTGCAGAAGGGATAGTTTGCAGCCTCCGCATTCTTGGTGGAGGTGATGGCGTTGAACAGAGTGGACTTGCCCACGTTGGGCAGGCCGACGATACCTAACTTCATATAAAATACGCTCCTTACACGTTTTTTGGCATAACGATACATCTATCATTATACGCGCTGAACCCCGCCAGCGCAAGGGGGAGGGGCACGGAAATCAATTTTTGCGGCTTGAACCGGGACAAGAGCCTTTTCCCCTTGGGAGATCCGGCGCGCAGCGCCTGAAAGGGCTCCCCAGCCACTTTCTTCCGGACTTTACAAAAAAAGGAAATGAAACAAAGAGAGCATCAAAATGTAAACGTTTTCGGCCGCATTACTGAAAAATACAACATAGAATATAAACAAAACCCCGGTAAAACCGGTTGACACCGGGGGGGGTATGATAAACTATTGTCGACAAAACTAACGTATCAATCTTTAAAAATATTGGGCAATTTTTTGGCAAACTTGTCGAAAGGCAAGGACGCAAAGCCATAGGGGCTAAGGTTCGGGGCATTTCCCGGATGATGCCAGCCGGTTGCTTCCGGTTTTTTTGCGGAAATACTCTGCATACCGGAATCGTCCAAAACCACAGGTGTGTTCTTTTCAAGGGCACGCCGGATTTTGCTCGTATCATCAAAGCTGCCCACAAGGTCGGGCGGCTTTTTTATTGTTCTGATGGAAAGGGAGCGTGGAGCCCATGGAGAACAAAAACACAAGCAGAGTAGTCATCGGGGTGCTGGTGGTACTGGTGTTGCTGCTGGGCGGCTACATCGCAGTGTCCGGCGGCAAGTCCGCTGCCACGGCCAACGGCGCGTCCGAAGCAGCCGCGCTGCCCATGGAGACTTATCAGGCGCAGTACGTCAAGCCGGAGACCCCCATCGACCGCAGCAAAAACGTCACCCTGCCGGGCTGGGGCGGCTTTACCATCCCCGCAAAGACCAAAAAGATCACGCAGGGGTTCGAGTTCCATAACCCCGCCGAGAACCTTTGGTACGAGGACTGGGTAAGCCTTGACGGCACCACGCTGGAAAAGCTGGTGGTGGACAGCGGCCAGACCACAGAACTGAGCCATTACCTGCGCTTGGCGGGCATTCAGGCCGAGGTAACAAAGGTGCTGGACGCCGACCCCGCCTATTTTGAGATCCAAAAGACCGACGCCGGGGCGTACACCATTGAGGCCGTCAAGGGCTATAAGGGCGAAAAGACCCTGACCGTGCAGACCGATGACGGCAAGCAGTACACCCTTACCCTGACCGGCAAGGAGGAGTGCTACTACATCGCCTTTGGGTTGTATTTAGAGGACGGCGACGAGCTGCTGTTCCAGTCCGGCCTTGTAGCGCCCGGGTTGTATGTGCAAAAGATGGAGATGACCCGCGCCCTTGCCCCCGGCGAGTACCCGGCCTATGTGGTGTGCCAGCCCTATCTTTCGGACCGCACCACCAAGACCAACAGCGGCATCGTAAAGCTGACACTGACCGTGGGCTGAGCCCCCTTGCGGTGGGCAAGACAGGCAGTGTTGACAATAAAAAAAGAACTGAATTGGGGATCAACAAACCATATGGTGTGAAAGGAGTAGGCAAATCCAAGGCTGACCGTCAGCTGCGGGCCCCATTGCCGAATAAGGATTATGAAATTGACGAAGAAAGCGGCCGCCCTGCTCCTCGCAGCCTCTCTGGCGGTGTCCGTCTGCGCAATGCCGGTGTTTGCGACTGGTACTTCTCTTCCTGGCAGCAAGGGGTCTGGACCGAGTATGACAGAGGTTAAGTACGTGGTAACTGAGGCTTATGAGTGGACAGTTCCGGCATTGATCGACTTTGGTAAGGATGCAGGCGTCAATGAGAAGAGAGAGGTCAATACTACCTTGGATAAAGATGGTACTAATACACCTTCCACTGGTACTGACGGTACAGCACCCAAAGTTATTGTTACTAAGAATGTTATTAGTGGTAAGTTCTTGAAAATTACGTTGGAACCGGCAGGGGGTTCGACTGATTTTAGTGTAAAGAACGACGAGGGTGTTGAGTTGAAATATACTGTTACGCTGACCGATACGACGATTGGAAGCGATGTTAAAACGCTCAACAGGAAAATCGGTACAACCGGAACCGAAAAGACAATTTTGGCAGTTCCGGCTGGCACAAACACCGCTGAGGCAAAGTTAAAGTTCGAGCTGTCTACGGCAACGACTGGCACTTCCGAGAAGGCAGGTACTTACACGGGCAATGTACAGTTTACCGCAAGCATCGCCACCTAACCCACCCCACCTAAATAATACCTGAGCCCAAAGGGGAGACGGGAGATGTTCCCTCTCCCCTTTTTTGATTTTTGCGGCAAAAAACAGCCACCCCACACAAGGAGGATACACCATGAAGCATTGTGCAAAAAAACTGCTGGGCCTTGCGTTTGCGCTGGCTCTGTGCCTTGCGGTGGGTGGAACTGCGCTTGCCCAAACGCCGGAATTTGCCGATGTGCTCGCCGCCCTGCCGGAGCAGGAAATGCTTGCCTACGAGCCGAATGTTGCCATGGCAGAGGACACCACCACCATCGGTGATATTGCAACCAATGGCTATCAGGTGACCATCCCCACTACCGTGACGGTGGAGAGCGGGGAGAATAAGGGTGAGCTGGAAGTTAATGCAAAGCTGAAGCAGTACCGCACGTTGAATATCGGCATTGAATCGCCAAATAATTGGAAACTGAAATATGACGCAAAGGGTGCAGCCATTGCAAATGCGCCCACGGTGGAGTATACGCTGAAAAATAAAATTGAAGCTGGTGGGGAACACACGCCCGGAGGAATGTGGCATTATGATGAAAGCACGCATGAAATTATGTATGCAACATCCGCTGTTACGGACTTTCACACAGCAACCATCCCCCTTTCTGTCAACGTGACAGACCCCAGCCAAGCTACCATGAGCGGTACTTACTCCGATACGCTTACCTTTACTTTTGATTTGGTAAAACAGTGCGTTACCTATACCATCAACGTGTATGAGCAGAAGCTGGAAATCAACAACAGGAATAATACGCCCCATGTTACGGCAACGAACCGGGTCGATGACGCCACCGGGCAGCTGACAGACGCAAATTCTAAGCCTAAGGAAACCTATGTTTTGGAGTACGGCTGTGCAAATGCGTGGGGAATGCCTTTGGAAACTGCTGTTACTTCTGAGGTATGGACGCGCCCCCGACCTGACGGAACAGAGGGGGAGGAAGATACCCGCTGCTGGGAGGATTTGTCGCGCACCCTGACCCCCAAAGCGGATTTTGAAGCAAACCATAAAACCCAGACCATCAACCTGAACCTTGTGCGCAAGTGGTACTGGCTGGATGTGAACGGCATTGTTGGCTATGATGGAACTCTTAAACACAAGACAGACGGCAACCAGTTAGCGGCAGATGGAGTTGGCTGTTATCTGGACATCCACGTTTCTGTGGATGAGAAAAACAGTTGGTCGGAATGGTTCAGTTATAAGAACGGTGACGACTACTGGGGTACTTTCCCGTATGGAACGAACTTTGAAATTGGCTTCTACAACCCCAAGCCGGGCTACCTCTACGATACAGACGAAGAAGGAAACGTGAAGGTCATTGCAAACGGCAACGATGATTGCACCACAGAGGATAGAACGGTCGATGGTAAGGCGTACAAAATCTTTAAAGGTCAGCTGATAGATGAACCGCAGGAGGCGGATACAAGACCTACGGGTGGCGACGGCAACTTCCATGCCCCGGGCAACTGCCAGCGCTACTGCTTTAACCCCTGCTTCCGGAACGACACGATTATTTACCATGAAAACAATGGCACTGAGGACAGTGTGACCAAAGAGTACAAGGAGACCGATGTGCTCCCGGAGTACGATGCCTTGTTTAACGGTAGTACGCACGCCGATATGAAGTTTGCGGGATGGAGCACAAAGCAAAAACCCACCAGCAAAACCGAACTCTACCAGCCCGGAACGCCGGTAACGCAGGTCAATTGGGGAACTACGGCTACCCCCAAACATTTTTACGCCATTTGGGGCTATGATATCACCGTGCAGTTTGAGGACGAAAAGGGCTACTCCACGAACGATGGTACGGGCCCCGTTGCCACGCGTGGCGGTACGATGGTAGGCTACTCTTTTACCCTCGAAGGTCAAGCGGTGGATGAGGACAAGGGCTGGACGCTGGATTTGACCGACCCTAAGGTAACGGCGGCAATTGATAAGGCAACCAAGCAAGCAAAATTTGACGCAGAAGACGACGATACAAAAACCGGGATAGACCTTGAAAGAAAGATTTGGAAGATAGACCAGTACACAGAAGATGGTCATGGTTATGACTTCACGCAGGAGTGCACGATCAGTGCAGCGGACTTGAAAACGGGCACACGCACGCTGACGATCCAGCGCAGGCGCTATTTGCTGTCGGTCATTAGCACAAATATCGCTGGTACAGATGATGTTGTAGGAATTGCAACAAAAGCGGGCAAACTGGAATTTGGAACGTTTGATGTCACGATAAATGATGGCAAAACCGATTTGGGTGTGACCCAAAAGTCCCATTGTCAGGTGGGTCTGAACTACGGCGCAAAATATACGGTTGATATGATGACCGGAATTGACTTGTACCAAGCAATGGATGCTGTTATTTTGAAATCGCTCAAGGCGGGAGATGAAATAACGAAGCTGTTTGGCGACGATGCCATGAAGACTGGCATAAAGTCGTACACGAGCCACATGACCGGAAAGGAAAAAGGGATTCACTATTATAAGGACACAGGTGCCCTTAAAGATGATGGTTACACCGGCGACCCTGTCCGAGTGGCGTTTATGTTCTATACCTCAACTACAAAACCCGGCTCCACCACCCCCATGCCCGGGCCGAGCCTTACCCCGGCGAAGAAAGCCCTGACCCTGCGCTACCATGCAAATTTTGATCCGACAGAGGAACTTGCGCTTGACCTTGACCCCGACCCCCTGCTGGAGGATATGGACGATACCTTTGGTTTTGACCCCGACCCCCTGCCGGAGGACGTAGACGATGCCCTTGAGGAAGCGGTAAAGACCGTGCGCTACCAGCCCGGCGAGGATGTTGTGCTGCGCAACTGTATGTTTAAGCGCGGCGGCTACGTTTTTGTGGGCTGGAACACAGAACCGGACGGCACAGGCAGACTGTACAGGGTAAACGGCGTGCCCGTGACCGACTGGGCAGATGGCGATACGGTAGACCTTTACGCCCAGTGGAAAAAGCCCGAACACCTGAAGCCTGTGGTAGACAACGAACCCTTTGTCCCGACTGACCCCGATACCCCGCCGGAGCGGGTAGACGATGGTTTTGACGCTGACTTTGGCGCAGACCCTGACCCCTTGCCGGAGGGCATGGATGATGCCTTTGGCGTAGACCCCGCCGCCCAGCCGGAGGCGCTGGACGATGCCTTTGGCATAGACCCCGACCCCCTGCCGGAGGAACTGGACGACGCCTTTGGCGTGTAGACCCCGACCCGGCAGAAGAACCGTAACAAAAGCCCCTTGGCGCGGCAGCGCCAAGGGGCTTTTTGCCGCCGCGCGGGCAGAAATGTGAAAAAAACTACACTTCCTTCTTTATTTTGTCATAACTGTCCCGTATAATAGAAGAGTAAGAGACTGCCAAAACGCCCGGAAGGGCTGCAAATACAACAAAAACCTGCATAAAAGGGGAGGAAATACCTATGGCAAACGAAAAGATCCTTGTGGTGGACGACGACGCCAACATCTGCGAGCTGCTGCGGCTGTACCTGACCAAGGAGGGCTATCAGGTCACGGTGGCAAACGATGGCGAAGAAGGACTGGAAAAGTTCAACGCGGTCAAGCCGGATATGGTGCTGCTGGACGTGATGATGCCCCGCATGGACGGTCTTGAGGTCTGCCGCCGCATCCGCAAGGCGGGCAACACTCCGGTGATGATGCTTACCGCCAAGGGCGAGACCTTTGACAAGGTGCTGGGCCTGGAGCTGGGCGCAGACGATTACATGGTCAAGCCCTTTGACGCAAAAGAGGTGGTGGCACGCATCAAGGCGGTGCTGCGCCGCTGCCAGACTACCTCCGCTGCCGCCGAGAGCACCGAGGGCGTTATTGAGTTCGACAACCTGCGGCTGGATATGAACAGCTACGAGCTGCGGGTCAAGGGCAAGGTGGTGGAGGCTCCCCCCAAGGAGCTGGAACTGCTGAACTGTCTGGCCTCCCACCCCAACCGCGTGTACACCCGCGACCAGCTGCTGGACGAGGTGTGGGGCTTTGAGTACTACGGCGACAGCCGCACCATTGATGTCCACGTCAAGCGCCTGCGCGAAAAGCTGGCCGGTGCTTCCGATAAGTGGGAACTGAAAACCGTCTGGGGCGTGGGCTATAAGTTCGAGGTGCGTCAATAATGCGTAAAAGTATCTCCACGGCCTTTTTCTCCATGGTGTCCACCCTGATGGTGCTGGGCATCGTGCTGATGGGCTGCTCGGAGTGGGTGCTGTTCAAGAATTATTTTGCGAAGGATCGCTACGAAACACTGGATCAGGTGGTAAACGTTGCCAAGCGCACCGCAGAGTATCTGGTAAACAGCGAGACCATGCCGCAGGGTGCAGAGCTGGACGCTTTGAACACCAAACTGGAGATCATCGGCGAGAGCGCCGAGGCCTATCTGTTTTTCACCGACCGACAGGGCAATGTGCTCATCGCCTCCGACCCGGACAAGCTTACCACCACCACCGTGCCGCTGGATATCTGCCAGCGCGCCAACGCAGTGGCTGACCCGGACGCCCGGCACTACCACGCTTTCGGCGATTTGGGCGGTGCCCTGACCGAAAAAAGCTATATCGCGGCGGTGGAGACCATCGACGACCAGAGCCTGTTCAGCGGCTGGTTGTTTTTGTGCTCCTCCGGCGCGCAGCTCACCGACTTCAAGCAGCAGTTCTGGTCGAACTTCCTCATGTCCGCCTGTGTGATGCTGCTGTGCGCCAGTGTGCTGACCCGCCTGTTGATGCGTCAGCTCACCGACCCGCTGCAGAAGGTGACCGATGCCGCCCAGCGCTTTGGCGGCGGCGACCTCTCTGTCCGCGTGGAGGGCGTGGAGGGCGATGGCGAGGTGGCAGACCTTGCCCGCACCTTCAACCAGATGGCGGAGAATATCCAGTCCAACGATAACTCCCGGGGTCAGTTCATGGGCAACATCGCCCACGAACTGCGCACCCCCATGACCACCATCAAGGGCTTTGTGGACGGCATTCTGGACGGCACCATCCCGCCCGAGATGCAGAACCACTACCTGCAGCTGGTCAGCGAGGAGACCGGCCGTCTGGCACGGCTCATCCAGAATATGCTGGATCTCTCCAAGCTGGAAAGCGGCGAGTATCAGGTGAACGCCCGGATGTTCAATATCTGGGAGACCCTGACCGGCGTGGCACTGGCGGCAGAGCAGCGCATCAATGACGGCATGATCGAGCTGGAAGGCCTGACCATGGATGAAAAGGTGCTGGTCTACGCCGACCCCGACCTGATCCATCAGGTGGCGTATAACCTGCTGGACAACGCCATCAAGTTCACCCCGGCGGGCGGCACCATCCGCTTCAGCGTAGAAAAGCTTGGCCCCGAAGCCGAGATCTCCATCTGGAACTCCGGGCAGGGCATCAGCCCGGAGGCGCTGCCCTATGTGTTCGAGCGGTTCTATAAAGAGGATCGCTCCCGCGGCCTGCACGCCCGTGGCTCCGGCCTTGGGCTGAACATCTGCAAGGTGCTGGTCAATCTGGCCGGCGGGCAGATCCGCGTGGAGAGTCAGCAGGGCGAGTGGTGCCGCTTTGTGTTCACCCTGCCCACCTGCTCCCCCAACCCCGGCGGCATGAAGCGCCTGCCGGACGCCGCCGGGCAGCCCGGCGCAGTAGAGGACCCCGCCAGCATGAAGCCGGTAGAATAAGACCCCGCAGCCAGACTGCCCCGCCCGGGCGGTCTGGCTGCTTTGGCGTTGTTGGAATAAAAATTCTGCTTACCGCTGTGACCCCCTCTTGTGAAAATGCGTTTGGAGCACTCCGCAGAGTGCGACAAACGCGGAATTAAAAATCTATTTTCCGCTGAATATGGCTAGCAACGACGACGACCGCCGCCAGCGGCGGAAACAGGGAGGAGTTGTTGGGGCAGCGGCCAGCAAGACGCGAGTGCCGCCCAAGGCACGAAGCGGATGCTGGGTGCCGCAACCCGGAAGCAGCGGAGGCCATTCCAAATCGTCCTGCTTCAAAGAAAGCTGCTGCAAAATGGCAAGCCTTCGGCGGCAGCTGCGCGGCACATGGAGATGCTGCCGCGCAATGGACTTTTTGCGCCATTTACGACTTTTCAGTGAAAAAAACGGCTGCGGGTTTGATTTTTTGGCCGTTTTCATGTAAACTAAAAGATAACCATGCCCGCGTATTTTTTGCCCGGCAGAACCCTGCAAAACGTGCAACGCATGGGATAAAAATTGCTAAAAATAACGGAGCGTAATGAAATATTATGGCCATGGTAAGTCCTTCGATTCTTTCTGCTGATTTTGGCAAGCTGGGTGCAGACTGCCGCATGGTGCTGGACGCCGGCGCACAGATGCTGCACTATGACGTGATGGACGGGCATTTTGTGCCCAACATCAGCTTTGGCGTGCCGGTGCTCAAAAGCCTGCACAAGGCGCTGCCGGATGCCTTTTATGACGTGCATCTGATGATCAGCCACCCGCTGCAATACGCCGAGCCCTTTATCAAGGCTGGTGCTACCCTGTATAATTTCCATCTGGAGTGCGAAGATGATATTCAGGCCACCATTGACGCCGTGCGTGCGCTGGGCTGTAAGGTGGGTCTGACCATTAAGCCCGGCACCCCGGCCGAGGCGCTGGCACCGTGGCTGGACCAGCTGGATCTGGTGCTGGTGATGAGCGTGGAGCCCGGCTTCGGCGGGCAGAAGTTCATGCCCTCGGCGCTGGACAAGCTCCGCTGGCTCAAGGCAGAGCGGGAAGCACGCGGCCTTTCCTACCTGCTGGAGGTGGACGGCGGCGTGGATGCCGCCACCGCACCCCTGTGCGTGGAAGCCGGAGCCGACGTGCTGGTGGCAGGCAGTGCCGTGTTCGGCGCCGCCGACCCTGCTGCGGCTGTGGGCGCACTGGCCAGCCTGTAAGGAGGCCCGTATATGGATGAAGCTTTGATCCAAGAGCAGGAGCGGCAGCTGCAAAAGACCGGCCGGTACTATAAGCACGTTTTCTGGCTGTGTGTGCCGCTGCTGTGCATGGCCTGCTATTTCTATGGGGCGCGTCCGCTGCTGCTGTGCGGCATCGCCCTGCTTACCGGCAACCTGTGCGACCGTCTGGTGGCGCTGCTGCGCCATCGGGTGTACACCAATAAAGATCTCTCCAACGAGAGCTTCAGCCTGATCATCGCCCTGCTCATGCCCGCCACTGTGGACATCTATGTGCTGGTGGTGGCAGTGCTGGCGGGCGTATTGATCGGCAAGGAGGTCTTTGGCGGCTACGGCAGCTATCCCTTCAACCCCGCTGCCGTGGGCTACGCCGTGGCGGCGGTATCGTGGCCGGAGCAGGTGGTGCGCTACCCGCAGCCCTATACGCCGCTGCCCCTGTGGAACGCCTCTGCTGTGCCGGTGAGCAGCACCATCGAGGATACCCTGCGCAGCGGCGGTATCCTGAACCTGAACGCCCTTGCCATCGCGCTGGGCGAGTTTGCCGCCCCCATGGGCACCGGCGCGGCGCTGGTCATTCTGGCCTGCGGCCTTGTGCTGTGGACCCAGAAGGACGTGCACATCGGCGCATCAGCAAGTTTTCTGATCACCTGCGGGCTCATCGCCTTCTTCTTCCCGCGTCAGGTGGGTTTGGCGGACAGCACCCTCTTCAGCAGCCTGCTGCCCCGCCTGCAGGGCATCCGGGACGAGCTGCACACCGGTGCGGTGCTGTTCTGTGCGGTGTTCCTGCTCAACGAACCCTACACCTGTGCCCACCACCGGCTTGGACGTATCCTGTACGGCGCCCTGGTGGGGGCTGCCACCATGGGCTTCCGCTATTTCGGCGTGTACGAGACCGGCGTCTGCTTTGCACTGCTGGCCGTCAACAGCGTGTCCGCGCTCATTGACCGCACCGAGGAGCGGCTGTACCGTCTGCTGCACCGTCTGCCGTCCGAACGAAAGGAGGCTGCGGAATGAAAAAGCGTACTGCGGAACTGATTTTAAAGGACCCCGAAAAGTTTGCCCATCACGACCGCGTGTTCCTGAATAACCCGGTGGTCATGCAGGGCATGGGTCTGGCACCGCTGGTGGTCGTGGCTACCACCGGCCAGAACGGCCTGATGCTGGCGGCGGCGGTGACGCTGCTGCTGGTGCCCTCCCGCGTGCTGGCCTGCCTGCTCAGCCGCCTTGTACCCCTGCGGGACGAGGAGCCTACCCCGGAGCAGCTGCAAAAAAAGCTGCTGCCCCGCGCACTTTTGTACGCAGCCAGCGCCGCTGTGGTGTACCTGGCGGCATATCCCATTTTGAACTTCGTGTTTGGCACCGGGCTTTTGAACCTTGGCATCTACCTGCCCATGCTGGTGGTGGAGCCGCTTCTGACCTACCGCTTCGGCCGCGTGCAGGAGACAGTGCACAAGGCTGTTTCCAAGGGCGTGCGCATCACCGTGGGCTACGCGCTGCTGCTGCTCGTGGTGGGCATCGTGCGCGAGTGGCTCAGCCTTGGCACCGTGTTTGGTGCCCCGGTGGGACGCTGGGCGCTGCTGCCGCTGGCCAAGATGCCGGCGGGCGGCTTTATCGTGCTGGGCATCCTGTGCGCCATCTGGCGCGCTGCGGCTGCAAAGCGCAAGGAATATCTGAAAAAGGAAGCACGGGATACCCTGACCGTGCACTACCAGAAGGAGGGGAACCGCGAACCGTGAAGGAAGTTGTAAGCAGCTCGGCAGTGTTTTTCAGCTATGCACTGCTGGCCATTTTTGCACAGAACGCTGTCTTTACCCGTGCACTGGGCGTGTCCCGCATGGTGCAGCTGGTGGGGGACGACCGCACCAGCAGCGCCTTGTTCGGCATGATGCTGTGCATCACGCAGGTGCTGGTGGCGCCGGTGGCTTTCCTTGCCGGGCGGTTCATTGCCCCGCTGGATAACCGCGCCCAGCTGCGCCCGCTGGCGTATGTGGCCGCCATTGCCGTGGTCTGCACCGCCGAAGAGCTGGTGCTCGGCCTGGGCCGCCGGCTGCCCCTTGCGGGCAAGCTGCTGCGCATCGTGCCCGTTGCAGCCCTGAACAGCTGCGTGCTGGGCACCATGCTCATCGTGTCCACCCAGTCGCTCACCCTGGCCCAGGCCATCGGCTTTGCGCTGGGCAGCGGCGTGGGCTACTACCTGGCGGTGGTGCTGGTGGCGGAAGGCCAGCGCCGTCTGCGCAACCGGCGCATTCCCATGAGCTTCCGCGGCCTGCCCATTACCCTGCTGTATCTGGGTATGCTGGCGCTGGCCATCTACGGCTTTACCGGCCATACCCTGTTGATCTGACGGGCCGTTGCGGCCCCGAGCAAAAACGTTGTCTGCCGGCTTTGCACACCGGCACAAAGTGAGGAATGCTGCGATGAAAAAGAGTTATGGGAAAGTTCGCCGCTACCGCACGGCCTTTGGCCACACCGCCGGCTTCTGGGTGCGGCGCGTGGGCCTGCTGGCGGCGGCGGTCACGGTTCGGCTGCGGGCGGCCCTGCCCGGCCTGAGCCGCGCCTGAGACGGAATGCTTTGCTTGCGATAGGAGAAAAAAATGGAACGTGTTTGCGAACTGAAAGAAAAGGTACTGGCCGGTGGCGCGATCACCCGGCAGGAAGCGCTGGAGCTGGCCCAGGCCCCTTACGATGCGCTGTGCACGGCGGCGGATGAGATCCGCAAGGCCAGGTGCGGCAACGGGTTTGACCTGTGCACCATCATCAACGGCAAGTGCGGCCGCTGCTCGGAGGACTGCAAGTACTGCGCCCAGAGCGCCCACTACCACACCAGCTGCACCGAGAGCTATCCGCTGCTGCCCACGGAGGAGCTGCTGGCCGGGGCAAAGCACAACGAGGCCCAGGGCGTGCTGCGGTACTCCATCGTCACCTCGGGCAAGCGGCTGAGCGACGCGGAGGTGGATCAGGTGTGCGAGAGCATCCGCGCCATCCGCAGCCAGACCAGCCTGGGGGTGTGCATCTCCTTCGGGCTGCTGAACGAAGCGCAGTTCCGCCGCCTGAAGGAAGCGGGGGCCGACCGGGTGCACTGCAATCTGGAGAGCAGCGCCCGCTACTTCCCGGAGGTGTGCACCACCCACACCTATCAGGAAAAGATCGACACCCTGAAGG
>ERZ857922.3303-NODE-3303-length-14136-cov-3.633833_pt1 | contig 14136 bp, 14 predicted proteins | sample MGYA00519579_ERZ857922 | MGnify/ENA primary metagenome ERZ857922 (study PRJEB31778, sample SAMEA3449375) | human gut metagenome | biome: human gut; feature: human-associated habitat; material: faeces | place: United Kingdom | collected 2010/2012 ... | reverse complement strand
TCAGCCAAATGATCCGTGTCCATGCGGTTCTGGAAAGAAATACAAACGGCTTCCGAATAGATCATCCGCACCGGGAGAAACACCAGCACCACAGTCTGGAAAGTTACGTCAGGACTGGGATGATCAAACTCTGATTGAAGGAGATCAAGTTACAAGCCGGATAAAAAGTAATTCAAAACACGCTGAATGGCTGGAAGGTGGCACAAAAAAGATGGCAAAACGACCATTTATTGATCCAATTAAGAAGAAAGCAGAGCCGGAGATTGTAAAGATCTTCGGTTCAGATTTTGAGGTAACTCTATGAAAGAAATAATTTTCAAGTACTTAAAAAGCCTGAATATTAACGGATTGGCTACGTTCAAAAATGGACCAGCAATATTTTTGGATCAGGCACCTGATGATTCTGATTCAAGGTGGGATGGTTCGCAGTATGGGCGTATCATCTATGGGCTGAATTTGAAAGATGATTCAGAGCGTAAGGTTTCTGGAACGATGGAGATTGCAATAGCGTATCTGTTTAATAATCAAGGATATAAGAACTTGCTTGAAGCGAAGAAGATCCTGAAAAAAGCGTTTGAAGGAGTTTTCTTGACCGATGAAGATACAACGATTTCTCTTGTCTGGAGAAAGTCAGAATCATTTCAGGAAGCAATCGAAGGGCAAATGGATGTAGAAGTATGTGGATCAGTGTTGACATTCGATGCATATGCTTTTCCAAAACATTCATACCTTCCGCTGGATGCAGTCGGTTCTTTGGCAAAGCACATTGATGAGAACTGGAACGTGACAGTGATCAATAACACGGAACTTGACGAAATCTGGAAGCCGGATGATGAAGAAGTGGTTGTTTATACTAGACTGGATTCTATGCAGCCAGGAACGTTCCCATCGACATATGCTTGTACATGGTTTACAAACAACATCAAGGTACATGTGATCTCCGGATCGGATGTAAATGCTGATCAGTTTGTTATGAACTTGCTGCAAGATTTACAGGAAAGAGAGCGGTTCGTTATGAATGATGGATCGCCGTTTTTTGTAAATCAGCTGGCATACAGCACGAAACTTGATCCATTAAAAGATGGACAGGTAACGGTAAGAGGTCAGTACGGAAAGCTACGAGATGTTGAAACAGTCAATGAATTAAAGACAATTACGATAAGTTAGGAGGAAACAATGGCAGAAAAGAAAGACGAAACAAAAACAGTGCCAGAAGTTACTTATACTGTGGATGAATATGCAGAAAATCCACAGGTGTTAGGAGTATCACAAGATATTATCCGAACAGCATTTGCAAGGGCAGGTGTTAAAGAAGCAACGCAGAGCACAGCAAAGAAACTTGTAGATACATTTAAGAAGAAGGAGGTATAAGAACTTGTCCGGATTATTTTTAAAAGGCGAGAAAAAGGAAAGAGCTGGAGTTTATCGCAGACATGAGCAGATCACAAATAATGGTGTAGCATCCGCAATGAACGGAGTTTTCTGTATTCCGGTTCATGCAGATTTTGGTCCAGTTGGAGAGATTCAGAAGATCACATCAAAGAGTGATCTTCTTTCACTTTATATGGAGAGTGGAACGATCGATGCAGCGGTAAAACTGTTTGATGCAGGTGCTAACACGGTATATCTTTACCGTCTTGGAACTGGTGGTAAAGAAGGAAGCCTGTCCTTACAGACAACCACAGCCACAAATGCAGTTACATTAAAGACAAAATATCCAACCGCTTTGAAATTCTCCGTAACTGTAAAACAGAAATTAGGAGATGAAACGACAAAAGAGTGTTCCGTTTACAATGGGGCAACACTTGTTGAGAAAGTAAGCTTTATCGCTGGTGCGGATGTAAATGAGGCTGCAAATCTGGTGGAAGCAATGAAAGACAGCAAGTATTTATCCGCAGAACTTGTTTCTGGAGCATCCGGGATCATGCAGACGGTTGCACAGCAGGCTTTGGCTGGTGGATCAGCACCGGCAGTCACAACAGAAGATTACAGCAATGCGTTTAATGCATTCGAAACTTATGCTTGGAATGTACTGGTGCTTGATACAGTCGAAGAAGATGTTAAAGCATTAGCGAAGACATACATGGAAAGAATCCATTCAAACGGTGCATTGGGTGTTTGCGTACTTGGAGAAGCGGCAGGAAAGTCACTTGCTACAAGAAAAACGAATGCAAAATCCTATAATGCACCATATTTTATTTACTGCGGTAGCGGATATTATAATACTGCCGGAGATAGGGTGGAAGGATACCTTGCTGCAGCAGTTCAGGCAGGTGTGATTGGATGCAAAGATTCAAGTACATCAATTGTACATACAGAGATTCCAGATGCGGAGTCATGCATTGAACAGCTGACGAATGAACAATATGTCGATGCGATCAAATCTGGATTGCTTCTTTTGTCAGAAGGACAGGAAGGACAGGTCTGGTTTGATTCAGGAGTGAACACATATACAGTTCTGGATGAGGACGATGACGAAGGATGGAAGAAGATCAAACGTACAGCTGTCCGTTATGAAGCTTTTGACCGTATCAATCGTACATTAGAACCATTGATCGGTAAGATCAGCAACAATGCAGCAGGCGTTGATAATGTAATTCAGGAAGCTAAAAAAGTACTGGCTGAAATGAACAGAGAAGGAAAGATCTTAGATACTTACGAATTTTATGAGGATACAGAAAATCCACATGCAGCGGATTATGCATACTTTATTATCCGCATTGATGACGTTGACAGCATGGAAAAGATCTACTTAACATATCAGTTCCAGTATATCGCACAGTAGGAGGTGTTATATAGATGAGTGGAAAAGGTTTTGATACTAGAAAGCTGATGACAGGAAAAGACGGAAAGCTTTTTATTACACTGGATGGAGTCTCCATCTGGTTTGCATCCGTGGAAGAGTTTACAATCGGAATGAATTTTTCAAACGTAGATTTCCATCCGGCAGGAGATGTACAGACATATGGAGTTCCAGACAGTGTTAAATTTACAGCATCGTTCAGCTGTAGTAAGAGATGATCTGACGATCGTACCAATGCTGGAAGCGATTAAAAATGGGAAAATTCCTACATTCAGTTTACAGGGCGGTGTTACAGAACCACTTGCTGGTGGCGAAAGTAAATATCTGTTAGATGAATGTGTTCCTGACGGAGATACAAACATTCTGGAAGTAAAACCGGGAGAAATCATAAAGAGACAGTGCCAGTTTATTGTTAACAGTGTACCAGATTGTATTAAATCATTGGCAGCATAAAGAAAGGATAAGAAAATGGCAGAGAAGAAAACAAATATCAATGTAACAGAAGAAAATGAAATGGACCTTATCACTGGTCTGTTAAAGGCAGCAGAGTATAAGACAGAGGTAAGCCAGACATTAAATATTCAAAGAAACGGACAGAAATTGTTTAAATTCGATATTCGTCCATTATCTTTTGATGAAATCACTGATTGCAGAAAGAGAGCAACAACTTATATGCCGAATCCGGGTGGAGCATCACTTCCATTAATTGAGAAAAGCGTAAGCAATGCAGATTACATGGCATGGCAGATTTACATTGCAACAGTTCCGGAAAGTGATGGAACAAAATTCTGGGATAATCCAGCATTAAAAGAAGGACTGAACAAAGCTGGTCACATGGTTATGACACAGGCAGAGATCATTAAGGAAATTCTTACAGCTGGAGAACTTGAAGCAGTCAGCGACAAGATTGAAGAGTTATCCGGCAGTGGTACAAATGTCATTGATTATGCAAAAAACTAATTAAGTCCAGTCCGTTAGCTTCTCTGCTTGCAGAAAATTATTTACGGACTGGAATGTTGCCATCAAAAGCCCTTGATCTCCCAGAAGGAGAGAGGGCTTTTATCTTTGCAGCACTTATAACAGCTATGGAAGGAGGCGATGCATAAATGGCAAACAAAGAAATTGTGATCGATGTTGTATCGGAATATTCCGACCATGCGTCTTCTGGCCTACAGCAAACAGGGAAGAATGCAGAGAAAGCATCACGAGAGATGGACAAGCTTGGAAAGAAGTGTGCAAAGCCAAAATTAGGACTTGAAGATAAAGCAAGTCCAGTCCTTGACAAGTTTGGTAAAAAGGGAGACGGGCTCGGTAAAAAGACCTGGACTCCAAAACTTGGATTAAAAGACACTGCAACAGCAGGGATCAAAAAAGCTATGAGTGCTGGTATGAGTTTTGGTAGAAAGACTTTTTCAGCAGTCCTAAAAATCAATGACAAGGTAACAAGTCAGATCAAAAAAATCCCAAGTGTTATATCTAAGATCAAGAATTCTATATTTTCACTAAAAACTTTGGCTGGTGGAGTTATGACTGGAATTGCTGCAAAGAAATTGATAGCTGATCCAGTATCATTAGCAGACGAATTTCAGACATATCAAATTGGCTTTGAAACAATGCTGAAATCTAAAAAGAAAGCTACGAAGTTTATGGATAGTGCGAAGAAATTTGCATCTGTTACTCCGTTTGACACATCGGCCGTAGTATCAAATGCTCAAAGGATGTTGGCTTATGGATTCTCTGATAAAGACATTATTCCTGACCTGACGAAGATTGGTAATGCATCCGCAGCACTTGGAGCTGGAGAAGAGGGTATCTCTCGAGTATCCAGAGCTTTAGGTCAGATGAAAACAAACGGAAGATTGAACGCAGAGGACATGAATCAGCTGACAGATGTCGGTATAAACGCATGGAAGTATCTTGCTGATGCAGAGGGTAAATCCATAGCCCAGATCAGAGAAATGTCTCAAAATGGCGAAATCAGTGGAGACAAAGCAGTTAAGACAATCCTTAATGGGCTGAAAGAATTTGATGGAATGATGGACAAAACATCTAATTCGACGGTTTCTGGATTAATGTCAAATATTAAAGATACGTTCGACATAAACATTGTTTCTAAATGGGGAAAAGGTCTCCAGAAGGGAGCAACGAAAGGTTTAGGAGAATTTGCAGACTATCTTGATAAATCCGATGCAAAACTAAAAGAAGCTGGAACATCACTTGAAAAACTTGGAGAGTATGCAAGTACATCTGTATTCAAGGGACTTGAAAAGGCTGGAGATAAGATCGACGATCTTATTAGTATGCCAAAATTCCAAAATGCTTCAATCGGTGGCAAGATTAGTATTGCTTGGGATGAACTGATTGCAAATCCGTTTTCTAAGTGGTGGGATTCTAAAGGAAGACCGGCGATCGTTAAAAAGATTACTGGGATTGGAAAAGATATTGCAAAAGCTGGTGGAAACTGGTTCAAGGAATCTCTTAAGGATCTGTTACCAGGCGGAGATAAAGCTGGTATCGCAGATTATTTAGCTGGATTTCTTGGATTATCTGGAGGACTAAAGCTGTTTAAAGGTGGAAAAAGTCTATACGATCAGATCACTGGCGGTTCTGGAGGTGGAGGAAAAACAAATCCTTTGGGAGATTCTATTGGAACAATCAATGTGTCCGCGGCAGTTGTAAATGTGAACGGAGGAATTGGAAACGGAAATTCTACAATACCGGGAACAAATCCGACAGGTAATAAAGAAATCTGGTTACCAGAAAGCGTAAAGCGAAAAATGCAACAAACTGAACCGAAAACACCATCTGGACCTACAAGGACACCGGGTGGCTTGTTTGGTTTAGGCGGTTCTGGTGTCACGCTGAAAAATGGAGAAACCGTAGCTGCCACTGGATGGAAAGCATGGCTTGGAAATCTAGGCGTAAAACTTGGATCAGGTGCAGCGACCGCTGGTGGAGCAGCAGCCGTTGGAGGTGCATCTTTATTAGGTGGAGCTTTAGGAATTGCCGGTATTGGAAGTGCTGCCGGTAATATTTATAATGCAGTAACTGCAAAGGATTCAGCTACTAAGAAGAAAGAAGCATACAGGGGTGGTACGAAACTTGGATTAGTCGGAGGTGGAGCAGCAACAGGAGCACTGATCGGTTCAGCAGTCCCAGTTATTGGAACTCTTGCTGGTGGTTTGATTGGTGCTGGAATTGGTGGAATTGGTGCAATCACAAAAGGAAATAAGTTCGGCGACTCCCTTAGAAAGTTTGTATCCAGCCGAAAGAATGCACTGAAAAATAGTAATTCTATGACGGCAAAGAGTCAGGAATATTGGAAATACAGTAAAGACAGTATTAGCAGTGTTAATCCAAAAGGAGCAAAATACAAAGAACTGGCAAGTTCCGTACAGAAAGCTTACGAGGAGAATAAGAAAAACACAAAACAAACGAATGTTGGATCAAAGACGACAAAGATTTTTTCAGGTGCTACGAATGCAGCTGGTGGAAAAGTCAGCAGCTTAGGTGGAATGTCCGCAACAGCTGGAGGAATGCTGGGAACGATGGGTTCTATGTCGCTTGCAGCTGGTGGCAACTTACAAAGTGCTGGAAGTTCCGCATTATCACTTGCAGGTGCTTTAGCATCCGCAGCCGCAACGATTGCATCCGCAGCAAGTACAACCGCTGCACAAGCAAGTGCGATCAAAAGTATTACTAGTGGAAGTTATCTAAGTAATAGCGGTTCTTCAAAATCTGGTAAAAAGAAAACAAGCAAAAAGACATCATCCGCACCGAAAGTACAGACAGCCTTACCGAAAAATGGAAAGTTCTTTCATAATGCGAAGGGTAGTCTGGTCAGAGGTCATATCGTTTCTGAATTAGGAGAAGAAGGAAACGAAATGGTCATTCCACTTTCTAGACATAGAAGCCGTGCATTATCTCTCTGGAATCGAGCAGGACAGATTTTAGGCGTTACAAAGCATGCCAAAGGTGGACTTGTTGGAGGATCATCCGGATCTGGAAAAGCTTCGTCTGGTAGCAGTCAGCCAGTGATCAACGTTGGTGGTATTACGATCAGCGTCAATGCATCTGGAAATGACGGCATAGTTGATGCTATCAAAAACTCTAAAGGAGAGATCGCAGATGCTATTATGCAGGCGATCGCAGATGCAATCGGATCAACGGCAAGTAACAGAACAGCGGAGGTAATGTAAATGGACATATATATTACTGGAAAAAATTCAAAAGGGAATGATCAGAAGATACAAATTCCGATCATTCCTGAAGAAATTGAATCATCAATCGAAGGTAAGTTTGCAGAATATGATATCTATAAATTAGGTCAGGTCAGTGTTCCGAATGGTAAAAATCTTTCAGAACTAAGCTGGGAATGTTTTTTTCCCGGAGAAGCAAGAAAAGGCATGAAATTTGTTCGTAAGTGGACTGATCCAGCAACCTTAGATGCACTGATGAAATACTGGGCTAAGTATGGGAAAGTGGTAAATGTCTGTATTACAGGAACGAAGATCAATGTTGATATGCGTGTTTCAGAATACGATTCTACGGTCAAAAGCCTGAATGATTATTACTACACGGTAAGATTTATCGACTACGAAAAAATAAGTGTTTCCTCAACGAAAAGAAGTACCAAAACCACAAAGAAAAAGGTCAAAGTAAAGAAAGGACAAACATTACGGAAACTTGCAAAAAAATATCTTGGGTCCAGTAAAAAATACAAGGTTATTTATAATGCAAATAAGAAACTGATTGATTCTAGGAATAAAAAGGAACGTAAGAAACATCCAAAGAAAAAGATCAGCAAATATACGATCTATAAAGGACAGGTGCTTGTGATTCCTGTTCCAAGCAGTAAATCAGTTTCTAATTCCAAGGTTGAGGAATTAAAGAAAGCAATGAATAAAGATGGCTACTCGAAGCTGAAAGTTGATAAAAAGCTGACATCTTCGATGAAATCAGCCATGAAAAAGATCACGATCCGAACCGGAAGAAAAGGACAGGTCGTAAAATTTGTCCAGAAAATGGTGGGAGTCAAACAGGATGGTGCTTGCGGATCTAAGACAGTAACAGCGATTAAAACTTACCAACGTAAGCACAAATTAACAGTAACTGGTGTTGCTGATTATAAAACACTGTTAAAAATGATAGGAGGATAGGAAGATATGCCAAGTTTAGGAAATCCGCGGTATAAAGCAGTTGTAAAGACGGCTTCGGGGCAAGAATACGATCTATACAAATCGAAAGTTATACAGGACCTGACAATGTCTGATGATCCTGATTCGCTGGCAAAAGAGGTCAGCTTAACAGTAATGAACGCTGCGAAAAATGGTGTAACACTTGCGACATTGATTCAACCATCAGACCGATTATACATATATGCGAATGTTGGCCATGGAGATTTTGAAGTATTTCGAGGCGTGATCTGGGATCGAGACAGGGTTACCGATACAGAAAAAAAGGTAACATTTACAGCCTATGATTACTTGATTTATATGATGAAATCCCAAGATTATTTTTATTATAAAAAAGGTCTCAGCACAAAGGAAATTGTAAAAAGAATCTGTACGGCATGGAAGTTGAAACTGAAATACAGTTACGGATCAATCAAAAACAAAAGGATCAAACCAGTGCAAAAGAACATTGGAGATATGATAGTATATGTGCTGAACAAAGCGAAAAGTAAACTTTCCAGCCGATATATTTTTACGATTGAAGGAACTACAGTGATTGTCAAGTATGCCAATACTAATACAACGATTTATAAGATTGAGGAAGGAAAGAATGTAATCCCCATAGAGGTAAAAGAGACAATGGATGATATCGTTACAAAGATAAAGATCTACGGAGAAGCTAAGAAAAAGTCAATCCCTAAACTTGCATCAGTATCTAAGAATACATCGAAGTTTGGTACGATCCAAGAAGTCATGGATAAAGACAAGAAGGAGAAACTTTCAAAAATAAAGAAACAAGCACAAAAGAAATTGAAGAGCAGTGCAAAGGTCAAGTATGAATATATAGTAACGGCGATCAGTAATCCGAAGATAAAACGTGGAGACACCGTTTATGTTGGATGTGGTACCGCTGGACTTAAAGGAAATAAAACAGTAAAAAGTATTACACATGACTGTGTGGCTGGTACGATGGACGTTGTTTTTTACTAAAGGAGAGTTCTATGCAGAGAAATGGAAGAAAAAATTTTATTCGTGCGATCGAACAGATTTCTAAAGGAAACCAAAGTGCAGCGGATGTTGTTGCAGAACTTGGAACTATGAAAGACGGAGGGATTCTTCCTGACTCTTATCCAGAAAGTGCAGAACCTGATGACGATTTTTTGATGTTATCTGATGCAAAAGTAAGTGAAGGCGATCGAGTATTACTGATCTGGACAGATGCAGAGGAAATCGTTGTGATCGGTAAAGTGGAAGGAGATGAAGAAGATGCCGGATAATCTTTTCCCAGAGGAATATGAAAATGAAGAAGAATATTTTGAAGATGAAGAGAATGAAGGAACTGAGGAAGAAAATACAGAAGAAGAGGAAGATGCAGGTTATAAACCCAGCATCTTTTTTGATTTTGATACTGGAGACTTTGTTACGCTTCACGATGGAAAATTAAAAGAGGCATCCGGGTTCGAGGCGTGGGTGCAATGGTGTTACAAAACGATCATGACACAAAGATACGCTCATGAAGGATATTCCACCGACATTGGGATTGACTATGAAAGTGCCTTGCAAGCGGATAGCCGTGAAGAGGCAGAAAGCATTTTACAAAGAGAAATCGAAGAAGCATTGATGGCTGATCCGTCCGAAAGAACTTTGTACGTTGGGAATATTATGTTTCAATGGGAAGCAGAACATTGTCTTGTAACAGTACAGGTGCAGGGTATTGATGGAGATATAGAAATACAGACACAATTTGAAAGTGAGGTGGTCTAAAAATGGCATTGGAAGCAGAAGAACTAGAATTGCCAGATTTCTTGAATAATTCGAGTGAAGAGGAAATCCATGAAAAGATGCTTAGCAATCTTCCAGAAGATATTGATAAATCCGAAGGCGGTTTTCCTTGGGATTTTACACGTCCGACAGCGATTGAGATAGCAGAGCTAAAAGAATATGTGCTTGTGGAAGTATTGAAAAGTCTTTCGCCGGTAACCTGTGAAGAATCTTACCTATTGGATTACCACGCTGATGGAAGAGGTCTTGTACGAAGAGAATCGGTAAATGCAACAGGATATGTGACTGTTACAGCAAAAGCCGGTCTTGTTATTCCTTTAGGATATGGTTTTTCTACAGAAGCAGATGACGAAGGAAATACGATAGATTTTGTAACAACAGAGGAAGTTACGGTCGATTCTCTTGGAAATGCAAAGATTCCAATTGAGGCAGCAGAAGGAGGATCTGCAAGCAATGTTGGAGTAAATACGATCGTATTACATACTGGAGATGAGACAGGAGAACTGCTCGATGAAATAATCTCTGTTACAAATGAGGAAGCTGTTACAGGCGGTTTGGATGAAGAGGACGATGATACTTTAAGAGAACGAATTGTTGAGTATGATCGAAGCCATGACATTTCCTATGTTGGGAATGTGGCAGACTATAAACGATGGGCATTGTCAGTTCCCGGTGTTGGTGCAGTTACTGTGATACCAGCAAAAGATGACTCTGGAATAATCAAGATCATCTTAATGGATCAGAACGGAGTACCAGCATCGAAGCAGATTCAAGATGCTGTGTATGATTATATTATGCGTCCAGATAGTGAATCAGATCGTTTAGCACCGCCCAATGCTGTATTAGAGATAACGGCTCCTGAAACAGTAGTAGTTAACATATCAGCTGTGGTTTATTTGAGAGAAGCAGAAATTGGCGATGTGCAGAATGATTTGAAAGCTGCACTTCAGTCATATTTGTTAAATGTTTCATCGAATGATAGTGCGGTTAGAATATCAGCGATCAACAGTATCCTTGGAGCTGTATCAGGTATCTATGATTATGACAGTGTACAAATCAATGGAGTGTCAAAAAATGTAGACCTTGAATCTGGACAAATGCCGGTTTTAGGAACAGTAACAATAACGGAGGGATAATACTATGTGGTATAAAACAGACCTTATGGAGCAAATCCTGACGAGTGAAAGTGCAAAACAAATGATTGACTATGTATCGCCGATTTATGGGAAATCAAGAATCGGACTTTGGCTGTTCCAAGTGATCGGACTTGAGATAGATGACGTAAAAACAATATGTGAAGATATATTTGATCAGATATTTGTTGATCGTGCTACATGGGGGCTCCCTATTTGGGAAAAAGAATACGGAATAACGCCGCTTCCAGATCAGACGATTGAGCAGAGAAGAACACAGATTTTGCAAATGAGGATAAAAAGGCCTTTGAATCCTAAAAGGTTTGAAAAGATCATAGAAGCTTTGAGCGGTGTAGAAACAAAGCTCATAGAAAATACAGCAAAAAATACATTTCAAGTCAATCTTTATGGCGAAGTAAATAATTATGATGAAGTAGTAAGAAGAATTGACGAATTGAAACCAGCACATTTATTGTGCGATATTCGTGTTTCAGACGTTATAGAATCAGAGACGGCATTGAATTATGCGATTGTTTCAGGCTCTTGTGAATATTCTTCTTCGATCGTTAGTGAGGTATAAAATCATGTGGGAAAATACAGTAATTACAAATGCAGGTATTGAATTATTAAAGAATGCCTTAAGCGGAGGAACAATAACAGTAACAGCGATCAAGTCTGGTGCTGGTAAAGTTGACGTTAGTGCTTTGAAAAGTCAGACGGCGGTATCATCAATTAAGCAGTCTGGAACAGTACAGGGCGTGACAAAAACAAACGAAACAATCAAGATAGGAGTATTGTTTTCAAACGCTGGTTTATCTGCCGGATACAGCATGACACAGCTTGGAATTTATGCAAAAGGATCAACCGGAAGTGAAGTGTTGTTTGCGATTTCTCAAAGTACAACAGGGAAAGAAGTTCCGGCAGAATCGGCTATGCCGTCATGGTCGTTAGTACATAATTTTTACATCAAGCTTAATAATGATGTAAAAATGACAGCAACGGTTGATCCAGAAGGGTACGTTACATTTAAAACTATGCAGACAGCGTTAAATACGCATACAGGAAACAAGAGCAACCCTCATAGTGTTACTAAGTCGCAAGTAGGCTTAGGGAACGTTCCGAACGTAGCGACAAATGATCAGACACCGACATATTCAGATACAACAACTCTTGTGACTTTATCAAGTGGCGAGAAAATATCTATTGCATTTGCAAAGATTAAACTTGCAATTACAACTCTGATTAATCATCTTGCGAATAAAAGTAATCCTCACGGAGTTACCAAAAGCCAAGTTGGATTAGGCAATGTGGAGAATAAAAGCAGTGCTACAATCCGTGGAGAATTAACCAAAGGTAATGTAACGACAGCCCTTGGATTTACGCCAGCAAATCAGACTGACATGACGAATGCACAGGATGCTATTACGCAGCTAAATTCTGAAAGAGCATTTTTATCAAAAGTATTTTCTGGAACAAACAACAAAATGATTTACTGGCAAAGATGTCAGTCTGAAATTGCAAAAGCATTAGGCATGCAAATATCAGACATAAATAACGAAAAGTTATATATAGCAGCTTGCAACGGTGATTGGAATGCGTATCAAGGTCTGGTAACAGGTGCTGCTTTACAATGGGATAATACAAATTTAAATATAAACATAGGATTATCCAGTGATACAAACGGTGTTGTTAGGATTAATTTTATGATTTATCGTAAATTAAATTAATCTATATCATATACTATGGAGGTATATACACATGTTGAGTACACTGTAGGAAAATATATTGTTATATCACCATTTGTGTCAATTTTAACAGCACCAATATTATTAAAATTAACATCATCATCGGTATAGCAAGCCGATCCGCATTTTATTTTAGGTCTAAAACCTTCTGGAACAAAAAAACAAGTTGTAATCCCAACACTAGGAGAATTGCAATGGAAATATCCATTTATATATACTTTTCCATTATGTTTATAACTGTTTCCGGTGAATGCATATTTTGAATCTATGCTAGTAATTGTAAATTCTATTCTGTTATTTAAGTCAGAATTTAGTTGTGTTGTTGAGTTTTCTATTTATCGTTACCATAGCTATTTAACATGGCGATCTGTTTTTTATAATATTTTTTTGCATAAAAATAAAATCTCCTTCCCTTTTAAGCAGATTTAATAGTTTATATATTAGATTTGTTATTATTCTTTAAGCTGCATAACGAATATATTCATACTCGATCATATCGTCTGAAGCATCATAATATGTACCGGCAGTCATATTAATGTCTGCATGACCTAACAATATCGCAACATTCTGAATCGGCATGCCTCGCTTAATTAATTGTGTGCATAACGTCCGTCGGAACTTATGCGGATGTGCATATACATTACATGATCTTCCTAAATCTCTTACAATTCGCTCGATTCCGTCTTTCCTCAGGCGATCGTATGGATACCTCTTAGATACAAAAAGTGAAATATTATTATCTTGTCTGGTTTCTAAATATCTATTCAGATAAATCATTGCCTGATCAGAGATAAATACTGTCCTTTCTTTATCTCCCTTACCAATGATCCGCACTTTCTTTCGAGTAAAATCTATGTCATTTAGATTTATGTTGCTTAGTTCTGAAACACGACAACCTGTGCAGGCTAACATCTCTATCAATGCTCGATCACGAATATCCGTACATGCTATACGCATACGTTCCAGCTCATCGGAAGTAAACGCTTTCTTCTTTTTCTTCGTTACTTTGATTTTCTTAACTTTCCGAGTCGGATCTTTGTCAATGTATTCTTCGTCAGCCAACCAGCTAAAAAATGAAGATATCGATGATCGCTTATTATTTAAGGACAAATTCGATATTCCTCTACTTCTCTTATACGCATATAAAAAACTTCGGATATCCGTTGCATCTATGTCTTTTGCCTCTTTTCCAGCGAAATAATCTGCGAACTGTGTTAGATGTAAATTATATTGCGATATCGTCCGACTGGACTTATTTTCTACAATCAGCGTCGCAAGGAACGTATCTTTTAGCTTCCTTAAACTGTCATTGTATTCCGTCAATTCCGTCGATTCTTTCTTAACCTGAACATCCTGGAACTCTTCTACCAACACATTTTCAAGATAATCTAGCTCTTTTTTCTTGATCCTATTGCCCATTTTTATTAGCACATTACTTATAATTCTGTCACGCATAATACTTTCTCCTTTGTGTGTTTGTTATACGTGAATTATATTCC
>ERZ857922.3295-NODE-3295-length-14173-cov-3.789701_pt1 | contig 14173 bp, 10 predicted proteins | sample MGYA00519579_ERZ857922 | MGnify/ENA primary metagenome ERZ857922 (study PRJEB31778, sample SAMEA3449375) | human gut metagenome | biome: human gut; feature: human-associated habitat; material: faeces | place: United Kingdom | collected 2010/2012 ... | reverse complement strand
GTTCAAACTGTCGGATGCCGACTATTCCGGCAAACGCATCTTGTTAGTGGAAGACAATGAGTTAAACCGGGAGATTGCCGTTGAAATCATCGGAAGTACCGGTGTATCCATTGACACGGCGGTAAATGGTCTCGATGCAGTAAATATCGTTTCGCAGTCGGCTGAAGGCTTCTATCAGATGATACTGATGGATATCCAGATGCCGGTAATGGATGGCTATGAAGCGACCCGTCAAATACGTTCACTGAAACGTGCCGATATACCTAACATACCAATTGTAGCCATGACCGCCAACGCCTTTTCAGAAGATGTGACAAATGCAATCAAAGCTGGAATGAACTATCATCTGGCAAAGCCCATCGACCTGGCGGCACTAATGGGAGTCCTCAATAAGTATTTACAATAGAAAACGTTAGGGAAGCTAACCGGATTTTAGCTTCCCTAACGTTAATAATACAACTCTCTTATTTACCGTCCAGTTGCCTGTAAATATTCCGTCCGTTTAATCAGGTAATTGGTATAATCGTCCGTATATTGGTCTCTACTCTGTTGTAGTAAAGACTGGGCATTCAGCAAATCGCTCAACGTCTCTGTCCCTACCTGATAATAATCTGTACTCAGACGCACATTTTCTTCTGCCGTTTTTACCGATTCTTCCGATATCTTTGCCTGTTTATAAGCCTCTTCCAATTCATTCCAGAGTTTTTGCATCTGCAAAAGAAGTTTCTCATTGGTATCCTGTCGTGTATATTCAGCCGCTTTCAATTGCAACTTCTGCTTCCTGATAGCATGCGAACCGCCCCACCAATCGGTTAAGGGGACAGAAACCGTAGCAAAAATCATCCCGAAAGAATGGTCGGTATCCAGAATATTATGATACATATAGCCGGCTCCTATTCCTACCGACGGCAGGTTCTGACCGACTTTCAATTTATATTGCAGACGGCTGGCTTCCACATTCTTATCAAGCAGTTTATAGGCAACAGTCGTCGGCAAGGCACTCATCTGGTCTATCCGGTAAGTCTCCGGCGAAGGCAGAGGCTCCTGCAATGTTGCCTGAACAGTGAAATCATCTTCCGGCAGTCCGATATACTGAGACAACAACATTTTCGACAAACGTAAATTATTATCTACTTTCAGCCGGTCACTGGCTATGCTGTTCTTTTTCAGTTGAACCTGTAACAGTTCATTCCTGTTCGCCACACCGGCACGAACGGAAGCCTCCACATCCTTATACAGGTTGTCGATTAATGTTTCCAGTAAGGAAACCGTTTTTCTCTTTTCCTGCAAAGAAACGTGCAGCCAGTAATACTGTTCGACAGTCAGCAATACTTCATTCTCCGATTGTTTCATCTGATAACGGCTCACTTCCACCGCCAGGGCAGCCAGTTTGTTATTATTAAGTATCTGTCCTCCTGCAAAAACCGGCTGGACAGCCGTTACTCCTCCCATAACACCATTCTTTGCCATTGTCATTTCTAACAGACCAGGAACCAGTGCCAACTCTGCCATTCCATTGTCAGAGGTAAAAGCGCCTCCCGTCGCACTTATAGATGGAAAATATTTCGTGAAAGCCTCTTTACGCACCTCTTCCGCACCTTTGACATCTAAACGGGCGTTCTTCATCCGGGCATTATTCTCCAATGCCAGTTGGCTGCATTCTTCCAGTGTCAAACTACGCTGGGCTTCGACAGATAAAGCCGGTACCAGCAAAAGACAAAGGAGATTGCCTAAAACATATATTATCTTTTTTCCAGACATATTCTTTACTCTTAATTAGTTATACGACCTTTTTATTCCCGCCGAATATCATCCAGTAAAATACCGGAATAACAATAACGGCCAATATCATGGCAAATACTGTCCCCGAACAAATCACGACTCCCATCGGTGTCTATAAGGCACTGTTACTGATAATCATTGGGACAACCCCCACCGCTGTTGTTGCCGACGTCAGGAAAATCGGTAACATACGACGTTTACCGGCATCCATGGCAGCCTCTTTGACAGAGATGTGATGATTGATACGTAAATCCTGTGCATGGTCAAATATCATAATCGCATTACGTACCACAATACCTATCAAACTGATTATACCCAACACACAAGTGATACTGAACTCCATCCCGGACACCCAAAGACCGAGAGCAGCACCGAACAGGCACAGTAAAATAGAAGTAAGGGCAGCAACAGCCAATCCGATTTTCTTATAGTTTATCAGCAAAAACAGGAAGACAATAATGACGGCAATCGAAAGCCCCTCTATTATCGGAGTGATAATTTCCTCGTCAGACTCTTTTACGCCTCCGTACTCAAAAGATACGCCCTCCGGAAGATTGGGTATCACCCGGCTGTTCATCACCTTTTCAACCTTCTTCTGCATATTCGTTTCATTAAACCCGCGTTTAACCTGAGTAATCACACTCAACGTACGCACTCCGTTACGGCGAACAATCTGCCCTTCATTCCATCCTCCCTGTATTTCAGACACCTGGCGAAGCGGAACACTGACACCCGGAACAGCCGTCGGCAAATAAGCATCCCCTATCCCATCAAACGAATCGTATGCATCCTCTCCTTTATCCGATTTCAGGCAGATAGCCAACGGATAATCGCCTTCCCAGATAGAGCCGACCGACATACCGTTATAACGGATAGCCATATCGGCCGCCGCCATCGCTTTCGAAATTCCCAGGCGAGACGACTCCACAGGGTCAAGCGTTACACGAACTTCGGGCAGCATCTCCTCAAAATTCGTATGAACCCAAACCAGGCCATCCATATCCTGCAACGATGTCATCAATGTATCAGCCACCTGCTTCAAGGCTGTTATATCATCTCCCATAAAGCGAACTTCTATCGGGAAACTCACAGTCTGATAATCCAACTGTTTGAACTTGATGAAAGCATCCGGATAATAATCGGCATAAGCATTGGCATATTCATCCAGCAGGTCGGCTGTTGCCTCTACGGATGTTGTATTTACAATAAACTGCGCATAATTCTTCCCACCCATATTCGGAGCATAAGTTGCCTGGAAACGCGGGGAAGCCATTCCCACAAATGCGGTAGCCGACAAAACCCGTTCGTCATCTTTCAATAAAGCATATACGCTGTCACAAACGGCTGCCGTTTTATCCAATGACGAACCTTGCGGCAAATAAATCTCTATAGCAAACTGGTCACGGTCTGCTTCCGGCATCATTCGTTGCGGGATACGCATCATAATCACCACAGCCAGCAACACGGATAGTACCCCGATAAACAACGTTGTCTTGGGATAGCGAAAAGTCCATTCAAGTACCTTTTCATAGACAGCCTGTACCGTATCCAACAAGTTGAAACGTTTCTTTCCGTCCGTCTTCTGCCCGTTTTTCAATCCCTTTTTGATAAGGGTGTGTTCCAGCATGGGAATAAATATCATGGCGATAGCCAGCGAGGTCATCAATGAAATCGTTATCGTCCAGGGGAACCAGTTCAGAAAGTCCAGCATCTGCCCCGTCATCGTAAACAGCAACGGATAGAAGATAATGCAAAGGCTGAGCGTTGCCAGAAAGATGGAAGAGAAATAGTTCTTGGCACTCGATACTGCGGCATGCCAACGAGACATTCCGTTATCCAGCCGTTCCAGATAAGCATCTATAACAATGATGGAGTTATCCACAATCATCCCCAGCACAACAATTAAAGCAGCCAATGTAACCGTATTCAACGGGATGCCGACAGCATACATAATCCCGATAGATATAAAAATACTGATCGGAATGGAAGTAGCCGCAACAATAGCCGATTTGAAAGGAAAAAGCAGCATCATCACCAGGATAACGACCACAATGGAGACAAACAGGTCACGCACAAACGAACTCACCGAATCATCCACCACCTTGGGTTGGTCCGCAATCCGCTGAATGGACACGCTTTCCGGAAGTTCTTCCTGGAAAGCTGCCAGCACCTTATCCACTTCCTTTCCGTACTGTACAATATTATTGCCTTCCCGCATCTCCATGGAAAGGATGATAGCCTTCTTTCCGTTATTCATTATATAACTGTCAGGCTCGGGATATTCACGGACAATGCGTGCAATATCTTTCAGACGGATTATATTCCCGTCACCATCCGCCAGGATAATCTGGTCGGCTATCTCTTTTTCAGAAGCATAGGTGTTCGAGAAATGGATCGGAATATCGAGGTCTTCACTTTTCAACGAGCCTCCCGATGTAGTAAATCCTTGTGTGAAAAGTGTCGTCATCAACATTCGGGTATCCAACTTGTAAGCCGTCAGTTTATCCCTGTCGAGATAGACACTGATTTGTTCCTTTTGTATACCGTAACGGCGCAGATTTGAAACAGACTCAATACGACGGAGGCGGTCTTCCAGTGATTCCAGATAATCCTCCAGTTCACGGTATGTTTTATCTTCCGATTCAAGCGTAATCAACAAAGCGGAGGTATCACCGAAGTCATCGTTCGCAATGACAGCCAGGACACCCGAAGGTAATTGCGATTTGAAGTTCTGCAAACCCAGCTTAATCTTCGACCAGACTTCATCCTTATTGTTCACTTCATCGTTCAGTTCCACCATGATATACACCATTCCGTCACGCGACATGGAATATGTTTTCTTCTTCTTTATCTCCTTAAAAGTATAAAGATAGCGTTCCAAAGGCTTTGCCAGTTGTTCCTCCACCTCGGCAGAAGTCGCCCCGGGATAAACACCCACGACAACACCCTGGCGGATGGTAAATTCCGGAAACTCCTGTTTCGGCATATTTACCAGGCCATAAATTCCCAGACCGACCAAGACGGTCAGCACCAATAAGGTGATCTGGTAATAATGCATGGCCCATTCTATAATTCCCTGCTGTCTTTTCATAAGGCTTTCACTTTCATATCCTCACTCACCTTCTGATAACCGTCTGTTATGACAAGGTCACCTTCGCTCAGTCCGTCCGTTATCTGTACGCCATTGTCGGTCAATTCTCCGATACGAACCGTTACCGCTTTGGCCTTTCCGTCACGCAGGCACCAGACATACCGTTCACCGGTGTGCGATAATTGTATCACATTATTAGGCAACGAGATGGTAGTAACCCTATCCTTATTTTCCACTCTCACCCGGCAAACCATCCCCGGCAATAACGCTCCATCCTTGTTATCCAGCTTTATCCTGGCTTCATAGGTATGGGATACCGGATTAGCGGTAATGCCTTTCTCCGTAACCATGCCTTCAAACAACCGGCCTCCCAAAGCAGCAACGGTTATAGCCGCTTTCCGGTGGTCGATGAACGGTATTTCTTTTTCCGGTACGGCAATCTTAATATTCACCGTCCCTACATCCAATAAGGTGAAAACCGGTTTACCAGGCTGCACATTCTCGCCTGCCTCCACATTTCTTTTCCCGATTACACCGTCAAAAGGAGCATACAGGCTGGCATCTTCCAGATTCTTCCGGGCGATGCTTTCCATCGACTGTGCCTGTTGCAACTTACTCTGTACTTCCACCCATTTGATTTCCGGGAGACTTTTGTTTTCATACAATGTTTTCATACGGTCATAAGCATCCTGCGCCTGCACCAGGGAAGCACGGGATGCGTCATACGTATCCTGAAGAGTCGCACGATTCAGCGAAGCCAGAAGCTGCCCTTTATGAACTTTCTGCCCTTCACGGACAAGAATTTCCTGCACATTCCCCATAACCTGAAAACTCAGGGAAGAGGCAGACATTTCCTCTACCGTTCCAACATAATTTTGACCATCAACAAGGCTACTGCCCGTTATTTCAACCACTTTCACTGGTATCACCCTCTCTTCCGTCGACTTATCCTTTTGGCCGGAACAGCTCATCAACAGAATTATAAACAAAGAGATGCCCGCACATTCTACAATCTTCATACCTATCTATTTATTAGTATTTTAAAGAGAAATAAACGATGCAAAAGTGATGAGAATCCTTATTTTATAAAAGGTCAGTTGAGCCGTAGAATTGTTCTATTTTTCGCATTCGTATGCATTCTTTTCCTATATTTGCATATAAATAAAGAAAAGATGAACCAAACAGTTCCTATAATAGACATCTCAAAGGTCGAACATTCATCCAAAATAGACTTCTTTGATGACGATTTCGTTATTTTCGACGATTTGAATGAAATTCCGCTGTTCGATTATCCCAGCCGTATTGCAGATGCCGCCGTTTTTGCCATTTGCCAGAAAGGTTCCGTACGAATCAGCATCAATCTGAAAGAATATACAATCGTTCCTAATAACCTGGTAGTTCTCCTGCCGGACCAGATAGTGCAGCATTACGAACGCAGTGATGACTTTGCCGGTATTTTCCTGGGAGTATCCAAACAGTTCATCGACGATACGATCCCGGGAATGAAGAATCTTTTATCAGCTTTCTTCTACGTCAGGGACCATCCATGCACTACCCTGACTGAGGAAGAGTTGGATTATCTTTCCGAATATCATCCCATGTTATGGAAAAGGGTTAAGATGAAAGAGCATGTATACCGGAAAGAAGTTATTCAAAGCCTGTTACTGTCATTATTCTACGATGTCTGTAATATCTTCCGCAAACATCAACCGGCTGACGAAGGTAAAAGGTCCCGCAAAGAAGAGCTGTTCGGATTGTTTATGCAAACGGTTCTGGAAAACTACAAGCAGGAAAGGAGTGTTGCCTTTTATGCCGACAAACTTTGTGTCACAGCCAAATATCTTTCACTCATATCCAAAGAAGTCAGCGGGCAGCCTGCCGGAAACTGGATTGACGAATATGTGATTCTGGAAGCAAAAACGTTATTGAAGTCAAGCCAGATGAGCATACAGGAAATAGCCGACAGTTTAAACTTTGCCAACCAGTCTTTCTTCGGAAAGTATTTTAAGCATCACACAGGAATATCTCCCAAAGAATACAGAAAACGATAGGGGATAATATTGCCTTTATCCCCCGATTATTACATTTATATTATACGTACTGAAAATAGCCTTACAACGCTCTACCGTTTCTTCCGACGGCGTCGCCATCGGATAATGGGCCGGGTTATATACCGTCCCCAGCTTTTCATGTTTATTCTTACCAATATCATGATAAAGGAGCAGATTCACCGTCCTATGCTGCCAGGGTAAGGAAGAAAGGAATGCGGCCGAACGGGTTATATTTTCTTCATCCGCATTCACACCTTCTATCAGAGGGATACGGATATGAAACGCATGACCAGCTTCCGCCACCATGCGTAAGTTAGACAATATTAATTCATTAGACACTCCGCAGTAAAGTTTATGTTTAACTGTATCCATATGCTTCAGGTCTACCAGAAAAAGCTCGGAATGTTGCATCACCTCCCGGACAATCTCCTCTCCGGCAAACAATGTCGTATCGACGGCACGATGGATACCCAGGTCACCACAACGGCGAAGTAATTCCAGCAACAGATCCGGATGCAACAACGGCTCCCCTCCGCAAAAGGTTACGCCTCCCTCCGATCGGTCCATGAATACCGTTTCCTTTTCAATCTCCTTCATCAGGTAATCTACGGAATATTCGGTTCCGGATATCTCCATTGCCAGAGCCGGACAGCCCTCCGCACATTTGCCGCACAAATGACAGAGAGCATTGTCGGTAACAATCCCTTCGGGTGTCAAAGCCAGTGCCTTTTGCGGACAATTCTCCACACACGTCCGGCATCCTATACATTTCTTCTTTGTATAGAGTTTCTGTTTCCGGCTGGATACCCCCTCCGGATTATGACACCAAACACACGACAACGGGCACCCTTTCATAAAGACAGTCGTCCGGATACCCGGCCCGTCATTGATAGCATACCGCTTAATATCGAATATTAACCCCATCAACTAATTTTCAATTCTCAATTACTAAAAGCTTTCCTGCTCCGTACGGGCAATCACATCAGCCTGCAAGTCAGCATTCATATCATTGAAATAATCACTGTAACCGGCTACACGAACCAACAAGTCACGGTAATCTTCCGGACATTTCTGGGCGGCATACAGCGTTTCCGTATCCACAATATTAAACTGGATATGATGTCCGCCCAAAGCGAAGTAACTGCGAATCAGGGAAGCCAGTTTCGAAATATCTTCCTCCCGCTTCAACAGGCTCGGAAGGAAACGCTGGTTCAGCAATGTTCCGCCACTCTTCACCTGGTCCAGTTTGCCCAATGACTTGATAACGGCAGACGGTCCGTGCGTATCGGCACCATGTGAAGGAGAAGTCCCGTCGGAGATAGCCTTTTCTGCCAGACGGCCGTTCGGGGTCGCTCCCATCACCTTACCGAAATAAACATGACAGGTAGTCGACAGCATATTCAGGTGAAAACACTCCCCTTTCGTATTCGGTTTGCCTTCAATAGCATCATACAAATCATCGAATACTTTGACAGCAATGGCATCGGCATATTCGTCATCATTACCGAAGAAAGGCGTACGGTTCAGGATTGTCTGACGCATAACTTCCGCTCCGGCAAAATTGTCAGCCATTACTTTCAGCATTTCATCCATCGAAAAGCGTTTGTCTTCAAAGACATGTTTCTTCAGGGAGGAGAGGCTGTCGGTTATTGTACCCAGCCCCGTACATTGTATATAAGTGGTGTTATAACGCGGTCCGCAGTTGTAATAATCGCGTCCTTTGGCAATACAATCGTCGATAAACAAGGAAAGGAATGTGGCCGGTGCATATTTGGCAAACATCCGGTCGATATAATTGCTTACACGCACCTTCATATCCACAAAATAATGCACTTGTTTCATAAAGGCGGCGTATAAATCATCGTAACCGGCAAAGTCACACGGATTACCGGTCTCCAGTCCTACTTTACGGCCGGACACCGGGTCGACACCATTGTGAAGGGTTACTTCCAGTATCTTCGGTACATTCAGATAACCGGTCAGCACATAAGCCTCCTTCCCGAAAGCACCCACCTCGATACAACCGCTACAACCTCCTTCCCGGGCATCATGCAGGGATTTCCCCTGTCGCATCAGTTCCTGGATATACACGTCCGGATTGAATACCGACGGATAACCGTGTCCCTGGCGAATCACCTTGCATCCGGCCCGCAGGAACCGTTCCGGCGTACGGGCACCGATATGAATGGCACTTCCCGGTTGCAGGATATGCAGTTCCTCAATCGTTTCAAGCATGATATAGGAAACTTCGCTTACCCCGTCGCTACCGTCGGCTTTCACTCCTCCGATATTCAGATTGGTAAAGTCGTTATAGGTTCCACTTTCCTTGGCGGTAATGCCGACCTTCGGCGGTGCCGTATGGTTATTTACCTTGATAAAGAAGCAGGACATCAATTCTTTGGCTTCATCACGGGTAAGGGTTCCCGAAGCTATTTCCTTTTCATAGAAAGGAGCCAGATGCTGGTCGAAATGTCCCGGGTTCATGGCATCCCAGCCGTTCAGTTCGGTAATAGTTCCCAGATGGACAAACCAATACATCTGGATAGCTTCCCAATACGTACGGGGAGCATGGGCCGGAACCCAACGGCAAACTTCAGCTATCTTACGAAGTTCGGCAGCCCGCACCGGGTCTTTCTCCGCCATCGACATTTCGTCCGCCAAGTCGGCATGACGTTCGGCAAAGAGAATGGCGGCATCGCAGGAGATAGACATGGCGGTAAGTTCCTCCTGTTTATCCGTCGCTTCAGGGTCATTCATAAAATCGAGGTTTGCCAGTTCGCCGGCAATCCGTTCTTTCAGGTCCAGCAAACCGTAGCGGTAGACTTTTCCGTCAAGAGCCGTATGTCCCGGAGCACGCTGTTCCATAAATTCGGTAAACATACCGACTTCATAAGCCTCTTTCCATTCTTTCGGGACATGGCTGAAAATACGTTCACGCTGAGTACGCCCTTTCCAGTATGGGATTACTTCGCGTTCATAAGTATCTATATCTTCCTGGCTGATGGTATAACGTTGCAATTCACGGGTATTCAGCACATGCAGGTCTTCCACACTATGGCAGGTCAGCTCGGGAAAAGTAGGAACAGCTTTCGGTGCCGGACCACGTTCACCCACAATCAGTTCGTCTTTACCTATATAGATGGTCTTTTGCCGGCATATCTCAAGAAAGTTCAATGCTCTCAGGATCGGAACAGGATATTTCCCGTAATTCTCCTTGTAGAAACGGGTTTCGATAAGCGCCCGTTCGATAGACAGGGAAGGTTCAGCCTCAAAAGAAAGCTGGCGTAACCGTTTGATACGGTCGTTCATACCATACCCATTTGCTTCCGCCGCCGGAGCAAAATTGGATGCACTGCGGGGTGCACGCTGAGCTGTTGTCGTACTCATATTGAACACAGTATTTTTTAAGAAATAACTAAGAATAAGAAAATAGTGAACCGTGCCACAGACGGTTCTGCCCGGGAAAGAATGTATTGTTTAAAGATAGAACATCAAACAATTGAAGAGTTTTCTGTAACCTTTTATAATCATATAATATACAAAGATTTATACGAATACCGCAAACATAAATACTTTTCATGAATAAACAAAATAATAGCATCTGTATTTTTTACTATATTTGCAACATTCGTTTTGTTTTCATGGTTATTCATATAAATATATCTTCATGGAAAATCGTTTTTTAGGACTTATAGAGAACAGCATCAAGGAACATTGGGACCTGCCTGCTTTCTCAGATTATAATGGACACACGTACCATTATAAAGATGTGGCCCGGCGTATCGAAAAATTTCATATAATACTCGAACATGCAGGAATAAAGAAAGGAGACAAAGTCGCGCTGGTCGGACGAAATTCGTCTAACTGGGCCATCTGCTTTTTCGGCATACTGGCGTATGGTGCGGTTGCCGTCCCCATCCTCCACGAGTTCAAGCCGGACAATATCCATCATATTGTAAACCATTCGGGGGCAAAGGCCGTACTGGCCGGAGCCAACAACTGGGAGAATATGAACGAGCAGATGATGCCCGATGTCAAACTGTTCATGATGCTGGACAATTTCTCCATCATCAAGAGCAAGAATAAGGAAGTACGGGTAGTGCGCGACAGGATTAACGAGTATTTCGGAAAGAAATATCCCCGCTCCTTCACGGCTGCCGATGTTAAATATCATGTCGAACAACCGGAAGAACTGGCTGTATTGAACTATACTTCGGGGACGACCAGCTTCTCTAAAGGGGTTATGATTCCTTTCCGCAGCTTATGGAGCAATACGCAGTTTGCTTACGACAACCTGCCGTTTATCCATCCGGGAGACAGTGTGGTCTGCATGTTGCCGATGGCACATATGTATGGCCTAGCTTTCGAGATTCTGAATTGTGTGAACAAAGGATGCCATGTGCATTTCCTTACCCGCACACCGAGTCCGAAGATTATCGCCGAAGCATTTGCCCGTGTGAAACCGGCATTGATACTCGCCGTACCTCTTATCATCGAGAAAATCGTCAAGAACAAGATATTCCCGGAACTGGAAAAGCCGCTCATCAAATTACTGCTGAAAGTCCCCTACCTCGACCAGAAAGTACTCGACACCATCGCAAAGAAATTGAATGATTCTTTCGGAGGTAAATTCGGCGAAGTGGTAATCGGTGGCGCCGCCCTGAACAAAGAGGTGGAAGAATTTCTCCGCTCCATCAAGTTCCGATATACTGTTGGCTACGGGATGACGGAATGCGGCCCGTTGGTGGCATACGAACAATGGGATACGTTCAGACAAGGTTCTGTCGGCCGTATTGTCGACCGGATGGAAGCGCGTATCGACTCTGCCGACCCGGTTAACGAAGTAGGCGAAATCCTGGTCCGCGGCATGAACGTCATGTTGGGATATTACAAGAATCCGGAAGCGACCAAAGCGGTCATGATGCCCGACGGCTGGATGCGTACCGGCGACCTGGGAACAATAGATTCCGACGGTTTCCTCTATATCCGCGGACGCAGCAAATCCATGATTCTGGGACCAAGCGGGCAGAACATCTATCCGGAAGAAATAGAAGACCGCCTGAACAACATGCTTTATGTTTCCGAATCGTTGGTAATCTCGCAAGGCGGCAAACTGGTTGCCCTGATCTATCCGGATTGGGAACAGGTTGACAAAGCAGGCATCCAACATTCCGAAATAGAAAAACTGATGCAACAAAACATCGACCAGCTCAATACAGAGATGCCGGGCTACAGCAAAGTAACCTGCTTCAAATTGTATCAGGAAGAGTTCGAAAAGACACCGAAGCGCAGCATCAAACGATATTTATACCAGCCGGCAGAAGAAAACTGATTCTCCGGAGGTGTTCCTAACTTCACCTTTCAGGTTTCAGCCACATGTCCGCCTTGAAAAAGATTGGATTTGGCTGAAAGGTGATTATATTGAATTCAAATTTCGACAAGTAGGCATTCGTTTGCCCACCGATAGTTATCTGTTTACTGATGGGTAGTTATCCGTTTGCCGACGGGTAGTTATCCGCTGACAAAGCATAGGTGTTTCGAAATGTTAAGACCTATCTTTTGATGACAAAACATATATGCTTTGAAGACAAAAGTCATATGTTTTGCCAAAAGTTGTTTTACACTGATTTTTTGTATACATTTTTTTACAAATTCATCCCTTCAGCCGGACAAATTGAAAAATATATCATCAAAGGAAAACTGAAAGCTGAAAGTAACTGCATGAGATGATATGGGGGGACAAAAAAACAATTGTTTTTGATTTCAGATACTTAAATATTTAACTACAATAACTTAAGTATTTAGTTTCAAAAACAATTGTTTTTATTTCAGGAAATAATCGTTCAAAATTCAGACGTGATAAGCACGGGGTACATCAACATTTAATGCTCAACTCACGGAGTACGTCACGTATCTTCTCGAAGGTCGTGATACGTGTCGGCACCAATGGCAGACGCAATTTGTTTTCAATGAAGCCCATTGCATTCAGCATACTCTTCGCTCCGGCAGGATTACCGTCTACAAACAGTAATTCGAATAATTCGGTGAAACGATGATGGATAGTACGGGCATGATCGTAATCGCCGGCCAACGCCAAACGAACCATCCGGCTGAATTCACGGGGGAAAGCATTACCGATAACAGAAATAACACCGATCGCACCTAATGTAATCAACGGGAAGGTGATACCGTCATCACCGGAAATAACATTAAAATTCGCCGGTTTATTCTTAATGATGTCATCCATTTGGGTGATATTACCGGAAGCCTCTTTTACAGCGACTACATTCTTAAACTCACGTGCAATACGGAGTGTTGTAGCAGCAGTCATATTTACACCTGTTCTTCCCGGTACATTATATAATACGATGGGAAGTTTGGTGGCTCCGGCAATAGCTTTGTAATGCTGATAAATTCCTTCCTGGGAAGGTTTATTATAATAAGGTACGACAGACAGGATAGCGTCGATACCATCAAAATTATCGTTCTTTAATTTCTCAACAATCGTGCGGGTACAGTTACCGCCAACACCTAAAACGATAGGAATACGGCCGTTAACCTTAGTTACAACGAGGCTGATAATTTTCTTTTTTTCTTCTTCAGTGAGGGTTGGTGTTTCCGCAGTAGTTCCTAACACTACCAAATAATCGGTTCCGTTCTGCACCTGGTAGTCTACCAGTTTGCTCAACGCATCATAGTCCACACTTTCGTCGTCCTTAAAGGGAGTGATCAATGCCACACCCATTCCTTTTAAATTTATGTCTGCCATGGGGAAAATATTCCTTTTTTGTTATTTAGCACTGCAAAAATAACGAAATTATATCATTTGGAACGGATTGTCTGCAAATAAAATAAGATATGTTCGAATAAATGCTTTATATCAGCGTTTTCTGTCATTGAAATCGTGAGGTCATATAAATCCAGTTCACCGTTTTTTGCTCCGACTTTTAAGGTTCCGGGATGCTTCAACAACAAATATTGCATGACATAATTATTACCTTGGGTAAGGTCGATTAGTATATCTGCATTGCATGAATAAAACTTCTTTTGGATTTCATCCGTTGGCATATACCACATATCCAGATCGGTCTTGGCATGGACAACCATATACGACGGATTCATCTCTGGCACCGTTTCGCCGGACACATAGACGCAAACATTGACATTCTTATTCAACGTACGTAATGTTTTGAGGCAAGGCTCAACGACATCACGGTCTTCGGCATTAAACAACACCAGGATATGGCGG
>ERZ857922.3290-NODE-3290-length-14199-cov-3.316247_pt1 | contig 14199 bp, 9 predicted proteins | sample MGYA00519579_ERZ857922 | MGnify/ENA primary metagenome ERZ857922 (study PRJEB31778, sample SAMEA3449375) | human gut metagenome | biome: human gut; feature: human-associated habitat; material: faeces | place: United Kingdom | collected 2010/2012 ... | reverse complement strand
AGTGTGGAAGAGGAGGTAACCATCGGGTAGATTCCGTGATCCGGATCTTTCAGTGTTCCCAGCTGTCCTTCCAAAAGAACTGTTTTTCCTTCTTTCAGTGCATTCCACAGATACAGGGAAGTATTGCATACAAATGGTTTTACCATTTCGCGATATTCCTTCAGTGTTTCCAGAATCTCTTCCGGAACCAGCAGTGGTTTGTGATAGAGATGCTCTAACATGACGTTTTTCTTTTCACATACGTCTTTTAATTTTCCAAGCAGTCTTTCTTCATCAAAAAGCTCATTTACCTGGAAACCGATTTTTGCGTATTTATCTGAATAAAATGGTGCGATACCTGATTTGGTAGATCCGAATGATTTTCCTGCCAGACGTTCTTCCTCATATTTATCAAATAAAATATGATATGGCATTACGATCTGTGCACGATCAGAGATCAGAAGTTTCGGCATCGGAACACCACGTTCTACGATGCTGTTTAATTCATTTATCAAAACAGGTATATCCAGAGCAACACCATTTCCAATGATGCTTGTCGTATGGCTGTAAAATACACCTGACGGAAGTGTATGCAGTGCAAATTTTCCGTAATTGTTTACGATCGTATGACCTGCATTTGCTCCTCCCTGAAAACGAACGATAATATCGGATGTTTCACCCAACATGTCTGTAATCTTACCTTTTCCTTCGTCTCCCCAATTGGCTCCAACGACTGCTTTTACCATATGTGTATCCTCCTAATAAAATCAATTACTTTGACTTTTTCTTATATTATTTATAATGCTGTTATATTTAACAACATGACAACACGTTTCATTCTATATCGTTTTGGGCACTCTGTCAAGGCAGAGTGTCCAAAGCTTTGATTTATTTTCCATCTTTTACACTAAACAGGTCTGTACTTACATGTTTCTTATCCATCAGACTGTTATACTGTAGATACTGATACTGTGTGATCAGTTTTGTATATTCATTATTCTCAGACAACTCATGGTTCTTTCCATCTTTATCAACATATCCATTGGCATTTAATGCTGGGACTTCATTTCTCATATTTAATAAGAACTCATTGTATCTTGACATCTTTAAGTTTGTCTGCTGTAACATCAGGCTTGATAAATAGTTTGCACTGACATTTTCCACATCGCTCTTTGCATCAATATCATAATTTGCCCAGATGATAAATGGAACTGTATATTTCTTCTGCAGTTCTTTTAAACTTAAGCTGTTTAGAGATTTTCCATATAACAGCTCATAGAAAGAATCCTCAAGTTTTGGCTGATGATCTCCAAACATTACAACGATCGTTGGCTCTTTCTGATTCTTAAAGTAGTTGATGATCTTCTCGAATGCTCGATCTGATTCATGGATCAGTGATAAATAACGGTTTGCTGTATCTGTTGCCTTCTCATCTTTGATCTTGATCTCTTCCTTAAAGTTCTTGTCTGCGATCAGATATCCACCATGGTTCTGGATCGTTACATTGAATAAGAATAATGGCTGTCCCGCTTTTTTCTTATTAAAGATATCTATGATCTTATTGTAATCTTCTGCATCACTATACCATCCTCTGAATTTCTCTCCATTTGGATTCATAGATGTCTCATCTAAGAAATTATCAAATCCAATTAGCGGATATACCGTATCTCGGTTCCATCCGTGTGCTTTGTATGGATGGAATGCCAGTGTATCATATCCCTGCTGTTTTAACTGAGATGCCAGACTTGGCACCTTATGTTTTACAAACTGTGTATATGCATTTCCGTTTAATGGAAGAGATGATACAGAGTTTCCTGTTAAGAACTCATACTCTGAATTACTGGTTCCTCCACCAAAAACAGATACCAGCATATGTCCTTTGATCGTATTTTCACTTAAACTATTGATAAATGGCATAACCTCTTTGTTTGTCTTGATCTTATTTACTACATTCAGATCTGAGAATGTTTCATTCATGATCACGACAACATTTGGTTTCTGTTTTAATTTCTTATTGGTTCCCTGTGTTACCTGATACTTATCTGCGATCTTATCTACCGCTTCTGGACTATATCCATCTGGCTGAGAAACGATCGTATACTGAATATTCATTAAAAAGCTTAAAATATATCCATTTTTTAAGTATCCTTTCTTCTGTTGCCAGAAGTTTACAGCAACACCTTTCTTTGACAAAAAGTCTACTCTTGTCAAGAAGAAAGAACTTCCTACTGTTACGATTGCTGTGATCAGTAATGCAACTAAACGTTTCTTCCAATGGAAGATCTTATATGTATCGAGTTTACATGCAAACACACATAATCCCAATAATACAACCGTCGCAACGATTGCTGGTTTATCATAACTTAATACATAATGATCTGCAACGTCCATTGCTGTTCCAAGTGCATAAATATCTGCCGGCGTGATCGGTGTTCCACGGAATGCTAATACAAAATAGTTTCCGATCGCAGCTGCATATAAAAATACATCTCCAACGAGCAACGCCCATTTCACACGGTTAAAGATCAGTAATAAAATGAAGAACAATATATAGTACCATAGGATGTTCATTCCAAATGCCAATTTATTCATCACACTGATCGGATTATAGAATACTTTTTCTACCATATAAAATGCGACCCATGGATTGACGATAAATAATGCCCATGTGAATCTCTTATTCCATTTTTCTGGAATCTTTAATGGTATAAGAATTAAAATGATCAAAGCAAGTGTGATCGCTACTGTTAAAACAACTGCTGATACATCAATCTGTGTCGTCCACACTCTGGTTCTAACATGAAAATTCTTCTGTGTTACACCATTTAATTTAGCTGACTGATAGATTTTTCCCATATTGCTTGATGTATACAGATATAATGGGCGCTCGGCCTTAATACCCTTTCCTGTTATCTCGATCGTATAAGTTTCCCCTTTATTCAGCTTCTGATTCACGACTACTTTGTACCATTTATTTTCATTACGCAAAGTACGACGCATCGTTGCTTTCATATCTGTCAGTCCGTCAACCTCTAACAGTGTTGGAGTAATGTGGAAAATAGATTTTCCTTTACTGTCTTTTACATTCAGATCAATACTTCCAGCTCTTCCTGTCTGTTCGTTTCGGTCGATCATGATATCCAACCGTTCCATCGTATGTGAAACTGCTTTAAATTTCTGAACAACCTTATCACCATCTGTCACTTCAATCTTCGTCAGCTTATGTTCTGGTGTTCCTTTTGCAACTTTTTCGGAAAACTGGTCTTTGTTCATCAAAACCAATACGATAAATGCGATCAATGCTAAAACAATTCCATATTTCAGAACTTTTTGCATGACGCTGTGAAATTTTTGTAATTTCGTTTCACCATTTGTCTGTGTCATTTTACCTTACCTTCCATTCGTTTGTATTTCCCCAGTTATTTTTCCTTTTTCTCTCTTTTTCATTCTCTCTTAAAAATTCCCTAAGATTCTGAAATCTTTGGTTTCTTCTTTAATTCCTGCAAGGGAATTACGGATCGCAGGATCATCCAGATTCCCGATCACATCCACATAAAATCCGTATTCCCACTTTCTTCCTGGAAGTGGTCTGGATTCAATGTTACTCATACTGACATTGTTAAACATGAAATGCGTCAGAATATTGTATAAAGATCCTGATTCATGTGGCACGCTAAAACTGATGCTGACTTTGCCCGCATCTTTTCTGTACTGTTTCTTCTTTGACATGATCACAAATCTTGTTGTATTATTTCCTTCATCATTCACCTCACGTTTCAAAATCTCAAGTCCATACATCTTTGCAGCACGTTCACTGCAGATTGCAGCTTTCACAGGCTTATTATCATCTGCTACTTTCTTTGCGCTGATCGCTGTATTTGTAACTTTTACCTGATCCCAGTCTGGATGTTCATCCAAGAATCCTTTACACTGCATCAATCCTTGTGGATGAGAATATACTTTTTCAATCTTATCTAAGCTCGTTCCAGGAATTGCAGCCAATACATGCCTTACATCTACAGATTCTTCTCCCACGACGCAAATGTCATAGTCAAGGATCATATCATAAATTCCACTGACTGTTCCTGCTGAAGTATTCTCTATTGGCAATACTCCATAATCAGCTTCTCCTCGATCTAGAGTCTTTACAACATCTTTAAATTCTGGTACAGAAAAATTCTTGACATCCTCTCCAAAATACTGTACCATTGCCTGTTCCTGATATGCCCCTGGAATTCCCTGATATACAACTTTGGTATCTTCATTGATATCCAGTGCTTCCACTTCTTCAAATGTCTGATCAATATAAGCATCTTCTTGTGATAACAGACTATACTGATATCTTCGGCTGATACTCATCATCTGAAGAAACATCTCTTCGACAGACTTTTTAATGATAAGTTCATCTTCGTCTTTTGTCAAGGCATCAATTTTCTGTCTTTCACGAACAGGATCATAAATTGCCTTTCCTGTTCCTCTTTTATACTCTGCAACTTCTACAGAACATCCCATTCTTTCTTTAAATAATGCAAGCATTTTCTGATCGATCTGATCGATCTGCTGCCTTATCTCCGTCAAATCTCTCATAAGTTACTGTTCCTCTTTTATCTTTTCTTTTAATTGCGTGATCGTCTGTCCAAGAAGCGGATGCATCAGATATGGAGCGATCTCTTCTAATGGTTCTAATACAAATAATCTCTTGTGCATCTCTTTATGTGGAATCGTCAGTCTTCTCTCATTCATCACCAGATCATCATACATCAGGATATCAAGATCTAATGTTCTTGGTCCCCAATGAATTGTTCTGACTCTTCCCGCCTGTGCTTCAACATCCATCAGAAAGTCCAACAGTTCTTCTGGCTCTTTTAATGTGTCAATAGCAATACATCCATTCAAAAAATCATCCTGTACCACACCGCCATATGGCTTGGTCTCGATCAGACTGGAAACATGCACAACTCTTGTATCATCCTGTGCCTCAATCGCATTGATTGCCTGATTAATATATTCCATACGATCTCCCATATTTGATCCTACTCCAAGATACGCTCTGTGCCATCCTCTTTTGATCTTCACTGAAACATAGTCGAGTGGCAATCCGATCGGCGCCCATGGTTTTTTTACTTCTATCTCTAGTTTTCTGATCAATGAAAACTCAAGTAATAATTTCTTCGCCACTGTTTCAGCCACACATTCGATCAGGTTAAAGTCATTTTCTGTAAGGATCTCTTTGATCCTATGACATACTTTACCATAATCAACGGAATAATCCATCTGATCACTGACACCTGCAAGTTTCGTATCAAGCGATAAAATTGCAGATACCAGAAATTTTTGCCCAAGTGCTTTCTCTTCTTTATACAAACCATGATTTGCATAAACTTCCAAATCTTTGATTGTAATCTGATCCATCATCTGTTCTCCCTATTTTGCACAAATTGCTTCTATCATCTTCATCGCACGCATATTTTCTTTAACATCGTGAACCCTGAAAAATCTGCATCCTTTCATATATCCACTGACCGTTGTTGCCACAGTTCCTTCTACTCTCTGATCTGATGGAAGATCCAGCGTTAAACCGATCATGGATTTTCTAGATGTTCCAAGAAGAACTGGTACATCCCACTGATTTAATAACTCCAGATGGTTCATAAGCTCTAAATTCTGATCAAGATCCTTGGCAAATCCAATTCCTGGATCCAGCATGATCGTTTCTTTCTTGATTCCAGCTTCCTTTGCCATCTTCATCGTCTCATCTAAATCTGCTACCACATCATTTAAATAATCCTTATAATCTGTATCCTTACGGTTATGCATCAAGCAAGAAGCAACTCCTGTTTCTGCTAAAACTGCAACCATAGTTCCATCCCACTTAAGCCCCCAGATGTCATTGATCAGATCTGCTCCAGCCTCGATTCCCGCTTTTGCAACTCCTGATTTATAAGTATCTAAGGATACTGGCACATCAAATTCCTTTTTTAATGCTTCGATCACAGGTGTGACTCTTGCGATTTCTTCTTCATCAGAGATCAACGTGTATCCAGGTCTTGTAGATTCTCCTCCAACATCAATGATCGCTGCTCCATCCCTGATCATCTCATCAGCATGCTTTAGTGCCGCATCTAAATGATCATATTTTCCTCCATCTGAAAATGAATCTGGTGTCACATTCAAAATTCCCATGATGTATCCATGATGTTTCGTATCAAATGTCTTATTTCCAATAATCATAGCATCTCTCCTAGTATATATACTTGTTGTTTTTCTTTTCTTCCGGCCAATAACATTCCTGTCTTGCTTTGCAGTGGATGCAATCTCTTGAAAGTTTATCTGCACGATAAAAGATTGATGCAAAACTTTCGCTTTCTTCTTTCATATCTCTATGCCTTAAGATCGTATCTGTCATAAACTTTCTCTCTTCTCTGGTATATCCACAGTCCGTTAAGATCTCCTCGGCAAGAATCGCTCCCGCTTCCTCGTGAGAAATTCCCTTTTCATACTGATCAGCTCTCCCAAGATCATGAAGCAATGCAGTCGCATAAATGATATCTTTGGACACAGGAAGTCTTTTTTCAAGGATCATCAGATAACTGATTCTTGCCACCGACAAAAAATGTTCTATATCATGACCGCAAAACTTTCGATCTATTTCTAATTGTTGTAGTCTCTCGTATGTCTCCTTGTATTTCTCATGCCATACGATCTTTTGGAATCTTTCCACTGTTTCTATCCTCTATTTTAATTCATTCTGAAATGATAATGTACCACAGATTATGATCACGTCTTCTTTATCTGCTTGTTGTTTTACCTCTTCAAGACACTCTTTCAGTCTCTGTCTTTCTTCTACATCATGATGATATTTTCTTACACATTCTGCAAGATCCTTGCTTGATAAGGCCCTCGCATTATCTGGTGCTACTGTATAAACTTTTGCTGCCATCGGCGTAAGGATCAGTATCATCTGTTCATAGTCTTTGTCTGATAACACTCCCATTATATAGATTAATCGTCTATTTGTAAAATTATTTTGTAAAAAATTTAACAGACTTTTCGCTCCATCCGGATTATGTGCTCCGTCACAAATGACCAGTGGGTCCTTTTCTAAGATCTCAATCCTGCCTCTCCAGATTGTTTTGCGTAATCCATCTTCTGTCTGAAATTCACTGATACAATAATAATTTCTTATCGTATTCAATGCTTCTAATGCCAAGGCAGCATTATTGATCTGATGTCTTCCAAGAAGCGGGATTTCTATCTTTTCATAGCATCTTCCATCAGATGTGCGATAAGAAAAGCTCTCCCCATTTAAAGATTCACTTAACACACGGATCCCTTCCGAATTTACAAAAGTAACCTTGCAGTGCATCTCTTTTGCTTTTTCCTTGATCACTTCGTTTACGGATTCTTGATTGTTATATGAAATAACTGGACATCCTTCTTTTATGATTCCCGCTTTTTCTGCTGCGATCTTTTCTATCGTGTCTCCAAGAAACTGCATATGGTCCATTCCGATCGATGCAATGATCACCGCGATCGGTTTCTTAACTACGTTCGTTGCATCAAGTCTGCCACCCATTCCTGTTTCTAATAACACAACATCCACTTTTTTATCGAGAAAATAAAGAAAACTGAGTGCCGTTTCAATCTCAAACATTGTCGGATGTGACATCCCGTCTCTCACCATCTCTTCTGAAATTTTCTTTATTTTTTCCATATAAAAGCACAGATCTTCTTTCGAAATGTTCTCTTCATTGATGCGAAATCTCTCTTCGTAGCAAAAAGATGCCGGGGAGACATACCTCCCCGCACGATATCCACTTTCTCTGAAGATTCCTGCAAGAAATGCAAGTGTTGATCCTTTTCCATTGGTTCCGGCAATATGAACCACTTTAAGCTGATCCTGTGGATTTCCAAGTCTTTCTAATAATTCTTTGATATTATCAAGTCCTAAAACACTTCCAAATTTATTCGTATTTTGTATAAAATTCATTGCTTCTTCGTAATTCATCACTGCCTCCAGTTTCTATTTCCTTCGATCTAATGTACAAATGCTTCTTTGATCACCTGTGTCATAGTTTTTACATAGACGATCTCAAGTCCTTCGACAACTTCCTCTTCAAACTCTTTGACATCTTTTTCATTTGATTTTGGAACAAGTACTTTTGTAATTCCAAGCCGTTTTGCTGCGAGAAGCTTTTCTTTTAATCCACCGATCATAAGAACATCTCCGCGGATCGTAACTTCCCCTGTCATTGCCAGATTTCCACAGACTTTATTACCTGTGATCGCTGACAAAACGGCTGTTGTCATCGTAATTCCAGCAGATGGTCCGTCTTTTGGCACGGCTCCTTCTGGAATATGAATATGTATATCATGTTTTTCAAAGAAATCCTGTTTGATCTTATATTTTCTACTCTGGCTTCTGATATAACTGATTGCCGCCTGTGCAGACTCTTTCATGACATTTCCAAGGGATCCTGTCACCTGAACCGCTCCTTTTCCCGGCATAACATTTACTTCAATCTTTAATGTCACCCCACCAACAGCTGTCCAAGCCAGTCCATGAACAATTCCGACATGATCTCTTAGAGTGTCTTTTTCCCATTCATAAACAGGTCTTCCAAGATAATCTTTGATCACTTTCTTTGTGATCGTTACTTTTCTGTGTTTCTTCTGGTAGATGTCTCTTGTCACCTTTCTCGAAACTTGTCCAATTCTTCTCTCTAAATTTCTGACCCCTGCTTCTCTTGTGTAATCTGTGATCAGAAATCTCAGGGCATCTTCCTTCCAGTGAATCTGTGTATCATTTAATCCATTTGCTTCCATCTGTTTCTTTACCAGATAGTCATTCGCAATGTGATACTTCTCATTCTCTGTATAACTTGATACCTCGATGATCTCCATACGGTCAAGCAGTGGTCTTGGAATCGTAGAAAAGTCATTGGCCGTTGCAACAAATAAGACATCACTTAAATTCAATGCAACTTCCAGATAATGATCTGTAAAATGTTCATTCTGTTCCGGGTCTAATACTTCAAGCAGTGCAGACGCGGTATCTCCTCTCTGGTCTTTCCCTGTCTTATCGATCTCATCCAATAACATTAACGGATTTCTAACTTTTACCTTCTTTAATGCTTCAACAATACGTCCTGGCATCGCTCCAACATAAGTTTTCCTATGTCCACGGATCTCTGATTCATCCCTGACGCCGCCAAGAGATAAACGAATATATTTTTTGTTCGTTGCTTTCGCAATTGATCTGGCAATGGATGTCTTTCCTGTTCCTGGAGGTCCTACAAGACAAAGGATCGCTGCATCTTTCTTTCCACTCATAGCACGTGCTGCTAAATATTCCAAAACACGTTCCTTGACTTTTTCCATTCCATAATGATCTAGATCGAGCACCTGTTGTGCATGATCTAAGTCTGTGGAATCTTCTCTCATCTCTTCCCATGGAACTTCAAACATTGTCTCGATATAAGTTCTTAACACAGAGCTTTCTGGTGTCTGATTTCCCATTGTTTGAAAACGCGATATCTCTTTTTTAAGCTTCTCTTTGACTTCATCGGATGCTTTTAGATTCTTAAGTTTCTCCATAAATTCATCCGCTTCATCTTCTACATTCGTCTCTCCAAGTTCCTCACGAATCACTTTGATCTGCTCTCGCAGCACATATTCTTTCTGATTTTTGTCAATATTCACTTTAACTTTCTGTTGGATCTTCTGCTTCAATTTCAGAACATCTAGTTCTTCCTGCAGCATGACAAGCATTAATTCACAGCGCTCTTTTAGATCCATTTCTTCCAAAAGTTTCTGTTTCTCTGGATAAGAAAATGGAATATGTGTTGCAAGTTCGTCCACCAGAATCTCCACATCTGTCAATAATAAAATATAATTTACTATATTCTGATCCAAATGTGGCCAGGCTTTCGCATAACCTTCAAATGCTTCTTTGATCATTCGAAGAAATGCTTCTCTTTCAAATTCCTCAAATGACTGTTGTTCTACATGATCATATAAAACCTCTACTTTATAGAATGGTTCGTACTCAACAGTTTCAGAAAGCTCTGCACGAAATAATCCTTCTGCAAAAACTCTCAAAATATTCTTTGGAAGCTTTACAACCTGTTTGATCCTTGCCAGTGTTCCTACACGATATAAATCTTCAATTCCTGGATCTTCTGCCGTCGGATCGATCTGATTATTTAAAAAGATCATCTGATCATGTTCCATAGCTTCTTCAATTGCTTTTACAGAACGGCTTCGTGATACATCAAAATGAATGACTGTATTCGGAAATATATACTTGCCTCTCAGTGGAAGCATTGGTAGTGTTTTTTTCATTCAAGTCTTCCTTTCATTTCTGAATTATTTGTCTGTAAATTTCATCAGACATGAAGAAAAACTGCTTTGACACAAGAATCTCTTGCATGAAAGCAGTTTTTATTTCGGCTAATCTATCTATGCAATCTCACCATGATTGCTTGTCTTTACCCGTTTCTTTGGCACTGCGGCTTTCACCTTCACTCCAGAATGTTCGATCATTGGTTTTTCTTTACCTTCTACGACATCTTTTGTGATCAGGCACTCTGATACATCTGTCTGTGATGGGATTTCGTACATTAAATCCATGATCACACCTTCCATGATCGCACGAAGTCCTCTGGCACCTGTCTTACGTTCTAATGCTTTCTTGGCAATTGCAATTAATGCATCATCATCAAACGTAAGTTTCACACCATCCATCTCGAACAATCTCTGGTACTGTTTCACAAGAGCACTCTTTGGTTCTTTCAAAATGCGCACTAAGGCTTCTTCATCCAATGGATTTAAAGATACATTCACTGGAACTCGTCCAATGAACTCTGGAATCAGACCAAACTTCACAAAATCTTCTGGTAATACCTGTCTTAACAGCTCACCGAGATCTGTTTCCTTCTGCCCAAATACATCTGCTCCAAATCCAATAGATTTCTTGCCAATTCTTGATTCGATGATCTTCTCTAATCCGTCAAAGGCTCCTCCACAGATAAACAGGATATTGGATGTATCAATCTGAATAAATTCCTGATGAGGATGTTTTCTTCCTCCCTGTGGCGGCACAGACGCTACAGTACCTTCAATGATCTTTAATAATGCCTGCTGCACACCCTCTCCAGAGACATCTCTTGTGATCGATGTATTCTCAGACTTTCTTGTGATCTTATCAATCTCATCAATATAGATGATTCCACACTGTGCACGGTCAATATCATAATCTGCTGCCTGAATGATCTTAAGAAGAATATTCTCTACATCTTCTCCGACATATCCCGCTTCTGTAAGCGCAGTTGCATCTGCAATTGCAAACGGTACATTCAGAATTTTTGCGAGAGACTGTGCCAGAAAAGTCTTACCGCATCCTGTCGGTCCTACCATCAGAATGTTACTCTTCTGAAGCTCCACGCCCAGATCTTTTTCTGCCATAATACGCTTATAGTGATTATATACCGCAACAGAAAGTACTTTCTTTGCTTCGTCCTGTCCGATCACATAATCATCCAGAAATGCCTTGATTTCTTCCGGTTTCAGAAGATTGATATCATCATATGCATTTTCTTCTTCATAACCAAGTTCATCTTCAATGATCTCAGTACATACATCCACACACTGGTCACAGATAAACACCCCATTTGGTCCGGCGATCATCTTGCGTACCTGACTCTGTGGTTTATTGCAAAAAGAACATCTTACGATTTCTTCATATTTTCCTGCCATATTCTTACCTCGCACTTTTTTACACGTAAAGGGAATGTCCCAATAAGGACATTCCCTTTTCCCGTTAACGGCTTGTAATAACCTTATCAATCAATCCATATGCCAAAGCTTCTTCGGCAGTCTTCCAGTTATCTCTTTCCGTATCTGCACAAATTGTCTCATAACTCTGACCTGTATTTGCAGCCATCAATCTGTTCATTCTTTCTCTGATCTTCAGAATATGCTGTGCATTGATCTCAATCTCGGTTGCCTGACCCTGTGCACCGCCTGAAGGCTGGTGAATCATGATCTCTGCATTCGGAAGGGCATATCTCTTTCCCTTTGCTCCGCCTGCGAGAAGGAAGGCTCCCATACTTGCAGCCATTCCCATACACATCGTAGAGACGTCACATTTGATGTAATTCATAGTGTCGTAGATCGACATACCTGCTGAAATCGATCCGCCAGGACTGTTAATATAAAACTGGATATCCTTTTCCGGATCTTCTGCTTCCAGAAACAGCAGCTGCGCTACGATCAGGCTCGCTGATGCATCATTCACTTCGGTATCCAGGAAAATGATTCTGTCTTTTAAAAGTCTTGAATAAATGTCGTAAGAGCGTTCTCCACGGCTTGTCTGTTCAACGACATAAGGTACTAAACTACTCATGTAACACTCCTCCTGCTATATTAAAGTATGAAACAGATACTTATTTTTCTACGGCATTGTCAACTACAAATGTAATTGCTTCCTGAACTGCCATATCCTGCTTCATCTGTTCTTTTTCTTTGTCGCCCATAAAGCTCTTAAGCTTGTCAGCTTCCATCTGGTAAGCTTCTGCCATCTTAGCGATCTCTTCGTCTAATTTTTCATCTGTGATTTCGATGTTTTCTGCTTTTGCAATTGCTTCAAGAACAAGTCTTGTCTTGATTCTCTTCTCAGCCTGCGGACGAAGTTCATCCATCATCTTGTCAGCTGTCATGCCTGTGAACTGCATGTACTGGTCAAGAGTCAGTCCCTGCTGCTGCATTCTCTGAGCGAATTCATCAAGCATCTGTCTTGCCTGTGTATCAACCATAGCTTCCGGAAGATCCATCTTAGCTGATTCGATGATCGCATCTACAGCTGCATCTTCCTGTGCTCTCTTGCCATCGTTTACTTTCTGCTCTTTGATCTTAGCTTTGATATCAGCTTTTAATTCATCAAGAGTATCGAATTCTGATACTTCTGAAGCAAATTCATCATCAAGCTCCGGAAGTTCTTTTGCTTTGATCTCATGAACTGTGCATTTGAATACAGCTTCTTTTCCTTTGAGGTCTTCTGCATGGTAATCTTCCGGGAATGTAACCTTAACTTCAACTTCTTTTTCCGGTTCTGCACCGATCAGCTGTTCTTCAAATCCTGGAATGAAAGATCCTGAACCGATTGTCAGCGGATAGTTTTCTCCTTTTCCACCTTCAAAAGCTTCTCCGTCTACAAATCCTTCAAAATCAAGGACAACTTCGTCTTTATCCTGTACCGGACGTCCTTCTACTGTGATTGTTCTTGCGTTCTTAAGCTGTTCTTCCTCAAGCTTAGCGTCGATTTCTTTCTGTGTTACGCGGTTAGAATATTTCGGAACTTCGATTCCTTTGTATTCGCCAAGTTCTACTTCCGGCTTTGTAGCTACTTCAGCTGTGAAGATGAACGGTTTTCCTTTTTCGATCTGTGTTACATCGATCTTCGGCTGAGATACGATCTCAAGTCCGCTTTCATCGTATGCTTTTGAATATGCTTCCGGAATCAGAGCGTTTGCTGCATCATCATAGAAGATTTCCGGTCCGTACATCTTTTCGATGAGCTGGCGCGGAACTTTTCCTTTACGGAATCCAGGAACATTAATTCTGCTTTTCTGTTTCTGGTATGCTTTCTGAAGTGCTCCTTCTAATTCTTCTGCTGAAACTTCGATTGTGAGTTTCGCCATATTGTGTTCTAACTGTTCAACTTGTAAACTCATTACCATTTCCTCCTAAATTTACATATGCAAAAAGTCGACAGACTTATCTACATTACAATCATTTTACAAGTATAGCACAACTTCTACAGTTTATCAAGCTCTAAAATTCGTTCTATAAAGCCATTTAATTCCTCATCACCGATCGACCAGGTATTCCGCCCTTTTTGCGTCACGGTAAAGGTATATTCCTGCTTCTCTCCATACTGCATATCAAGATAAGAACTTCTTAAAAGGCTATATGCACCGGTCATGTAATCCAACACCATTGCCTCTTTGATTTCTTCATCTGTTCCACTGTACTTTCCTGCATCTTTGTCTGCCTGGATCTTCTCGGACTCTTCCTTCAGCTTCGGCATGAAGCGGGTAAATACATCCACCGGCTGGTACTTTACCGTCACCTCACAGGTCTTACTCCCTGTCTTTTTTACACCACTTACCTGATAACGGACAGAACTAAAGATCTCTTTGATCAATACACCATATGTCT
>ERZ857922.3275-NODE-3275-length-14261-cov-16.476137_pt1 | contig 14261 bp, 14 predicted proteins | sample MGYA00519579_ERZ857922 | MGnify/ENA primary metagenome ERZ857922 (study PRJEB31778, sample SAMEA3449375) | human gut metagenome | biome: human gut; feature: human-associated habitat; material: faeces | place: United Kingdom | collected 2010/2012 ... | reverse complement strand
AATATCCGGGAACCTATGGAACTGATGCAAGTGTAACTTTACCATATAATACAAGCACTGGATATAAAGCAAGTACAACAGGAAATATAACAGGAATCTATGATATGAGTGGTGGAGCTTGGGAATATATGGCATCATTACGTAGTGGAACGTATAAGGATTCAGGATTTGATAGTTCATCATTAAAATCATACAATTCTAACTATTATGATGCTTATGATGGAATCAGTGCTACAACTACTTACAGTAAAAGAATACTAGGAGATGCAACCGGAGAAATGGGGGCATTCTATAATTATAAAGAATCAGATGGTAGTAATTATTTCCATAATGCCTGGTATGCTGACGGTTCTCACTTTGTTGAATCTTCTAAACCTTGGTTCTGTCGAGGCGGTGCTTACAACAATGGTGCCCTTGCAGGTCAGTTCGACTTCGGTCATGACACTGGTGGTGTCCCTGGTGCCTCAGGTGACTTTGGACTTCGTCTAGTTCTAACAAAATAAAACAAACCTTATTTTAAAATAGGTTTGTTTTTTAATTCAAAATCATAAGAATTACTGGTTGTAAGCATTTCATAAACTAAACTAGCTTTTAATTCATATTCGAATATTTTAGAATTATGATTTACTTTAATTGGAACAACCAGTTCTTTTTTTATAGAATTTAAATATTTTTTCCCTTTATCATTAAATCCTAAAACATGGATATAATCAATTGGAATATTATTATCTTCTTTTAATAATCCAACTAATATATGAACTAACATTCTATTTAATTTATTATAAGTATATCTCTTAGTTTTTAATTTTTTTAATAAATCTTCTATATTCTTTACTTCTAAAATAACTTTTTTTAATTTATTTTCAATTCCTTCATCAACAGTTAAATATTTAGCTAAATTATGTTCAGTTATTATTTTATATTTTAATAATTCAAAATATTTTTCATAATTAACATTATTAATATTATTGAAAGATTCTTGAGGAAGATAATTATTTATAGATTCATGTTCTTTTAATTTGTTTCGAATATTACTTGCACTAATTATTGCTTCATTACTTTTTAAATCATGATAAGAACTAGTTCTTTTTATTGCAATAGGTTCAATATTAAAATTATTTTGTTTTATTGCTTTTATATAAGAAATACCAAGCAAATCATTAGGGTTATTAAAATCAAACTCAATATTTAAAGCTTTAGATAGTGCAGTAGGGTAATTTAAACCTTTATCTAAATATTCTTTTACTTTTTGATTATAATTGTTATCGTATAATTGAGCGTCTACAATTTTATTTAAAATATCAAGATTATTGCATTCGCTACCAAAAACAACTTTATCAACTTTAAAATTATTTAAAATTTTTAATGCAGCATTTGCAAACTTATCAGCACTTTGACTGCCATAAACAAAAGGTAGCTCCAAAATTATATCAACACCATTATTTAATGCAATGCTTGTTTTAGTTTTTTTATCTAAAATACTAATTTCTCCACGTTCTAAAAAATAACCATTTAAAACTAAAATAATGATGCAGTCTTTATATAATTTTTTAACTTTGTTAATATGATAAATATGTCCATTGTGAAAAGGATTGTACTCACATATAATTCCAACTATCTTCATTTATATCACCAACAACTGTAGTTTATCAAAAAAACGCTAAAATAACAAACTTTTATGTAAAGATTGATTCTTTTTTGATTTATAATTAAACTAAAATAGTATATAATAAAAGAAGAAAGAGTGGTCTTTATGCAATACAAAAAATTTGAAGGTAGTACATATAATATTTATACAGTAAAAACTGATAAATTTAAAAGTTGTATTATTAATGTTATTTTTAGAGATAATATAGAAAATCCTGAGATACTAGCTAATTTGAGTATGCTAAAATCTCTAATGGTTGATAGTTCTAAAAACTACCCTAATAGGAGAGAATTATCTATTCGTTGTGAAGAACTTTATAACGCATCTTTTTTTGCGGCAGTACATCGTTTAGGAAATTCTTATGAATTAAATTTAGGAACTGAATTTATTAATCCTGAGTTTGTTAAAGAAAAAGATTATTTAGATGATATTATAAAATTTAATTTTGATATGATTTTAAATCCGAATGTTACTAATGATGAATTTGATTTAAAATCATTTAATATTGTTAAAAATAAATTAATTACGGCAACTAAAAGAGTTCATGAAAGTGGTCCTAAATATGCAATAAAAAGAGCATTTTATAATATGGATCCAGACTCTTTATCATCTATATACATTGAAGAGGCTGATTATGAAAAAATAACTCCTTCAAGTTTATATAAAGCATATAATGAAATAATTAATAAATCAATATGTGATGTCTATGTGATTGGTAATATGGATATGGAAGATGTTGCAAGTAAAATTAAAGAGATATTCAATATTAAAATGGTAAAAAATCATGAGTTTGAATTATATATAAAAAATAAAAAGCGAAAAAAAGTAAAAGTTGTTAAAGAAACTGATGAATTTTTACAAGCTAATCTTGTAGTTGGATATAATATTGATGATTTAAATGAAACCGAAAAAATAGCTGTTAGATTTTTCAATGAAATATTTGGTGGCGGTATGAATTCTAAACTTTATCAAAACCTTCGTGTTAAAAATTCTCTGTGTTATGGCGTAAGACCAATTTATTATAAATATGATAATTTATTATTTGTTCATGTTTCATTTGATGAAAGTAATTATGATAAAACTGTAAAATTAATTAAAGAATCTATGAAAGAAATGGTTAATGGAAAAATCAGTGAAGAAGAATTTGATAGAGCTAAAAAATCATTACAATTTTCATTTAAATTATCGAAAGATAGTATTGGTAGTATATTAGATAATTATATTTTTAATAACTTAGGTGAGATACCTCTTTTAGAAGATTATGAAAATAAAATAAATGATATAACTTTAGAAGATGTTGTAAATGTAAGTAAAAAATTCACACCAAATTTTGTGTATTTGCTAGGTAAGGGGGATAATAAATAATGGAAAAAATAATTATTAATGGCTTAAAAGAAGAAATTTATTATGAAAAATTACCTTGCGGTTTAGATGTTTATTTATGGAGTAATGAAAAAATTAATAGTTTTTTTGCATCTTTAAATGTTAATTATGGTTCTATACATACAGAGTTTAAACTTAAAGGTGAAAAAAATTATCGTAAAGTACCTAATGGTATAGCTCATTTTTTAGAACATGTTAATTTTAATATCAAAGGTGGAACAGCATATGATTTATTTGATAAACTAGGTAGCGATATTAATGCTTTTACTACTTTTGAATATACTTCTTATCATGTTTCAGGAGCCACTAATTTAAAAGATAATTTAAACTGTTTACTTGATTATGTTTATACACCTTATTTTAAGAAAAATTTAATAAATAATGAAAAGGGAATAATTACAGAAGAGGCAAGAGCTGGTCTTGATAATCCAGGAGCTGTATGTTTTTATAAAGAACTAGAAAATACATTAATTAATGATAAAAGAAAAAATAAAATAGTTGGTGATTTAGAAGATATAAAAAACATTACCTTAGAAGATGTAGAACTTGTTTATAATACTTTCTATCATCCAGAAAATATGTTTATGATTGTAACAGGTAATATTGATGTTTATGAAACAATGGCTTGTATTAAAGAAAATATGAGTAAGAAAAAATTTGATAAATATAAATATCCTGAAATAAAAAAAGTTAAAGAACCTACTAAAGTAGTTAAGAAATTTGAAGAAATCGAAGGAAATGTTCAAATTCCATTAGTGTCAGTGTGTATTAAAGTCGCTAAAAATAAGCTTAAAAGTTCTCCTAAAAATAATATAGCATTATCATTAATATTAAGAAGTAATTTTGGTGCTACTTCAGAATTTAGAAATGAATTAATGGAAAATAAATTAGTTACTGGGTTAAATTATTCAAGAACCGCAGTTGATGATAATATTTTAATAAAAGTAGGAGCAAGTACTAACTATCCAGAAGAAGTTATAAAATTAATTAAAGATAAAGTAAATCATTTAGAAATTACTGAAGAAGATTTTAATAGAAAGAAGAAGGCATCAATAGCAAGTCTTGTATTCTTATATGACGACTGTGAAGAAGTTAATATGAATATTCAAGATGATATAATTTACAGTGATGATCATAAGATTTTAAATAATATTAAAGAAATATATGAAGAATTAACTTATGATGAAATCTTAGAAGAGTTAAAAAAGATTGATCCAACTAATATGGCAGTTGGTATAATGAAACCAAAAGCTAATAAAAATTAGAACTTTAAAGTTCTTTTTTTAATGTTTTAATTAAAACATTTGTCACTATTTGTCGAAAGCCTTGAAATATATTTTACGGGACTAAATTCAGGGGTTTTGGTTAAAACAGAAAGAAGGTAGTAAATATGAGTAAGAAAGATTTTATAATCTTAGGGTTATTTATCTTAATAATCATATTATTATATATAATTTTAAAATTAATATAATAAAAAAAGCATCTTTATTCTGACTGAATAAAGGTGCTTGCAAACTAAAACGTGGCAAGCATCAAGTCCCAAAGAACTTTTTGCTTCTCACTAAATTAATAATATCATAGATTTTACATAAATACAATTTTTTCTTATATAAATAATTTTAATAAGAAATTTAAGCATAAAAAAAGAACCTTTTTAAAAAGATTCTTTTTTTATTATCTATTATAGAATTCAACGATAAGTGATTCATTAATTTCTTGATTTAATTCACTACGATCTGGATATCTAACATATTCTCCAGACATTTTTTTATCATCAAATGTTACAAATGCAACTCTGTTAATAGTAGCTTCTAAAGATTCTTTAATAGCTTTATGATCTAAAGAATTTTCTTTAACAGCAATTACATCACCAGGTTTACAAGTATAAGATGGAATATCAACTTTAACACCATTTACAGTAATGTGTCCATGGTTAACAAGTTGTCTAGCTCCGCGTCTAGTTTTAGCAAGACCCATACGATAAACTAAATTATCAATTCTGCTTTCAAGTAATTTTAATAAATTTTCACCTGCAACACCATGCATTTTAACAGCACGATCAAATACTTTTCTAAATTGTTTTTCATTTAAACCATAAATAAGTCTAACTTTTTGTTTTTCTTGTAATTGAACACCATATTCAGAAAGTTTTTTACGTCTATCAGTTCCATGTTGTCCTGGAGCATAAGGTCTTTTTGCTAATTCTTTACCATTTTCTAATATAGAAAAACCTAATCTTCTAGATTTTTTATAAACTGGTCCAGTATATCTTGCCATATAATATTCTCCTTTCCTTATATTTGCTAAATTAATTTTGCTTTATTATTTTATAGGGAGTTTGTTTTAATATTTCATTAGGGCAGTTCTAAATACTTTAAAAGTCACTTGCCAACAAACACATTACAAAATTAAAAGCACTGCCATTAATCTGCAATATTAATTATACACTATATTTTTATAATGTCAAATAAATATATGCTAAATCTTAGTAAAAATGGTAAAAAAACGACTTTTTTTAACCATTTAATAGTGTAAAGTAAAATATAAAATATTAGACAACCAAATGTTAATATGAAATAATTTAATAGTAGTGGGGAGTGACTATAGTGGTATATAAATATAAAATATTAAAAAACTATGACCTGGAAAAAAAGAATATGGCTTATATTGCAGGTATTTCTTCAATTGGCATGGCTTATAAAATGTCTCTTGCACCTATAGATATTGCTGATGCATTATTTGTTGAAAGAGAAGCTATAAAAATGTATAAAAAATATAATAATTATTTTGATTTACTTACGCCCAGAATGCTTATGAGTATTTCTATTTCAGCAATGAGTATGTCTCAAAACTTGGATAAATACAAACAGAAAGTTATAAAATATAGTTTATAATGAAAGATAATTCAGTCATACAAGTAAATAACAAAGAATATACTGTTGTTTCAATTATCAAAGTTGAAAAAGATAAATTTGCTTATCTAATCAATATTGATAATTATAATGACATAATGTTTGCGAAAATTAAAAAGAATGAAATAGAAGTAATTGAAGATAAAAGTGTTTTAAAAAAATTAATAAAATTATTTAATTTAAAAATAAATGAAAAAAAGTTAATGGAAAACTGTTAACTTTTTTAACATTAATTATTATTTTATGTTAAAATTAATATAGAGTAGGAAGTGGTATTATGGATACAACAGCATTTATACTAGTAGCAATACTATATTATATTGTAACTGTGGGAATACTTATCTTAGTTTTAAATTTAATATCACGTCATGATAAGAAGAAATATTCTAATGAAATAAATGAACTTGAAAGAGATAAAAATCTTATTATATCTGCCTCAATTTTATCTGAACTTAATAAAGTTGAACCTTTAGTAAATAATGAAAATATGAGTGAAACATATAATGGCTGGCAGGAAAAATTTAAAAAAATAAAAGATGAAGAGGTTCCTAAAATTACAGATGCTTTAATTGAAATAGAAGATCTTTTTCATGAACAAAAGTATAAAGAATTAAAACAAAAAATAGCTGAAACTGAATTAGAAATATATTACGTAAAAACTAAAGCTAATTTTTTATTAGATGAAATAAAAGAAATTACTTTGTCTGAGGAAAAAAATAGAGATACAATTACAAAATTAAAAGCAAGTTATCGTGAGATAGTTAATAAATATAACAATAATAAAGAAGATTATAAAGAAGTTGAAGGCCCTCTAGAGCTACAATTTGAAAATGTCGATAAATTATTTAGTGCTTTTGAATTGTCAATGGAAAAAAATCAATATACAGAAGTTGGTAAGATAGTAAAAGCAATTGATGATACTATAGGCAATTTAAAAATAGTTATTGAAGAAACACCAAGCATTGTTTTATTGGGCAAAAAATTAATCCCTAAAAAAATAAATGATATAAAAAATATAGAAGAAAAAATGACAAAAGAGGGCTTTAATTTAGGATTTTTGAATATTGATTATAATATAGCAGAATCTAATAAAAAAATAGCTGATGTTTTTCAAAGATTAAATGTTTTAAATTTAGAAGATTCTATATTTGAATTAAAAACTATATTAGATTATTTTGATTCAATCTATAATGATTTTGATAAAGAAAAAATAGCTAAAAAAATATATGAAGAGTATAGTAGAACCATTTTAATAAAAATAAGTAAGTTAGAGAAAATAAATAATGACTTGTATAAAAAAATTGATGATATTAAATATAGTTATGATCTTACTGATGAAGAAGCTAATGTTATAGATGTTATTCATCATGAATTAAAAGAGTTAAGAAGTGAATATGATAGAGTAATTGATTTATATCGTAGTAAAAGATCATATTATACAAAACTTGCTAAAGAGATGGAACTTATCAATGTAAAACTTATAAAAACAGAAGAAAAATTAGAAGTTGCTTTAAGAACTTTTGGAAGTTTAAAAGAGGATGAATTAAGGGCAAGAGAGCAATTAGATGATATTAAGGATATTCTTAAAAAAGCTCGTGGTAAAGTTAGAGAATTTAAGCTTCCAATTGTGCCTAAAAATTATTATGTAGAATTATCAGAAGCAACAATGGCTATTAATGATATCATTAAAGAATTAGATAAAACTCCTATTTCAATAAAAACTCTAAATACTAGGGTTGATACAGCAAGAGATTTAGTTTTAAAGGTTTATACTAATATTAATGAACTTGTTAAGACTGCTAAAATGGCTGAACTTGCTATTGTTTATGGCAATAGATATCGTATCTTAAATAAAGAAGTTGATTTAGGATTATTAAAGGCTGAAAATTCTTTTTATAAAGGTAATTTTAAATTGGCTTTAGAAAATGCAATTAATTCAATTAATATTGTTGAACCTGGAATTCATAAAAGACTTATTGATGAATATAAAAACAATTAAAAATGAAATATTATTTTATATTTCATTTTTTGTTTTAATAAATTCTTTTAGTATTTTAGTTAAAGCTCTCTTTTCAATACGAGAGACATAACTTCGGGATATTTTTAATTGCTTTGCAATTTCTTTTTGAGTATATTCATTACTACCACAAAGACCATATCGTTTAATAATAATTTCTTTTTCTCGTTTATTTAATAAATTTAAATACTTATTTAATAAACTAATATTATCTTTTGTATGAATAATATCATTCATATCAGGACTATTATCTTTCAAAACATCAATTAGATTAATTTCATTTCCATCTTTGTCATAACCAATAGAGTCATTTAAACTTACATTATTCAAATTCTTTTTATTACTTCTAAAAAACATTAAAATTTCGTTTTCAATACATCTTGCAGCATAGGTAGTAATTTTTGTAGATTTACTATTATTGTAAGAATCTATTCCTTTTATTAAACCAATGGTTCCAATACTTATTAAGTCATCAGAATCAATATTCTTTTTTTCAAATTTTTTTACTATATGGGCTACTAATCTTAAATTATGTTCTATTAAAATATTTCTGGCATTCTTATCACCATCTAACATTAATTTTATATATTTATCTTCTTCATCCTTGTCTAAAGGTTGCAAAAATACATTATTTGAGTAACTTCCGGTAAAAAAGCATAAATCTTTTATTAAATTTACTAATGTTAAAAACATCTTCCACTTCCTTTATAAAATAATATTGTTTCTAAAAAACTTTATGCTATTTATTTTAAAAATAAGATTAATATGGTATAATACAGTTGCTTAGAAGAGGTGTTAAATATGAAAAAAATTAATCAAAAGCAAAAGAATATAATGAAATTGGCTGGAACATTTTTATTTTGTGTAGCTCTAATATTAATTTTAAATTTAATTTTTAATAATAATGACAAAATAGCTAAAAAATATACTGGCACCTGGGCAATAGGGTATAATTTTTATGAAGGAGAAACTGAAGAAAATTTACTTTATACATTTGTACAAGAATTACATCTATTAAAAGATGGTACATTTTATACTAAAGATATAACTACTCCTAAAAATGCTAATGATACATCTATTACTGGTACTTATGAAGTATCAAATGATAAACTTATTTTTTCTTTTAAACAAAATAATGAAGATAAATCATATATATTAACTTATGATGATGAAAAATTATGCTCTGATTCTAAATGTGATAAATATTATACAAGAGATAAAGTAGATAAATACTTTATAATGCATAACGCATCTATTAAAACAGAAGAAACAAGTAAAGAAGAATAAAGGAGTAATTTTAATGGATATATTAGTTCCAGATATATATGCTCAAAGTATATATTCAATAGATTATGAAAAATTAAAGAAAAGAAATATTAAATGTTTATTAATTGATTTAGACAATACTATTGCTCCAGTTGATATTAAAGAACCTGATAAAAAAATAAAAGAATTATTTAATGAACTTGAATGCATGGGGTTTAAAATTATAATTATTTCCAATAGTCCTAAAAATAGAGTAAGACCTTTTAAAGAGCATTTAAATGTTGATTCAGCTTATTCTGCACATAAACCTTTTTCTAAAAAATATAGTAAAATATTAAATAATTATAAATTTAAAGATACAGAAATTGCTTGTGTCGGAGATCAATTATTTACTGATATTTTAGGTGCCAATAGAAATAATTTAACGAGCATTTTAGTAAATCCAATGAGTAGTAATGATTATTTTTGGACAAAAATTAATAGATATTTTGAAAAAAAAGTATATAAATACTTTGAAAAAAGAGAAATTTTAATAAGAGGAAAATATTATGATTAAAAAATGTATTGGTTGTGGCATTACCTTACAATGGGAAGATGAAAACAAATTAGGATATATAAAAAAAGATAAAATTAATGAAGCTAAATATTGTCAAAGATGTTTTAGATTAATGCATTATAATGAAATGAATTATACTAAACTGCCAATTAATCAAAAAATAATATTAAAAAATGTTAATGATAAGAAATATTTAGTATTTTTTTTAGTTGATCTATTTAATATAAATAAAGAAGTAATAAGTACTTTTAATTCTATTAAAAATTCTAAATGTTTAGTTATTAGTAAAACGGATTTGCTTCCTAAATCTTTTAATTTTGAAAAGATAAAATTATGGTTAAACAAGACTTATCATATAAATGATGATATTATTTTCTTAAATTCTTTGAAGAAATATAATATTAACAAAATTTTTAAAGTAATGGATGATTATAAAACAAAAAAATGTTTTATGATGGGATATACTAATTCAGGTAAATCAACACTACTTAATACTATTACTGGTAGTGATAATAAAATAACTACCAGTATGTTACCAAATACAACACTTAATTTTATAAATATTTATTATGATGATTATATTTTTATAGATACTCCTGGTTTTGATTTAAATAATAAAATTTATGATAATGATGATTTTGATTTTATTAAAAAAATTAATAATACTAAATTTGTAAAACCAGGTGTTTATCAAATGCAAAAAAATTCTAGTATTTTAATTGAAAATAAAATTAGAATTAAAAATTTAGGAAATGATAATAGTTTTATCTTCTATATGAGCAATAATATTAATTTAAATAAAGTTTATGAAAATAATGATCGATTAGAAGAATTTGAATTAAAAACTTATCATGTTAAAGATAATACGGATTTAGTAATAAAGGGATTGGGGTTTATAAATATTAAAAAGAGTTGTGATCTTAATATTTATACTTTAAATCATAGTATTATTGAGTTTAGAAAATCTTTTTTAGGGAGTGATTTTTATGAGTAAAATAAAAGTTATGAGTGAAAATTTAGCTAATAAAATCGCTGCTGGCGAAGTAGTAGAAAAATGTTCTTCAGTAGTAAAAGAATTAGTTGAAAATAGTATTGATGCAAACTCAACTCAAATAATTATTACTCTTGAAGATGGAGGACTTCGTTTGATTCAAGTTCTGGATGATGGGATTGGCATGGACGAAGTGGATGCCAAACTTGCTTTTCAAAGACATGCAACATCTAAAATTTATCGTGATGATGACTTGTTTTTTATAGGAACTTTGGGTTTTAGAGGTGAAGCCTTACCTTCAATAGCATCAGTTTCAGAGGTGGAACTTAAAACTTGTAACGGTGATATTGGCACAAAAATTCATATAAAAGGTGGAAAACTTATTAATGAAGAAAAAACAGATGCAAAAAAGGGAACTAGTATTACGATAACTAATCTTTTTTATAATACACCAGCTCGTTTAAAATATTTAAAAACAGAACAAAGTGAACTTGCTAACTGTGTATCATTAATTGAAAGAGAAGCACTAGCCCATAGTAATATTGCATTTACTTTAATAAATAACGATCATATAGTTGTAAAAACCAGTGGTAGTGGGAATTTACATAAAACTATTCATGAAATTTATGGTTTAAATATATCTAATAAAATGTTAGAAATAAAAAATAGTTGTGATGATTTTGATATATATGGTTTTGTTTGTAAACCAGAAGTTTTAAAAAGTAATAGAAATCATATGATAACTATTGTTAATGATAGAGTAGTTAGAAATAATGACATAAATAGATGTATTAATGATGCGTATTATATGTATAAACCAGATTCAAAATATCCTGTTGTTGTAATAAAAATTGATACTGATCCAACATTAATAGATGTAAATATTCATCCAACTAAACAAGATATTAAAATAGCAAAAATGGATGTATTAAGTGATTTATTATTTAAAACAATAAAAAACACTTTATATAAAAATTTATTAATACCTGATGCAAATAAAGATTCGATAGAATTACCTAGTACTTTTAATGAAGAAAGAAATACAATAATAAATGAAAAAATAGAAGAAAACACTGAAGAAAAAGAGTATATTCAAACTGAACTTAATTTAAGTTCTATAATTAAAGAAGATAGCGAAGAGTATGAAGATAAAAAAGATGAAAATATAATCATAAACAAAGATTTAAAATTATTAGAACTTCATCCTATCGGAGTAATCCATAAAACTTTTATTGTATGTGAAAATGAAGATGGTATGTATCTAGTTGATCAACATGCTGCCCATGAGAGAATTAATTATGAAAAAGTTTTAGATGCTATGAAAGATAAAAAAATCATGAAAACTAGTATGCTAATTCCAATTACAATTGAACTTTCTGCTAGTGAATTTATTGATATTAAACAAAATTTTGAATTTATTAGAAATTTAGGCTTTGATATTGATGAATTTGGTATAAATACAATAGTAATAAAAGAACATCCTACTTGGTTAAATCAAGGTTATGAAGAAGAAACTATTAGAAAAATGATTGATATAATCTTACTGGATAAAAAGAAATTTAATCCAGTAGAGTTTAATGATCGTCTAGCTGCTAGCATGGCTTGTAAAATGAGTATAAGAGCTAATATGGATATAAGTCATGATGTTCAAGTAGAATTGTTAAAAGAATTAGTGCAATGTAGAAATCCATATAATTGTGCTCATGGTAGACCTACTATTATCAAATTTTCTAATTATGATTTAGATAAAATGTTTAAAAGAATAATGAATTAATTTTACATGTTTTTGTAAACTGTTGTTTATAAAAACTCTTTTAAACTAATAATATGATATACTAAAAAAGGATAGAAAAGGAGTTAGAAAAATGAATAATAAAATAGGATATGTGTTAATGGTTATCATTATTTTAATACTTTTAATATTATGCTATTTATTTGCTACTGATAAGATTATCGTTAATAATAAAAATACTGACAATAAAAGCACTTTGAACGATAATAAACAAAGTGAAAGTGAAAGCCAAAGTGGAAGTAATCAAAATAATAAATCGAATGATAATAATGATATAAAAGAACAAAATGAAATTTATGGAACTTATTTTTATACTAAAACATATTTTGACAATTTTGCTGAAGTGCAAAGAACAATTAATTGTAAAATAGAATTAAATGAAGATGGAAGTGCGTTATTAGAATATAGTGATGGTTCTATTGATGATTCAACATATGGTTCCTTTACAAAAGATGGTAGCAAAATAATATATATTTCTAAATATGATTATTATAATAATGTTAAAACTTTAAAAGATAATGAAGAAACATATGAATTTGAAATTGTAAATGATAGTGAATTAAAAAGCGATTATTTTAACATAACATTAACCAAACAAGATTAGTTTTATTTTGAAAAATAATGTGATATTAATAGGTATATTAAAGAACTTTTAATAAGTTCTTTTTTCTTAAAGGAGTGTAAAGATGATAATTTGTGTAGTTGGGCCAACTGGAGTTGGTAAAACAAAAATGAGTGTAGAACTTGCTAAAAAATATAATGGAATAATAGTTAACTGTGATGCCATGCAAGTTTATAAAGAAATGGATATAGCTACAGCTAAAGTAACAAAAGAAGAAAAAGAAGGAATAAAACATTATCTTTTTGATATTTGTAATTTAGAAGATAATTATACTGTTTTTGATTATCAAAAAGATGCTAGAAAAATAATAGAAGAAAATAAAAATAAAAATATTATTTTTGTTGGAGGATCAGGATTATATTTAAAATCAGCCTTATTTGATTATCGCTTTTCTAATGATGAGGATAATAATACTTATGATAATCTAACAAACGAAGAATTATATGATTTATGTGTTAAAAAAGATAAAGATATGAATATACATGTAAATAATAGAAAAAGATTAATAAGATTTTTAAATAGAAAAGAAGAAAATGCTGTAGAACCAAAACTATTATATAAAAATGTTTATTTTATAGGACTTACTACATCAAGAGATAAACTTTATAAAATAATAAATGAACGTGTAGATAAAATGATGGAAAATGGATTATTAAAAGAAGCAAAATATTTTTATGATAAAAAAGTTAATTGTAAAGCCCTAAATACTGTGATAGGTTATAAAGAATTGTTTAAATATTTTAATAATAAATGTACTTTAGAAGAAGCATTGGATTTAATAAAGAAAAATTCAAGGCATTATGCTAAAAGACAATATACTTGGTTTAATAATCAGATGAATATTGAATGGTTTGATGTTTTTTATGATAATTTTAATAACACAGTAGAAGAAGTAATAAAATTTATAGATAATGGTGATAAATAGCAAGAAATTGCTATTTTTTAAAGAAATTAATAAGAAAAAAAGGAAATGAGACATTTTTTTGTAATAAGATAGTAGGAGGTGCAATAATAATGCAAATGAAAAAAGTCTCATTACTTACTGATTGTATATTTAAAAGTATGTTTAAAGAA
>ERZ857922.3273-NODE-3273-length-14265-cov-2.989937_pt1 | contig 14265 bp, 16 predicted proteins | sample MGYA00519579_ERZ857922 | MGnify/ENA primary metagenome ERZ857922 (study PRJEB31778, sample SAMEA3449375) | human gut metagenome | biome: human gut; feature: human-associated habitat; material: faeces | place: United Kingdom | collected 2010/2012 ... | reverse complement strand
TGGTAGAAAGTCCCATACCAATACCGTTGATTGCGGATGTTGTAACCGCCAGTGTCGGACACATACCAAGCATCATAACAAAGGTCGGGTTTTCTTTTACAAGACCGTTATAAAGTCTTTCTGTACATTTATTCATTTCCACTACCTCCTAACGCTGTCTGGTAATATCCAAGTGCTGTGTTGACAGCTCCTGTGACTGCACGGGAAGTGATGGTTGCACCACTCAAAGCATCGATCGGCTGTCCGTCTCCGCCATCTTTGGATACATAGAATTTTTCAGCCTGCTGTCCTGCAAACTGGTTGTAAAAGCTTGGTTCTTTTGCACGCATACCAAGACCTGCTGTCTCGCTGATGGAAAGGAAAGAAATGCCATTTACCGTACCGTCACTCATGATACCGACTGTGATCTGGATATCTCCGCCGTAACCATCTTTGTCGGTTACTGTTATAACATAACCAGCTTCGCTTCCATCCATAACAGCAGAATAGACTTCATCTACTGTTGCATTCGTTCCCATCTTTTTGATTGCTTCTTTGGCAGCTTTCTGATCTACGTCCATTGCCTCAAAGGAATCTGCTTCCGGATAAACGGCCTGACAGGCTTCCTGTTTCTGCTTTGCCTGTGTCTGTGCGATTGGACCTTTTGTCACTTCGTAAGCAGCTCCAAGTACCAGACCAGATACAACGGTGATTGCTGCAAGGATCAGTGTATTTTTGATAATCTTATTCATTATTTTTCTCCTCCTTTACCGAAAGGCTTTGGAAGAGTAACTCTCTCGATCAGCGGTACAAGAAGGTTACTGAAGATGATCGCATAAGATACACCTTCTGCTGAACCACCGAACAGACGGAACAGACCAGTCAGACATCCAAGAAGGATACCATATACGATCTGCCCTTTTTTAGTGATCGGGGAAGTTACATAATCGGTTGCCATAAACCATGCTCCAAGCATCAGACCACCACCACAGAGTTCTGCTGTCATGTACTGAACGTTGAAGAATCCAATTCCATCTACAAATCCACCGAAGATTCCGATGAAAAGTGCAAATGTCACAATATATGTACCCGGGATACGAAGATCAATGATTCCTTTGAGAATCAGGATGATCGCTCCGATCACGATTGCGATAACGGATGTCTCACCGATGGTTCCGGCAATATTTCCGATCAGCATGTCCATGCTGTTCACACCGTCAAGTGCTGCATTTCCTGCTTCGATATTAGCACGGATCGTTGCCAGTGGTGTTGCACCGGATACGCCGTCATATACGAAGCTTGTCATTCTTCCTGTGAAGGAAATAAGAAGGAAACATCTTGCTCCAAGTGCAGGGTTCATGAAGTTCTGTCCCAATCCACCAAAGAGCTGCTTTACAACCAGGATCGCGAATACACTTCCGATGATTCCCATCCAGATCGGGGCTGTCGGCGGAAGGTTGAGTGCAAGCAGAAGTCCTGTAACTGCGGCACTGAAATCCTTGATCGTAATCTTTTTATGCATCAGTTTTTCGTAAATGTACTCCGTAAGAACTGCTGCTGCTGTTGTCACAATAACAAGCAGCCATGCATGTGTGTCACGGAAGTTGTAAATTCCAAAGAAAGTTGCCGGTAACAGAGCGATGATAACCCACAGCATGATATTGCCGGTTGTCTCTTTAGAACGGATATGTGGTGAAGATGATACTTTTAACTGTTCACTCACTTTTGTTCACCTCTTCCTCTCTATTCTATTTTTTCTTTTTGTTGGCAAGTGCGGTTTTTCTCATCGATCCGATTGCCTGCTTCAGTTGTCTCTTAGCCGGACATACATAACTGCAGGATCCACATTCTACACACTCAAGACCATTGAATTTGAGGAACGCTTCTTCGTCATGGCGTTCTGCAAAATCAGCCAGTCTTGACGGAATAATGCGGCTTGGACAGGCGTCAACGCACCGTCCGCAGTTGATACATGCTGTCGGTTCACAGGCTGATACTTCATCTTTTGACATGCAAAGAATAGATGAAGATGTCTTGGTGATCGGTGTATCTGTCGTATACATCGCAAATCCCATCATCGGTCCACCTGAAATAACTTTTTCACAGCCTTCTTTGAGTCCGCCGGCGGCTTCGATCAGTTCGTTCTGGTTGGTTCCGAAGAGTACTTTGTAGTTACCAGGATTTACAACTCCATCCCCTGTTACAGTAACGACACGTTCCATAGAAGGAATGCCTTTTACTACTGCATTGTAAATGCTGATGATGGTCTCTACATTGTCTACTACACATCCAGCATCTGCCGGAAGCATGGTAGAATTGATCGCACGTCCTGTATTTGCAAAAATCAGCTGACGTTCTGCGCCCTGTGGGTACTTGGTCATCATCTCTCTGACTTCCATACGAGGCTCGTCCTTGGTCAGCTCTTTTAATTTTGCGATACAGTCCGGTTTGTTATCTTCGATTGCAAATAAACCTTTCGCATTGTCAAAAAGCTTCAGGATCACACGCATACCTTCTACCAGAAGTTCCGGATTCTCCAGCATTCTTCTGTAATCGGCAGTAATATACGGCTCACATTCCGCACAGTTTGCAATGATATAATCAATCTTGTCTGGCTCTTTTGGTGAAAGCTTCACTCTGGTAGGGAAACCTGCTCCACCCATACCTACTACGCCAGCCTCTCCAATGATATTCAGAATCTCTTCTTTTGTCAGTTCAGAAAGAGGTTTTGGCTGTGGATATTCTACTTCTTCATACTGACCGTCATTTGCAATGATGATACTGTTCACTTTAGAACCTGTCGGATTCACACGTGGTTCAATCGCTTTTACAGTACCTGATACGGATGCATAGATCGGTGCAGACACGAAGCCCCCCGCTTCGGCAATTTTCTGCCCTTTAAGCACATGGTCACCTTTTGCTACTACTGGCTTAGCCGGTGCTCCGATATGCTGGGATAACGGGTATACAAGATCACCCTGTGGCAGAAGTTCTACGATTGCCTTGTCTTTCGCAAGACTTTTTCCGTCGTTCGGATGAACTCCGCCTTTAAATGTCAAAAGTCCCATTTTGATATCCTTCCTTCCTGTTTTCTCTCTTATAAATATACTAAAATAAATCCTACAATTCCAGTAACTTTCGTCATTTTATTGTATATTTTCCAGTACATCTTGTCGTTTTTTTAACACAATAGCCTCCTTACACAAAAAAGAGAGGCTACTACGACCTCTCTTTGTGAATTTTCTGACTATTCGGTAAAATTTTTCATCTTACTTATCGAGATCACTTATGGATCCGAAAACTTTTTTCAGCTGTAGTTAGTTATGTCTACCACTTTTTCAAACAAAAGATAGAGACTTCAATCAGTCTCTATCCTTGTATATCTTATTTAATTATTCTTCAGTTTCTTCCTGAGCTTCTGCATTTTCAAGTGCTTTCATGCTAAGGCTGATCTTCTTGTCAGCTTCGTTAAGATCTACGATCTTAGCTGTAATCTCCTGACCTACAGAAAGTACGTCTGAAGGTTTCTCAACATGTGCTCTTGAGATCTGTGATACATGAAGGAGTGCATCTACTCCAGGAGCAAGTTCTACGAATGCACCAAAGTCTGTCATTCTTGCAACTTTTCCTGTTACAACTGTACCTACAGCGTACTTCTCAGCTGCGTTAGCCCATGGATTTGTCTCCGGGAATTTTAAGCTGAGTGCAACTTTTGTATCATGGATATCTTTAACAAGAACTTTAAGAGTTTCACCAACTGTGAATACTTTCTTCGGATTGTCAACTCTTCCCCATGACATCTCAGAGATATGAAGAAGTCCGTCTACTCCGCCGAGATCGATAAATGCACCGAAATCTGTTACGTTCTTAACTGTTCCTTCGATCACATCACCGACTTTAAGTTTAGCGAAGAGTTCTTTCTGCTTCTCTGCTCTTTCAGCAACAAGAAGCTGTCTTCTGTCACCGATGATACGGTTTCTTCTTGGATTGAATTCGCTGATAACAAATTCGATTTCCTGATCTTTGTACTTAGAAAGGTCTTTTTCGTAAGTATCTGATACAAGACTTGCCGGGATGAATACTCTTGCTTCATCTACAACAACGCTTAATCCACCGCCAAGAATCTGAGTAACCGGTGCTTTCAGGACTTCTTTGTTCTCGAATGCTTCTTTTAATCTTTCGTTACCTTTTTCTGCAACAAGTCTCTTGTATGTAAGAAGAACCTGTCCTTCTCCATCATTGACTTTCAGTACTTTAACAGTCATCGGATCACCAACAGAAACAACAGTTGTAAGATCTACACTGTTATCATTGGTATATTCACTTCTGGTGATGATACCGTCTGCTTTGTATCCTATATTTAAGATGATTTCATCTGGCTTAACATCAATTACAGTACCATCTACGACCTCTCCATTATGAATTGTTTTAAATGACTCGTCTAACATTTGTTCAAAAGTTAATTCTGACATTATTTTGAACCTCCTCAATTATATTGTTGGGCGTGGATGCCCCTGCTGTAATACCTACTGTTTCCACGGACCTTAATTGATTCATATCAAAATCGTCAAGTGTCTGTATATAGTACGTATTGTGACATTCCCTGCTGCATATTTCATACAGTTTCTGGGTATTGGAACTATGTTTGTCTCCGATTACAATCATAGCATCCACCTCTTTTGCAATGCTCCTTGCTTCTGTCTGACGCTCCCTGGTTGCATTACAAATCGTATTTAAAACACTTATATCATAACCCTTTTCTGAAATAATTTCAACTAAATCTTTGAATTTATTGTAATTAAATGTCGTCTGAGACACAATACAAATTCTTTCAGATGTAGTATTTTCAAATTTTTCTGCTTCTTCTGCATTTTTTATAACGGTTACATTTTCTCCTGCCCAGCCCCGGATTCCTTCAACCTCAGGGTGATCCGGATTACCAATGATAATGATCCGGCTGCCTTTTTTACTTTCTTCGGCAACAATCTTATGGATTCTTTTCACAAACGGACAGGTTGCATCTACATATTCGATGCCTTTTTCATCCATTAGGTCACAGATTCTCTTTGGAACACCATGAGAGCGGATAATCACCAGTCCTTCTTCCAGACCTTTCAGTTCTTCCTCACCGCGCAGGACTTTTACGCCATGTGCTTCCATGTCCTTTACAACCTCTTCATTATGGATGATCGGACCATAAGTATAGATCTGTTTTCCTGTCTGTTTTTCGACCTGCTCATATACTGTATCGACAGCGCGTTTTACACCAAAGCAGAATCCGGCACTTTTTGCGCGTATTACTTCCATTTTTAGTTTCCTCCTGTTATTTTTATTTTTCTGATAAGTGATTCTTTTTACATACTTAGAAATTTGAAACATGCATAGCGCAGATTCATCCGCATCTTCAGATTACATTTTTCGCCCGGAACAGTAAGTTTTTTCATGAACCGGTTCAGTGTACGTTTCTCATATTCTTCCATCAATTTACACATAAACCGAAAATCTCCTTTCGTCATACACAAATTATAATTTCTCACAGTATCCGAATAATCTGCTCATATATCAGTATTTCTTTCGGTCCAATATTCTTATTATCATGATAATGACCAAAGAACCACTTCTTAAAATTTACCCGCTGCTTCACTAACTCCAGATAATCCGTCATGGAATCTGCTAAAAAAGTCTTATCTACAAATTGTGCCTGAGTACTTGTAGCACAACAATGACTGATAATAAAATCTACCTCATTGTTATACTGAGATAAATTTCTTAATCCTTCTTCCATTTCCTCATTTGAAGCCATTTCTTCTTTCCACCACGAAATATGATTCACACGATAAGGCAGCCATTCCTTATCCAGTCTTTTCTTTTTCTTCTTGAAATCCGGTGCTTCTGGATCAGGTATTCCACCTTCTATATCATGACTTTTTGCTCCGCCAAATACAAAAAATTTCCGATCACAGAATTGAAAAATTTGTCCACGCATCAGATGGATCACCGAAGGTCTAATTTTGTGTACATTTCCACCATTCCATTTTTCTACAGGATAGCTGTAAAGCCTGTCAAAATTCTCATGGTTCCCCTCACAAAAAAGAGTTGTAAAAGGACGATCTTCCAGCCAGTCCATCCAATGCTTCTCATGTTTATTTTCTTCAAAGCGATTCCATACTCCGCCAAAATCACCGCAGATAATGACATAATCATCTTTTGTCATTTCATATTGTTCCGGGAAAATTTTAGTATTGAACCTGGTAAAATCAGCGTGACAGTCGCCGGTTACATAAATCATCCTTACTGCTCCTCTTTGATTAAATATTTTACGGGGACTTCTTTTGTTAACCATACTCCATTTTTTGATAAGAAAAATGAATATCCATCGTCATACATTTCTTTTGTTTTTACGATATAAAGCACTGGTTTTCCGTGACGTGAGCCGACTTTCGTAGCTGTAGCTGCGTCTGATGATAAATGCACATATAACCTACCCTTTGGAATCAATCCTTGTTGATCAATGGATGCAACATATTTTTCTCCAGTTCCATGCCAGAGCGTTTCAGGCGGTATTGCTGCTGGTAATTCTACATCAACAAGAATCGAATGTCCCTGATTTGCCCGAATCTTTGTTTTATCTTCATTAAAGGTAAATCTTTGCTTATTATCTGTCCAAACAATTTCTTCCAGCATTTCTCTATTAAATTCACGTGTTTTCGAAATTCCGGCAATCAGCCCGTCTACATTTTCCCAACCATGTTCATCCAATTGGATTCCAATTGTTTCTGGTTTATGGCGCAGGATTAAACTTACAAATTTACTTGTACTTGTTAAATTCATTTTCATTCTCTTTTTTTTTGGAAAATTCATATCTTTATATTACCATAATCAAATATACTGCACAATAAATGACCCAACTTATTTATACCGATTTTTGTATAAATAAATCAGGTCATTTTCTTATCACTCTTAATCAACGCAAGCCGTGTAATTCGTTAACTTAAACTTGATAATGAACGCATAACTAAATCAATATCTTTATTTTCCAATTCCTGAATAATATGTAAATATGTTTTCTGTGTTGTTGTCATACTCGAATGTTCCAATCTTCTTGCTACACTAGCAATAGATACGCCTGTAAACAGCTGCAAAGACGCATGCGTATGCCGCAAGAAAGAAATACATTGACGATGAAACCCTGATTACTCTAATCGATACATATTACCTTGAAAGCGGCCGTTCTGAGCGTGCATTACAACCGACACAAATTACAGATTACATAAATGCTAATGGTTATCCAAAATATCAGGTCACGTCTTTACGTAGAAATGAAAAGGCGAAAGAACATATTCAGGCTTTACTTGCGGCTTCAAAAGAAAAAGGGGCTTCTCTTCTCATATCATATAAAACACTGGATGTTCAGGCTTTCCTTGACCGCAACAGTACAAGACAAAAAATGATCACTGCACTTACCGAACTGGACACCTACTACAAAAGTATTTGTGAGAATGCGCTTTCCATGCAAAAAGAAGCTGTATCCTATAAGACAAAACTGGATTCCGCTTCTAAAAAAGTAGAAAATCTAACTGATAAATTGCAATCATTATCAAATACAAACAAAGAATTAAAGCTGCAAAATCATGAACTATCGCAACAGTTAGATGCTCATAAAAAAGTACTTTTACAATATATTTATCCAGATGTAGCAACAGAACTCTTAAAAGAACAGGGACTTATCAAAGGAGATGTAGAATCCTGTATCAAAAATCAGGCTTTATCCGAACAAATAATTTCTCCGACAAGTTCCATTCTTCCTATAGAAACTGAAGATAAAATTCCAGAAAAGCAAGCTAATCATTCATCAGAAAGTAACATTATACAAGGACTTTTTAACAACTTGGAGGGAATATAAAATGTCAGATTTTAAATCAATTGCTGATGTTCCAGAAATGCTGGAACTATGGGATTTTGATAAAAATCCTGAAGATCCAAAAACGGTTTCTTCTATTTCTCGTCTCCCATATTACTGGAAATGCAAACTCTGTGGATACGAATGGCCTACAACGCCTCGTACCCGTACCCGCACAAAAGGGAAATGTCCTGCCTGCAAAGGAACCGGGAAAAGACCCGATACCATTAAAGATATACCATTTTTAATGGAGCAATGGGATTTTAATAAGAATACCGTTGATCCTGCAACGATTCTTATATCTTCTAAAAAGAAATTCTTTTGGAAATGTAAAAAATGTGGGAAAGAATGGCCAACCAGCCCCCAATCAAGATATGATGCCAAAGGAAAATGCCCAAGCTGCGATAGCAATAAATCCGTTCAACCTGGAGTAAATGATGTATTCACTCTGGTTCCTGAGCTAAAAAAGATCTACGATTTTGAAAAAAACGAAGGTTTTGGCATTTAGCATCTGGGATGGTCATCAAGAGAACCTATCGCCTGTAAATGCCCTGATTGCGGACGTGAATGGACAACTATTATAAATTCTCAAATTCGAAAAAATGGTGATTCTTACGAGCTTGTTGGCTGTGATCATAAAAATCGAAATAGGCGTAAATATATTCCGACTGTTTCTGAACGACCAAATCTAATGCACTTTTGGGACACAGAGAAAAATAATTTAGATCCTGCTACTACCTCTTCTGCCACGGAAGATCCTGCTTACTGGAATTGTCCGGACTGTGGATACAGTTGGTCCGGCTCAATACGGGCAAGAGATCGATCGAATAGCGGAGAATGCCCCTGCTGTAAAACTCAGAAAGTACTAATTCCCGGTGTGAATGATGCACTCACTTTGCTCCCTGATTTAAAACGGCTATACAATTTTAGAAAAAATGAAGAACTTGGACTTGATCCTTTTTCTTTTCGATTAGGCGAACAAAATATATATTGCTGGTGGAAATGTCCGGATTGTGGTTATGAATGGAATTCAACAATATCTTCCCGACTCGATAGAAAAGATGGGAAAATTATAGTTCGCCAATGTCAAAACTGCTATTATAATGATCCAAGCAGAATTACACCAGTTGCATCTATGCCAAAACTGATGCGCTTTTGGGATTTTAAAGAAAATAAAAAACATGGTCTTGATCCAAATCTGGTTTCTGCATATTCTCCTTTACCGGCAAATTGGCACTGTAAAAAATGTGATTATCGTTGGCCTGCCACTATCCGGAGCAGGGCAAGAACACCAGATGCCTGTCCATTTTGTGATTCCCATAACGTAATTATACCTGGAAAAAATGATGTTTTAACTCTTTTACCAGATTTTGCAAACTTTTATGATTTTGACATAAACGAAGCAAATGGAATTGATATTCGTAAACGCGGTGCTTCTTCTTCCCAGTCAGTACATTATCGGTGCAAAAATTGCAATTACGAATGGGATGGTCCAATCGCCGGCAGAATCGGCACAGATATACTAGGAAATAAATTTGTATTTGAATGTCCTTCTTGCAGAGACCGTTCTGCAACTACCAGACGAGTTCCTTATAGTTTGGCATATCCAAAATTAGTAGACTTATATAATACCGAACGTAATATATGCCAATTAGATGATATTACCACTGCTCAGGCACGGAATAGATTATTTTATTGGACATGCCCGGATTGTCACACAGATTTTACTGCATATATTGCAACCATAATCCACGCACTCGAAAATATAACTTCTATTTGTCCAAAATGTTCTGGAACAAATTCATCACCAAACGAAAGTTTTGCCAGCGAATACCCTGAATACCTGGATGCCTATGCCGATACAGATATAGATCCATATACCGTAGCTCCTTACAGCTCTATTATGGTTACATGGCAATGTAAAAATGGACATATCCGTGATGATTCTTTTTGGCGAATTGCTCACTCTGGTATCGATTGTCCTATTTGCAAAGGTACGAAGCTTGTTAAAGGCGTCAATACTTTTGCTGATTACTTTCCTCAATATATTCCAATGTACTCTCCAAATAACATATGGAAACCAGATGAAATTTTTTATGATTCCAGGCGGTGGCTAAAATGGATTTGTAATATATGCCATGGAGAATATGGTGCTTATGTTAAAGAAATAGTAAACGGAAAAGAATGCCCATTTTGTTCTGATAAGTATCCTCTTCCTGGATTTAACACTCTTGCCGTAAAACATCCGAATATCGCTGCCATATGGTCTGATAAAAATGAAATTTCAGCAGACGAAACGCTTGTAAATGGCAATTACGCTATCTGGACTTGTCCTGTTTGCCATGGCAACTATAATGCTCCTATTAAAGATGTTGTAGACGGGAAAGCAAATTGTCCTTATTGCAACGGCAGAAAAGTTCTTCCCGGTTTTAATAGTCTGGCGGCTAAATATCCTGATATCGCTGCTATGTGGTCCGACAAAAATCAATTTTCTGCGGATCAGATCCTTCCTAATACTACTATGGCATTCTGGACCTGTCCTACTTGCCATGGGGATTATCCTGCTCGGATTAATAAAGTAATAAATGGCAAAGTAGAATGCCCTTATTGTAACAACAAAAAAGTGCTTCCCGGATTTAATAGTCTGGCTGTTAAATATCCTGATATCGCTAACATGTGGTCAACACAAAATAAACTTTCTGCTGATCAGGTTCTTTCCAATGTTAATTATGCACTTTGGACTTGCCCTACTTGTCACGGTGATTATTCAGCTCGGATTATTGAAGTTGTAAATGGTGAAACAAATTGTCCTTATTGCAATAACAGAAAACTTCTTCCTGGATTTAATAGTCTGGCTGTTAAACACCCTGATATTGCAAAAATGTGGTCAAAGCAAAACAGGTTTTCAGCTGATCAGGTTCTTCCTAATACCAATATGGCCACTTGGACTTGCCCTACCTGTCATGGCGATTATTCAGCTCGGATTATTGAAGTAATAAATGGTGAAGCGGAATGTCCTTATTGTAATAATAAAAAATTACTTTCTGGATTTAATAGTTTAGCCGATAAATATCCTGATATTGTCAATCTATGGTCCGATCAGAATGAACTATCACCTAACCAGGTACTTCCAAATACCACTATAGCCACTTGGACTTGTCCCACTTGTCGTGAAAATTATCCTGCTCGGATTATCGATGTTATAAATGGTATTACCGATTGTCCTTATTGTTCTGGTCGTAAAGCACTTCCTGGAAAAACATCCTTTGCCGCGCTTCATCCTGATTTAATGGAAGATTGGGATTTTATTGCAAACTATTGCCTTATAAATCCCGATGAAATATTAGATACATATTCACAAAAGGTTTGGTGGAATTGTAAAAGAAGTTCTGAGCATAAATATCCATTGAGTCCTGCTGATAAAGTTTTCTATCAGAAGAGACACCGAGAATCCTGCCCTTATTGCAAAGGACGTCGCAGAAAAAAGAAATTTTTCTAATGTAAATGAAATAGTTTCAAAAAAAGAGATTTTCAAATGGCTTTTGCCAAATGAAAATCTCTTTTATTTTGTACGTTTTTCAATTTTTCATCAAAAATCAACATTTAACTTCTCATGGAATTATGTACGTTTTCGTCGATTTTTTGAATTTTTCCAATTTAACTTTCCACGGAATTATGTACGTTTTTGCCGATTTCCGCGAAAAAAATTTTTTTACTTACTTTACCTTTTTTTACTTACCGTTTGTCTTACCAGTATCTTCTATACCAGTGGTATGCATAATCAACACTTGTATAACATACGACCTCGCCCGGCTGCGGTGCATGAATCATCTGTCCGCCTCCTGCGTAGATTCCCACATGTCCTCCGTAACATACAACATCACCCGGCTGTGGGTCTGACACTGCCTGTCCGCCACTTCCCTGACTGTATGAGTTACGTGTAATTGGAATACCACATGCCTGATGTGCCAGGTATACAAGACCTGAACAATCAACACCACTTCCCGAAGTACCGCTCCATACATAAGGAACTCCAAGGTATGCTGCTGCTGCACTTAAAATAGCGCTTCCGTTGCCATATGTACTTCCACCGTTATCACTACTGCTGTTATTATTACTTGTATCCGGAGTCACTGTCGGGGTACTTGGTGCACTCGGTGTAACGGTTGTGTTGTTATTACCATTATTATTTGTTGTATTACCTACAGTCTGTGAACCACTGTTGCTTGTCGATGCAACGGTCGAATTTGACTTTGTTGACTCAGCTGCTTTTGCTGCCTTTGCAGCTTCTTCTGCCTGCCTCTTTGCTTCAGCTGCTGCTACAGCTGCCTGAAGCTGTTCATCCAGATCTGCGACTTCTTCTTTCTTAGATTCCAGCGTATTACTCAGCGTCGTCTGCTCTGCTTCATAATCAGACTGCATAGACTCCAGATTCGCCTGATCTTCTTCAAGCTGTGCTTTCAGATCTGCAATCTGCTGCTTGGTATCAATATATTCCTGAAGCTGCTTTCTGTCATAACTATGTACGTTCTGAACATACTCTGCTTTGTTAAGCAAGTCTGAGAAATTCTCAGCACTGATCAGAGTCTCAATCGCAGTCGAGTTGCCTTCTTCATACATATACTTGATACGCTTCTTCATATCTTCGTACTGCTGATGTTCTTTTTCTTCAGCAACAGTAAGATCATCCTGTGCCTGTGTGATCTGCTGACCTGTTGACACCAGATCATCTTCCAGCTTACTCATTTTTTCAATTAGTGTCTGCAATTCTGACTGAAGAGAATCCACTTCGCTCTGTGCTGCATTTTTACTATTCTGCAGATTGCTGACATCATCTGCAAATACTGGCGTAACTACCATTGAACTTGCAAGAACAGATGCCAAAAATACTTGTTTAAATTTTCTCATAATCACCCATCCTATATTTTTTTACTAATTATTTTCCTAACCTTGTGGTCGATTATATACCATTTTTCTATTTTTTGCAATACAATTTAACATTTTTGTAACATTCTACCAGGGTATCATAATATACCCTGAATTATTCATGGAACAATATCTGAACCGATAAACTATACCATGATATTAAAAATGCTCCATGCAGTTCATAACATCGCTCAATTTTTCTATCAAAAGGGCGTAAAATCCCTATCGTAGAGTCCAGAGCAATTGTTAAGCTGTCAAGGTTCGTTAATAGTTGCTATTCCAGCTGTACATTCAGCTTACCGATATTTGAAAGTGTCTCATAGAATTCATTTTTATAAGGGCAGCTGCTACACAGCTTGAATGTGATATATCTTGCTGAATGAACTACTTTTGCAGCAATCTTCTTTTGTAAAGCAGATTAAAGCAAGAAAGAAGATTCTACTTCTTGGAAATCATGACAAGAAGAAGGATTATAAAGGATTGTTCGATGAAATTTACGATGGTCCATTATTGATTGCAGAAAAAATACTTCTTTCGCATGAACCAGTGTATGCTTTATCTTGGTGCTTGAATATTCATGGACATGATCACAGCAACATTGAGCCTTACAAAATAGGGTGTAAGCATTTGAATTTGGAAGCCAATGTCTGTGGCTATATGCCGGTTAGTCTTGGCAAGCTGATTAAAGAGGGAATTCTTTTTGATATTTTAAGTATTTATCGAATTACTATAGACCAGGCAACAGAGGAGAAAAAGAATGGAGAAGCAGTTCCCGACAATTGATAAAGTGAAAACCGGAAAGCAGATCCGCCATCTCATGGATTCTCTGGGGTTAACGGTTATGGATGTACAGAAATATATGGGTCTTGCCACACAGCAGGCAGTCTATCATTGGCTGAATGGGAGAAGTCTTCCAAGTATAGATAATGTATATGCATTGAGTGAATTATTCAGGGTTCCTATAGATAAGATTATTTGTGGAAATCGGGGATATCAACCTGAGCAAAGATCCATATATTATAGACTTAAGGCATATGTGAAATATTTGCAACTGTATGTGGAGGTCACCTATGAGGATGTTTCCCTATTCTCCAATTAATTATTCTGTAGCAGAGCCATATGATGTGCGTTGCACATTTGATGAAGAGCATCATGAATGGATCTATGTGTTTTCTATGCCAGAAAAAGACAAGGCGGTGCTTGAAGAAATCTGTAAAGCCTATAATATAAAGGCGGAAGATTTGATTCGACAATTTTATTTGTGGGTAATACGAGAGCCGGAAGCGGCGGCACAGTGGCTGAAAGGTGAAAATAATCGGAAGAACGCTCAGAGGCTGTTTTACAGTGGGGGAAAAGAAAAAATATCAAAAAATTGATGATTAATGGTGAGCTTGTGATAGAATGGAAAAAAGAGAAAAGCATAAAGGATGTAGTTGTGGAGAATATTTGTTATGATTAGA
>ERZ857922.3263-NODE-3263-length-14305-cov-3.419158_pt1 | contig 14305 bp, 10 predicted proteins | sample MGYA00519579_ERZ857922 | MGnify/ENA primary metagenome ERZ857922 (study PRJEB31778, sample SAMEA3449375) | human gut metagenome | biome: human gut; feature: human-associated habitat; material: faeces | place: United Kingdom | collected 2010/2012 ... | reverse complement strand
CATCTTGCAGAAAGCATTTTTCAGACACGCTCTAGCACTTTTGCAGCTTAAGAGAATTGTATTCACCGGGATTGCATCCGAATTGTCTGCGGAATGCCCGGGCAAAACGGCTGGCGTTGCTGAAGCCTGTCATATCTGCAATCTGGATCATAGAATATTGACAGCTCTGAACCAGAGGCAGACTTTTGTTGACACGATATTCTTCCAGATAGCCGGTAATTGTTTTGCTGGTCATTTTTTTGAACAGGCGGCAGCAGACCTCTCTGGACAGATGAACCTGGTCTGCCAGTTCCTGCAGAGAGATTACGGATTCAAAATGCGTATTAAGATAATCCAGCATCTGTTCCAGCCTTTCCAGTTCCAGCTGGTTGGCTGGAACAAATTTTGCAAGATCATTCTGGTGTTCGCAGAGAATCATACCGAAAATTTCACAGAGAAGCCCCTTGATCTTCAACTCATAACAGAAGGTCTTCTGATCAAAGAGGGCTTCTGTTTCATTGAGCTTTTGGATTACAGTCCGGGTACATGAACTTTCGGAAGTAAGAAGGATGCAGGGGACAGCTGAATTCTGGAGAAAAGGGCGAAAACATCTGCGTTCCACATCACTTCCGTATTCGCCGCATATGAAATCCGGACGTGCCAGAAAGGTACTGCAGCAGTTGCAGGATATACCGCAGCATCGAAAGCAGACCAGCTTTCTGTACTGGTAAACAATGCAATGATGACTGCAATTTCCAACTATGTGGCTCAGAACTTTGGGGCAGGCAGATGGGATCGGATCCGTCAGGGCGTGCGCGCCTGCCTGATCCAGACAGAAGCATTTAATCTGATCATGTGTGTTGGAATTCTGCTGCTGAGACATCCGATCGTAAGAATGTTTCTCTCAGATCCCACAAAAGAAATCTATTACTATGCAGATATGTATCTGACGATTGTAGCTCCCTTTTACTTTGTGCTTGGGCTGCTGGCAGTATATCGTACATCCATCCAGAGCATGCAGAATGGCAAAGCACCTTTTGCTGCATGCATGATTGAACTGGTTATGCGAATTGCTGCAACAGTAGGTCTTTCCGGAATTATCGGATATACATCTGTATGTATTGCCAGTCCAATGGCATGGATCGGAGCCTGTGCACTTCTGATCCCGGTTTACTATAAGATGATGAAAGGAAATTGTGCAGCATTACTGAGAATGGAGTGACGAGTAACAAGATTTTGAGATAACAGCCGCAAGGTGACACTTTACAATGGAAAAACGGATAAAAATGTGCTATGCTATCTATCAATAGACAGAAATCCGTTGATTAAGGAGAGTGAATTATGCGTTTTGTAATTCAGAGAGTAATGCATTCAAAAGTGACAATTAATGGTGAAGTACGAGGCCAGATAGGCAAGGGCTTTATGGTTCTTATCGGAGTAGGAGAGGAAGATACCGTTGAAATTGCAGATAAAATGATTCATAAAATGGTTAATATGCGTATTTTCGAAGATGAAAACGGTAAGACGAATCTTGGTCTGAAGGAGGTGGGCGGAAGTCTTCTGCTTATTTCCCAGTTCACATTATATGCTGACTGTAAAAGAGGAAACAGACCTTCCTTTATAAGAGCAGGGGCCCCTGATATGGCTGAAAATCTGTACAAATACATAATTGCCAGATGCAAAGAACACATTGATATTGTCGAGCAGGGAGAATTTGGGGCAGATATGAAAGTGGAGCTTGTGAATGACGGTCCCTTTACAGTCATATTGGACAGTAATGAATTATAATTATCTGTAACTGTTCAGTATTTTACGGCAGATTGCTGGATGATTATCATTATCTACAACAAGAAAAAGATATGAAAAAAGCAGTTATAAATTATCAGAAAACGACAGGAATTGCAAGAGAGGAGCAGATTTATGAAAATCGGATTTATCGGATGCGGAAATATGGCTTCTGCCATGATCAGTGGTATGCTGAAAAAAGGACTTTATAAAAAAGATGAGATTATTGTTTCCAATCTTACAGAAGAAGGAAGCAAACGAAGCAGAGAAAAGCTGGGAGTGGTTACAACCCTAGATAACCATGAAGTGGTAAAAAACACAAAACTGGTTTTCCTGGCAGTGAAACCACAGTTTTATGAAGAAGTGCTGAATGAAGTAAAAGGTGAACTGACACCGGAACACACAGTTGTAGGTATTGCACCGGGGAAAACTCTTGCCTGGTTAGAAGAAAAATGTGGACAGCCTCTGAAAGTGGTAAGAATGATGCCGAATACTCCTGCTCAGGTTGGGGAGGGTATGACTGGTGTATGTGCCAATGAGAAAGTATCGGCAGAAGAACTGGCTCAGATCTGTGAGATCACAGACAGCTTTGGACGTACAGAAGTAGTTCCGGAGCGCCTGATGGATGCTGTAGGTGCTGTAAGTGGCTGTTCACCGGCTTATGTATTCATGTTTATAGAAGCAATGGCAGATGCAGCGGTAGCTCAGGGAATGCCAAGAAAACAGGCATATCAGTTTGCGGCACAGTCTGTATTGGGAAGTGCGAAAATGGTACTGGAAACAGGTATGCATCCGGGTGAATTAAAAGACATGGTATGCTCTCCTGCCGGAACCACCATCGAGGGAGTAAGAATCCTGGAACAGAAGGGATTCAGAAGTGCTGTCTTTGAAGCTCTGAATGGAGCTGCTGAAAAAGGTAAAAAGATGTAATCTCAGTAACTCTAAGGCTCTGAAAATCCGCTAAAACCATAAAAAATCCGCTCAAACTCGCCGCAAAGCGGCTCAGACAGTGAGCGGATTTTTTATAACGCGAATTTCCAGAACCTAAGAGTTACTACAATTCCTGCAAATACATATTAACAGAACAATATTTCGGAGCTGTTTTATTATAAATTTCCCTGACTCAGACGACTGTTATGATATTTACCGGAGTTCGTAACATCTTCGCCAAACCATACGGGTGGATTATAACTGAGCGCCTGTTCTTCAGAAGAAAATTCCACTTCTGCGAGATAGAGTCCTTCATAAGGAGCATCAAATACATCCAGTTCAATGGTGAGTCTATCTTTTTCCGGGATAAGATAGCGGGTTTTGGAAATGAGGATTCCGTCAGCTTTTGGACGCATATGTTCATAGGATTCTTTGGTAAGTGGAAGATTATATTCCTCGCGGGTCATAAGACCTTTGGATTTATAGGTAAGATAGTAGTTATCATCCTCTTTGCGGATACGGACTACCGGTGCGGTGGATAAGTAACCCTGTTCCAGTCTGTGATGTGGATAAGAATTAAGATCTGCAGGCAGATTTTCTTTGGATATTAAAAATTTGCGTTCGATTTCCATGAGAAATGTTCCTCCTTAAATATGAAATGACAGTACAGTTTTATGATTATGATAACACTTATGGTGAGTATGAGACAAGAAAAATATGTGTGATATTGAGAAAATAGAACTTATGTGGTTACTGTTCATTGGTAATATCCCGCGAAGCGTTTTTTGTGAGCGAAGGTCACAGAAAACCCGAGATATCCTGACGATAGAATAGAATAAAAATATGGCTTTGTGGAATAGCTTCGCAAAGCCATATTTTTATTATTAAAGAATGAATATAACCAACAACTTTAATATTATGTTGGAATATTTGAAAAATGGAGATATAATATTTGTAAGTGCGTAGCTGTAAATATTTCTCACAATCATAGCTGGAGATTATGCACTGATATTCAGAGGAGGCCGTATGAAATCAGATACAAAAAAATATTATAAACTACCACAGAAAATGCTGGAAATATTCCTTGCGCGTGGTTATCAGGAACTTAGAGTGGAGGATCAGAGCCTGTTTGATCCGTATTATGATAGTATGAATGAACACTGGTCAGCCAACACCAGCTTTTTGAATTTGATTGGATGGAGGGATTCCTATCCCACCTACTTCAAAATAGCAGAAGGGCTTTTAATCAATATTACATATTTGAATACAGAAGGGTATCCGGTAGCTGTTCCGTTTGTAGGAAACTATACGGAGGAAAAGATAAAGAAAGCTATGCAGATCCTGAAGGAAGATTTTGCGGGATTTGATGCACAGCTGATCATTATGGATGTGGTTCCATGGATGCTTCCTTATTATGAAGCCAGCGGCATTCAGTTTGAAATAGAGGATAACCGTGATTATATGGATTATACCTTTACGCCTGAGCAGTTTCTGGCAGGTATGGATACGCAGGATGACCGTTACCGTTATAATTATTTCAAACGCAGATTTGCATATGAGACAGAAGAGATAACCCCTTTCCATCGGGAGGAGATCCGGGAATTTATGGAAAGGGAATGGTGTGGGGAGAAAACTTGTGAGGAGTGCCACTGTGGCTGCCTGCTCCGGGTGATCGACAATCTGGTTCCTGTTTTTGATAAAATCAGGATTAATGGAATCCTTGTAAGAGTAGAGGGAAAAATGGCAGGACTTTGTATTGTGAGCTGCCGTAACGGACTTGGCGTATATCAGTATAAAAATGCAGTTAACCGGATCAAGGGAATTAATGAGTATTTGTTGCGGGAAAGCTTTGAACGATATCTGCAGTCTGCAGATACGATCAATTACACAGAAGATATGGGAGTTGAAAATCTGCGTTATTATAAAGAGCATATGGCGCCTGCCCATACTCTGCTATCAAAACTTACATTAACAGAAAGAGGTTAAGGTGCATGGAACATAAGAGAAAAAAACAGTGGATTTTAATAATTATGCTGCTTTTGACAGTATGTTCTGTTTTTGTAGTGTATGCAGGCAGGGAATGGATGTTTACCAATCCTTTTAAACCTTATACATTTTCTTCAGTATCCTATGCATCCGGAGATGGGGATGGATGTACTTATGTGATTGATGATTCCAACAGGAAAATATTGAAAATATCTGCTGACGGAAGGCTTTTATGGCGGGCATGTGCCTCTGATAAAAGTTTTCTGAGTGCTGAGCGGGTTGTGGCAGACGGAGATGGGAATGTGTATCTTCATGATGTCCGTATTGAGCAGGGAGTTCAGATTGCCAGTGAAGGAATCGTCAAACTGTCATCAAAGGGAAAATATATATCAACGGTTGCTTCTGTAGAAGCAGAGAAGGGTAGTGTAAGGCGCAACATTGTGGGAATGGTACCCACCGAGCATGGTGTGATCTACATGCAAAAGGAAAAGGAGGGCATTCTGGTCAGTAACACAGAACAGGGAAGCTCGAAAGTTTTTTCTGTTGCTGATGCGCAGGACAGGATTTTGTGTTGTGCTTATGACAGAGACAGTGATAGCCTGTTTTATGTGACTTATGATGGTAAAATTTATAAATATACAGACAGCGGACAGGATGAACTGCTCTATGACAGTGATACAGTTGACGGAAGTATTCCGCAGGAGATCAGTTACTCGGATGGAGTGCTTTATTCAGCTGATATTGGTCTCAGGGATATCATACGGATACCCTGTGATATGGAAAATACAGGAAGTACAGACAGACTTACTGTGGAAGAGTCTTTGAAGGAAAGAGAGATCGCATATCATGTGAGTGCACCGGGAACCCTGGTTTCCTCTACCAATTATTCTGTTATATTGTGGGATGGAGAGGACTATGAACAGTTCTGGGACGTTCCGCTATCAGGAAAACTGCAGGTATGGAACTGCCTGCTGTGGGCTGCCTGTGCAGTGATTGTCGCTGCTGTTTTGTTTTTTGCGGTGACTTTGTTAAAGATACTGGTAAAAAAATTCAGCTTTTATGCAAAGATTACCATGGCAGTCATAGGGATTATTGTGGGAGTTGCGGCTCTGTTTATTGGCACCTTGTTTCCGCAGTTTCAAAGTCTGCTGGTCGATGAAACCTATACAAGAGAGAAATTTGCCGCATCAGCAGTAACAAACAGACTTCCTGCAGATGCATTTCAGAGGCTGGAAAAGCCTTCTGATTTTATGAATGAGGATTACAGACAGGTCCGGCAGGTAGTAAGGGATGTATTCTTCTCGGATTCTGACAGTTCACAGGATCTGTACTGTGTACTTTATAAAGTAAAAGACGGAACGGTTACCCTGGTTTATACCCTGGAGGATATTTGTGTGGCTTATCCCTATGACTGGGAATATGAAGGCACAGATCTTCAGGAGGTTATGGAGCAGGGGGCTACAAAAACCTATGCTACAAATTCAAGCTCTGGAAGCTTTGTATTTATCCATAGTCCCATCCGGGATAAAAGCGGAGATATTATTGGGATTATAGAAGTCGGAACAGATATGAACAGTCTGACAGAGAAAAGCAGAGAGATCCAGGTGTCTCTGATCATCAACCTGATCGCAATTATGGTAGTATTTTTCATGCTTACCTTTGAGGTGATTTATTTTATAAAGGGAAGGCAGGAACTGAAAAGACGAAAACAGGAGGAAAACAATAGCAGACTTCCTGTGGAAATTTTCAGATTTATTGTATTTCTTGTTTTCTTTTTTACAAATCTGACCTGTGCGATTCTTCCCATCTATGCAATGAAGATTTCTGAGAAGATGTCAGTACAGGGATTATCACCGGCCATGCTTGCAGCAGTTCCTATATCTGCAGAGGTGTTATCCGGCGCCATTTTCTCAGCGCTTGGCGGAAAGGTAATACATAAGCTTGGGGCAAAGAGATCTGTTTTTGTAAGCTCTGTACTGCTTACAGCAGGACTTGGATTGCGAGTGGTTCCCAATATATGGCTGCTTACTTTAAGCGCCCTGCTTCTTGGAGCAGGCTGGGGAGTATTGCTTTTACTTGTCAATCTTATGATCGTGGAGCTTCCTGATGAGGAGAAGAACAGAGCCTATGCCTATTACAGTGTATCCTCCTTGAGCGGTGCAAACTGTGCAGTTGTGTTTGGTGGCTTCCTTCTGCAATGGATGTCCTATACAGCGTTGTTTGCTGTCACTGCAGTACTCAGTGTGCTGCTGTTTCTGGTAGCAAATAAGTATATGAGTAAATATACTTCAGATAACGAAGAGGAGAACTGCGAAACAGAAGATACACATATGAATATTGTTCAGTTTATCTTTCGTCCAAGGATTATTAGTTTTTTCCTGCTGATGATGCTTCCGCTTCTGATCTGTGGATATTTCCTGAATTATATGTTTCCTATTGTTGGTTCTGAATGGGGACTTTCGGAAACCTATATTGGGTATACCTATCTTTTAAACGGAATTTTTGTACTGATCCTGGGAACTCCTCTCACGGAATTCTTTTCCAACAGAGGATGGAAGCATTTTGGGCTTGCAGCAGCTGCGTTTATTTATGCAGCAGCTTTTCTGGAGGTGGCAATGCTTCAGAATATACCATCTCTTCTGATCGCACTGGCATTGATTGGAGTTGCAGACAGCTTTGGGATTCCATTACTTACCAGCTATTTTACAGATTTGAAGGATGTAGAACGATTTGGATATGACAGAGGACTTGGGGTTTACAGCCTGTTTGAGAACGGTGCACAGTCTCTGGGTTCCTTTGTGTTTGGCTATGTGCTGGTCCTTGGTGTAGGCAGAGGTCTTATCTTTGTGCTGATCCTTGTGAGTGTGCTTTCAGCAGCTTTCCTGATCAGCACCACATTTGCAGCACACAGAGACAAAAAAGGAGGTCAAAGAGCATGGAAAAAAGACGAAAGCTGAATGTTGAACTGATTAAATTTCTCATCGGTTCTATGTTGGTGGTTGGGGTTTTAATGCTTCTTGGAAGTTCTCTTGTGAATAACAGACAGTATAGAAAACTCTATAATGATAAAGCGCTTGAAATCGCGAAGACGGTATCAGATCAGGTAAATGGGGATTTTATCGAAGAACTGTGTAAAGAGATAGACACAGAGGAATTTGAACAGATCCAGGAAAAAGCAGTAGCAGCTGATGATGAACAGCCGATCATAGACTGGCTTAAAGCGAAAGGCATGTATCAGAATTATGAGAGGATAAATGAATATTCTATACAGGCAGATATGAATATTGAATATCTGTATATTCAGATGATCCAGGATCATTCCAGTGTGTATCTGTTTGATCCTTCGTCAGGTTATCTGACTCTTGGCTATAAGGAAGAGCTTTCGGAAAGATTTGATAAACTGAAAGGAAACGAACGCCTGGAGCCTACTGTGAGCAGGACAGAATTTGGATGGCTGTCATCTGCCGGAGAGCCGGTACTTTCATCTGACGGAGAAAAATGTGCAGTTGCCTTTGTAGATATTGACATGACAGAGATTGTCAGAAATACCATTCGTTTTACTGTACTGATGGTATGCCTTTGCATTCTGATCATCCTGGCTGCCGGTATGGACATATCCAGAAAAATCAAAAAGAGAATATCCAGGCCTATTGAACTGCTTACAGAAGCAACACACAAATTTGGCAATGGCGAGGAAGGGTATGATGAGAACAACATCGTAGATCTTGATATTCATACCAGAGATGAGATAGAAGAACTTTATCACGCAACCCAATCCATGCAGAAAAGTATTATTAACTATATGGATAACCTTACCCGGGTGACTGCTGAGAAGGAACGTATCGGAGCAGAGCTGAATGTGGCAACACAGATCCAGGCTTCCATGCTCCCATGTATATTCCCTGCATTTCCTGACAGGGATGAGATGGATATTTATGCGACCATGACACCCGCAAAGGAAGTTGGCGGAGATTTTTATGATTTCTTTATGGTTGATGACAGGCATATGGCGATTGTTATGGCTGATGTTTCCGGCAAAGGAGTTCCGGCAGCCCTTTTCATGGTTATCGGCAAAACCCTGATCAAGGATCATACACAGCCGGGCAGAGATCTGGGAGAAGTCTTTACAGAGGTCAATAATATTCTGTGTGAATCCAATGAAAACGGAATGTTCATTACAGCCTTTGAGGGTGTGCTGGATCTTGTGACCGGTGAATTCAGGTATGTAAACGCCGGACATGAAATGCCGTTTGTTTACCGCAGGGAAACCAACACCTATGAAGCCTACAAAATACGTGCTGGTTTCGTCCTTGCAGGGATAGAGGACATCGTATATAAGGAACAAAAGCTTCAGCTGAATATCGGAGACAAAATATTCCAGTATACAGATGGAGTGACAGAGGCAACGGATAAGGACAGGCAGCTGTACGGAATGGACAGACTGGATCATGTTCTGAATCAGCAGTGCTTAAGCAGTAATCCGGAAGAAACTCTGAAGCTTGTAAAGGCGGATATTGACGCTTTTGTAGGAGACAATGACCAGTTTGATGATATTACAATGCTGTGCCTTGAGTATACAAAGAAAATGGAGAATCAGAGACTTTTGAATAACTGTTGATGCTGTGAAGCGAAGTGCGGATATGTGACTGGAAATATAAAAAAGAAAGCGGACAACAGAATGGATCATACAGACGAATACATAAAAGAAATCTCAGAAAAAATCGACAGTAAGAAAGACTATTATGCTGAAATCAGCAATAAGATCTGGGAATTTGCAGAGCCCAGATTCCAGGAATACAGATCTTCTGAATTGCTGCAGCATGTATTAAAACAGGCAGGGTTTTCCATCAAAGCAGATCTGGCAGGAGAGAAGACTGCATTTATTGCAGAATATGGATCAGGAAAACCAGTCATAGCATTCCTTGGAGAATTTGATGCACTGCCGGGACTTTCACAGAAGGCAGATGCAGCAGAAAGAATTCCTGCAAATACTGGTAGTTGTGGTCATGGATGCGGCCATCAGCTTATCGGAACAGGAACTCTTGCCTCTGTCATTGCATTAAAAGACTTTGTGAAAGAACACAACCTGCAAGGCACGATCCGTTATTACGGCTGCCCTGCTGAAGAAAATGCAGGCGGCAAGGCCTTTCTTGTACGTGATGGCTATTTCAATGACTGTGACCTGGCTCTTTGCTGGCACCCGGAGCAGGGGCGGCGTGCATGTTATGGAAGTACCAAGGCAAATTTCAGAGTATTTTTTACATTCCACGGAACTCCGGCCCATGCATCCATGTGCCCTGAACTGGGGCGTTCTGCGCTGGATGCAGTAGAGCTTATGGATGTGGGCGTAAACTACATGCGTGAACACATGATAGATGAGGCCAGGATCCACTATGCCATAACAGATACAGGCGGAGATGCCCCAAATGTAGTCCAGTCCAGGGCTCAGGTACTTTATGCTATCCGCGCCCCAAAAATCACCCAGGTAAAAGAACTCTATAACCGCGTATGCAACATAGCCAGGGGCGCAGCACTTATGACTGAAACTACTGTAGAAATACGCCAGGTAGCGGCATATTCAAACCTGATCTCCAGCAAAATCCTGGCAGATCACATGAATGCGTATCTGGAAAAACTGGGTCCGATCACTTACACTGAAGAAGAATATGCCTACGCACAAAAATTCCAACAGTCCCTCTCAGATCAGGACAAAAATCAACTCCCCACAATTGCCCGGGACTACTTCGGCCCCAAAGCTGCTGAAGTAATGAAAAAAACAATCTTTGAGCCAATGGCATACCAGAATCTGTACAGTGATCTCAAATACTCCACTGATGTGGGCGATGTAAGCTGGCTGGTACCAACCGTTCATCTCAACATCCCAACATTCGCAGCAGGAACCGCCCTCCACTCCTGGCAGGCAGTAGCCCAGGGTAAATCTTCAATCGCCCACAAAGGAATGCTCTATGCCGCCAGGATCATGGCTCTCACGGCCATAGATTTCCTGCAAAAACCAGAGTTAGTAAATAAAGCCAGAGAAGAACTGACAGAAACTTTAAACGGTGAAACATATCCCAATCCATTACCAGGAGACTTAAAACCCGAAGTCTGGTAGAACCAGAAAGCTCCAAACAAACATTGTAACTCCAAACAAAAAATGCTATAATCCATTTCAGAAAATACGATGAAACTTTTACAAAAAAATCAATCAGGAGGAACCCAAAATGAGCAAAAAAGTATACATTTTCCTCGCCGACGGCTTCGAAGACATCGAAGGCCTCACAGTAGTAGACCTTCTCCGCCGCGCCGGAATCGACATTAAAACCGTATCCATCAAAGAAACCACCCAGATCCGGACATCCCACGGCATCACCATGCTCACAGACATAACATTCGCAGAAACCGACTTCACCGATGCCGACATCCTCGTCCTCCCGGGTGGAATGCCAGGAACCAGATACCTTGCAGCTTACAAACCACTCACCGACCTCCTGACAGACTTCAACAACAAAGGCAAAAAAATCGCCGCTATCTGTGCTGCACCAAGTGTATTCTCAGGTCTTGGATTTCTCAGAAACCGCAAAGCCACCTCTTATCCGTCCTTTATGGAAATCATTGCCGGAGACGGTGCTCAGACCAGTGAAGACAGTGTGGTGGTAGATGGAAACATAACTACCAGCCGTGGCCTGGGAACAGCTGTAGACTTCGCACTTTCTCTGATTTCACAGCTTGAAAATGACGAAAAAGCAAAAGAAATAGCAGAATCAGTGGTATATACCCGCTAAATCGTCCTCAAACCCTTATTTTTATGCGAAAAAACACTAGCACTTTTGGATTTTTTGTGCTATACTGCTACAATGACTGTAAATATATAATTGAGTTATAGAGAGGTCTCCCGCTTCTGCAACAGTGGGAGCGGAGCTTAGACTTAAATATATAGAAATAGGTAAAAACTGTGAATGATATAACGCAGCTGAAAAACCAGTCGCAATCATAACCTGAAAATTAAGGAGGAACATGTAACATGAGTTTACAGGTGGAAAAAATGGAAAAAAACATGGCGAAACTTACTATCGAAGTTGCCGCTGAAGATTTAGAAAAAGCAATGCAGAATGCATACCAGAAAGCAAAAGGAAGAATTTCCATCCCTGGATTCCGTAAAGGAAAAGCTCCAAGAAAAATGATCGAGCAGATGTATGGCAAAGGAGTATTCCTTGAAGATGCTGTTAATGCTCTGATTCCGGAACACTACAGCAAAGCATTAGCTGAATGCGAACTTGAGATCGTTTCCCAGCCGACAATCGACATTACACAGGCTGAGCCTGGAAAAGCATTCATCTTCACAGCAGAAGTTGCTGTTAAACCGGAAGTTACATTAGGTGATTACAAAGGTGTAGAAGTACCGAAAACTGAAATCACAGTAACAGACGAAGACGTAGAAGCTGAACTCAAGAAAGAGCAGGAGAAAAACTCCAGAACAATCAGCGTAGAAGACCGCGCAGCTCAGTTAAATGATATCGTAACAATCGACTTCGAAGGATCTGTAGACGGAGTACCTTTCGATGGCGGACAGGCTACAGAGTATCCTCTGACACTTGGTTCCAACACATTTATCCCGGGATTCGAGGAACAGCTTGTTGGTGCTAAAGTTGGCGATGATGTAGACGTAAAAGTTACATTCCCTGAAGAATATCAGGCAAAAGAACTTGCAGGTAAAGAAGCAATCTTCAAATGCGCAGTTAAGAAGATCGAAGCAAAAGAACTTCCTGAACTGGATGATGATTTTGCAAAAGATGTTTCTGAGTTCGATACACTTGCAGAGTACAAAGAGCATGTAAAAACAAACCTTGAAGATAAGAAAGCAGACGAAGCAAAACGTGCAAAAGAAGATGCAGCAGTAGATAAAGCAATCGAAAATGCACAGATGGATATTCCGGAAGCTATGCTTATGACACAGTGCCGTCAGATGCTTGATGATTTCAGCAGAAGAATGCAGTCCCAGGGATTATCCATGGATCAGTACTTCCAGTTCACTGGCATGACAGCTGACAAGATGATGGAAGACATGAAACCACAGGCATTAAAGAGAATCCAGACAAGACTGGTTCTTGAGAAAGTAGCTGAGGCTGAGAACATCCAGCCATCTGAAGAAGAGATCACAGAAGAGATCCAGAAGATGGCAGATGCTTACAAGATGGAAGCTGACAAGATCAGAGAAGCTATCGGTGAGAGCGGACTTGAGCAGATGAAGAAAGATATGGCTGTTCAGAAGGCTGTTACTGTTATCGCTGATGCAGCAGTTGAAGTTGAGAAAGCAGCAGACGCTGAATAATCAGCAGGCAGATAACTGCACATCCCAAGAGGGGAAAATTATTTTGTTATGAAAGCGTTCTCTCTGGCGCATTATAATGCAGACCAGGTGGAGCGCATCTGATAAGAAAAGAGGGAATATATGAGTTTAGTGCCTTATGTCATTGAGCAGACAAGCAGAGGGGAGAGAAGCTACGACATCTATTCAAGGCTTCTGAAGGACAGAATCATTTTTCTTGGTGAGGAAGTAAATGATGTGAGTGCAGGACTGATCGTATCACAGCTTCTTTTCCTGGAAGCAGAAGATCCTGGTAAAGATATTCAGCTGTATATCAACAGCCCGGGCGGTTCCGTAACAGCCGGCATGGCGATCTATGATACCATGCAGTATATTAAATGCGATGTTTCTACCATTTGTCTTGGAATGGCTGCCAGCATGGGCGCCTTTCTTCTGGCAGGCGGTGCAAAAGGAAAGAGATTTGCTCTTCCGCATTCCACTATCATGATCCATCAGCCATCCGGCGGTGCGCAGGGACAGGCAACAGAGATCCAGATCGTGGCAGATCATATCGCACAGACAAAGAGAACTTTAAATGAGTTATTGGCTGCAAATACCGGTCAGCCGATAGAAGTTGTTGAGCGTGATACAGACCGGGACAACTATATGACTGCTGAAGAAGCAAAGGCATATGGACTGATTGACGGTGTAGTCATGCATAAATAATGCGAAAGATAAGACTCCTGTGAATCGTCACAGGAGTCTTATTAGTTAGTATAGAGAAAGGACAGACATAAATTCATGGCAGAAAAAATGAGAGAAGGAAAAGTAAGATGCTCCTTTTGCCAGAAGACAGAAGATCAGGTAAGAAAACTGATCGCAGGTCCGGATGGCAAAGTATTTATATGTGATGAGTGCATTGGCATCTGCTCAGAGATCATGGAGGAAGAATTAAATCCTTATGATGACGAGGAAATACTCGGCACAGACATTAACCTGCTGAAACCGGAAGAGATCCACAAAGTTCTGGACGACTATGTAATCGGACAGGATGCAGCAAAGAAAGCTCTCTCCGTTGCAGTTTATAATCATTATAAGAGAATCCTTGCACAGCAGGATCTGGATGTGGAGCTGCAGAAGAGCAACATTTTGCTGCTTGGACCTACTGGTTCCGGCAAGACCCTTCTGGCACAGACTCTGGCCCGCATTCTGAACGTTCCGTTTGCCATTGCAGACGCAACGACTTTGACTGAGGCCGGATATGTGGGTGAGGATGTGGAGAACATCCTTCTGAAGATCATTCAGGCTGCAGACTAT
>ERZ857922.3228-NODE-3228-length-14445-cov-3.167060_pt1 | contig 14445 bp, 13 predicted proteins | sample MGYA00519579_ERZ857922 | MGnify/ENA primary metagenome ERZ857922 (study PRJEB31778, sample SAMEA3449375) | human gut metagenome | biome: human gut; feature: human-associated habitat; material: faeces | place: United Kingdom | collected 2010/2012 ... | reverse complement strand
CCTTGGACTGGCATGCGCCGCGGACGAAGTCGATCTGGCCGCCGGAGCCGGACATGTGCTTCGTGCCGACCGACTCGGCGCAGACCTGGCCGAAGAGGTCGACCTCGACCGCCGCGTTGATGGAGATCATGTTGTCGTTCTGGCAGATGACGTCCGGATCGTTGACGTATTCGACCGGCAGGATCTCCACGGCCGGGTTATCGTCGATATAGTCATAAATGCGCTGCGAACCGAAGGCAAACGTCGTGACGGTCTTGCCGCGATGGATCTGCTTTTTGCTGTTGTTGACCGCGCCACACTCGATGAGCTCGACCATGGAGTCGGTGAACATCTCGGTGTGGATGCCGAGGTCGTGCTTGGCCTTGAGCGCCATGCCGGTCGCGTCCGGGATCGCGCCGATGCCGAGCTGCAGGCACGCGCCGTCCGGAATGCGCTCGGCGATGAGGCCGCCGATCGTCTTGCTCACCTCGTCGAGCTGGACCGGCGGCAGGACCGGCAGATCGTGGTTATACTCCACGATGGCGTCGACCTGCGAAATGTGGATCAGCGAGCCGCACAGGCCGCGTGGCTGGCGGTCGTTGACCTCGAGGAAGATCCGCTTGGTCTTGTCGAGCATGGCGTCGATATACGAACCGTTGAGCGCCAGGCTGAAGTAGCCGTGGCGGTCCATCGGCGCGACCTCGACGCACACGGCGTCATAGTCGTACTCCGTGCGGATGCGGGTCGGGAAATCGCGGTAATATGCCGGGATGATATCGGCATAGCCGGCGTTGACCGCCTTGCGCGCCGCGCTGCTGGAAAACCAGCTGTAGCCGGTCATCTTGCCGGCCAGCGTGGGGTCGGTATAAAACTCGAACGGGTACGCATCGAGCAGGGCCTGCACCTTCACGCCCGTAATATCGCTGTTGCGGATGCGCTCCGCGATTGCGGTCATGATGGCCGGTGTCTGCGAGGTCGCCGTATCCATGCCGAGCAGCCAGCCGGACTGCACCTGCTGGGCAATCTTATCCGGCGTCGTCAGCTTTTCCTGATACATCTTCTGATAGTCTGTCATAATTTGCTCTCCTAAAACAAAAAATATGAACACATGGGTACAAATAATATACACGATTCAAAAACGTAATTCAAGAGGCCGCGCGGCCATTTTGCGATCCTTGCAAAAAATCCGTCACATTTTCAGGAAAATGAGAGGTTTTCTCACGTGAGAAAGTATGATATGATATTGTGAGATTTGTTTGAATTCTTAAATGAATGGATCTTTATCCTCTATTTTTCATGCGGCTCTCATTTCTTCCGGTTACAATGAGCAATGTCGCATCATGCGGCGGGACGCTCCTGCCAATTCAAAAAACGAGGAATGATACGACAACATGACGATCACGATTGTCTGTGATATTCTGGGCGAAGAAAACAATGGCACCACGATTGCCTGCATGAACCTCATCCGCTTCCTGCGCGCGCAGGGGCACACGGTGCGCGTGGTCTGTGCCGATCAGGACAAGGCCGGCAACGAGTGCTTTTACGTCGTACCGGAGCTGAACCTCTACCTGCTCAACCCGATCGTGGAGCGCAACGGCGTGACGCTGCCGCGCCTGGACCGCTCCCTGCTCGAGGACGCGATCCGCGACTGCGACGTCGTGCACACGACGTTCGTGCTGCAGCTGTCGCACACGGCGGTGAAAATCGCCAAGGCGTATAACAAGCCCATCACCTCCAGCTTCCACTGCCAGGCCGAGAACGTCACGGCGCACTTTCTGTGCAAGGATCTCGATGCGATCAACCGCGGCGTCTACCGCGCCTGCTACCAGATGGTGTATCAGTATTCGGACATCATCCATTACCCGACGCAGTTCATCCGCGACACGTTTGAGGCCGTCGTCGGCCCGACGAACGGCCGCGTGATCTCCAACGGCGTCAACAGCATGTTCACGCCCGGCCCGGCCAAGCGCCCGGCGGGACTGGAAGGCAAGTTCCTCATCGTCTCGACCGGCCGCCTGTCGAGCGAAAAGAATCAGGAGATCCTCATCAAGGCCATCGGCCGCTCGGCCCACCGCGAGCAGATCCACCTGATCCTCGCCGGTGAAGGGCCGCGTGAAGAGCATTCCCGTCATCTGGCCGAAAAATACGGCGTCGACATGGAGATCGCGTTTTTCTCACGGCAGGACCTGCTGAATCTGCTGCGCTGCGCCGACCTCTACTGTCACCCCGCCGAGGTGGAGATCGAGTCCATCGCCTGTCTGGAGGCCATCGCCTGCGGGCTGGTGCCGGTCATCGCCAACTCCCCGAAGAGTGCGGCCAAGTCATTCGCGCTCGACGAGAAATCTCTATTTAAAAATAAGGACCCCGAGGATATGGCCGCCAAGATCGACTACTGGGTCGAGCACCCGGCCGAGCGCGCGGACTACAGCCGGAAATATCTCGAGAGCGGCACGCAGTTTGAACAGCAGAGCTGCATGCGCCAGATGGAGCAGATGCTCTTTGACGCCGTCGCCCTGCGCGGTGAGCCGGCATGAGCCGCAAGACCATCTATTATCACGACCCGCTGCACGACGACTTCGCGCCGACGAACGGGCACATCCGGCCGAAGCCGATCGGCGCCGACTTTCCTTATGAGCACCCCAGCCCGGTCTGGCAGGCGCTCGCGTTCGTCGTCTACCGGCTGATCATGACGCCGTTTCTGTTTTTGTACTGCAAGCTCGTTTTCGGCCTGCGGATCGAAAACCGCAAAGCGCTGCGCGAGCTGCCCGGCGGCTATTTTCTCTACGGTAACCACACGAACACGCTGGCGGATGCCTTCATCCCGACGTTGCTGGCGTTCCCGCGCCGCGCAAACATCGTCACCGCGGCGGACACAGTCTCCATTCCGGGTGTGCGCAACATCGTGCAGATGCTCGGGGCCGTCCCGCTGGCCGACACGATCGACGGCACGCGGCAGTTTCTGGCCGCGATCCACCGGCGGCTCGAGCGCCGCCAGGCCGTCATGATCTACCCGGAGGCGCACATCTGGCCATATTATAATGGTATCCGCCCGTTCCCGGACACAGCGTTTGCCTATCCGGTGCGCGAGCAGGTGCCCGCCGTCGGCGTGGTGGTCGTCTACCGGCAGCGGAAGCTGCTGCGGTTTCTGCCGCCGTGCATCACCGTCGTTGTCGGCGAGCCGGTCTACCCGGACGCATCCCCGCCGGGCCCTGCATCAAAAAGTCTATACATTCATGTGCGATACTGTCGCCCGGCGGCACAGCTATGCGCACATCGAATATCTCCCCGCACAGGACACACAACCGGCCGCGCAATGACCGCGCCGCACGACCAGAAAGGTGGGATCCCGCTTGGCACATTTGACTGAAGCCGCCATCCAGGATGCGTTCCTGAAGCTGCTGTCCGAGCAGCCGTTTGACAAGATCACCGTAACGCAGCTCGTGGAAGAATGCCAGATCACACGCCGGACGTTTTATTATCATTACTCCGACCTGTATGAGCTGCTCGATACCATCCTGCGCCGCGAGACCGAGCGCGCGCTCGATGAATTTGAGACGACCGGCAGTTGGGAAGAGTGCATGATCACCGCCTCCCGCTTCGCGCGTGAGCACAAGCGCGCCGTGTACCACATCTACACCTCCTCGCACCGTCTGGAGCTGGAAAAGCATGTGGACCGCATTTCCGGGGAAATGATGCGCAGCTATGTGGAGGCACAGGCCCACGGCTTGCGCGTGAGCGAGGCGGACAAAAAGCTCGTGTGCGACCTCTACCGCTTCGGCATCACGGACATTTTCTACGAATGGCTCGAAAACGGGATGAAAGAGGATCTCGAGGCGCAGATCCGCCGCCTGAGTCTGCTGTTCACCGGCAACATCCGCGCCTCCCTGTCCCGGGTGCAGATCCCGGCCGAATCGTAACCATCCCCGGCGGGCACAGCAGCGTGTCCGCCGGGTCCATTTCACCAGAAAAGGAGATTTGTCATGCCGATTCTCGATCATCTTGAGCCGCGCGCTGTCTTTTCCTGTTTTGAGCAGCTGTGCGCCATCCCACACGGCTCCGGCAACACGAAAGCCATCAGCGATTACCTTGTTCGCTTCGCAGCCGAACATCAGCTGCGCTGCATTCAGGACGCGCACAACAATGTCATCATCTTCGCACCCGGCACGCCGGGGTATGAATCCGCCGCCCCGGTCATCCTGCAGGGGCACATGGACATGGTCTGCGAGACTGCGCCGGACTGCACGAAGGACATGGCCCGCGAGGGGCTCGACCTCTTCGTGGACGGCGATACGATCGGCGCACGCGGCACAACGCTCGGCGGGGACGACGGCATCGCCGTGGCCATGGCGCTGGCGATCCTGGCTGCGGACGACATCCCCCACCCCCCGCTCGAGGTCGTCATCACCGTCGATGAGGAGACCGGCATGCTCGGCGCAGCCGCACTGGACGCCTCCGTGCTGAAGGGGCGCACGATGCTCAACCTCGACTCCGAGGACGAGGGCGTGCTTACCGTCAGCTGCGCCGGCGGCGCCCGGGCCGACTGCTGCCTGCCTGTAACCCGCAGTGCCTTCAGCGCCCCGGTGCTGGAGATCTCCGTCACCGGCCTGGTGGGCGGTCACTCCGGTGCCGAGATCGACAAGGGCCGGGCCAACAGCAGTATGCTGCTGGGCCGGGTGCTGTGCGCCCTGGAGGAAAAGACCGACCTGCGGGTCATCTCCGTCTGCGGCGGTCTCAAGGACAACGCCATTCCCACCGGGTCTGTTGCCCTGGTGGCCGCCGATGCTGCCGCCGCCCAGGCCGTCTGCGCCGAAATGGACGCCGCCTTCAAAAAGGAATACCGGGTCAACGACCCGGCCATCACCGTCTCCGTCCGCCCGGCGGAAACCGCTCTGCTGCCCCTGGATGAAAATTCCAGCCGCAGCGTGGTGTGTATGCTCACCTGCCTGCCCAACGGCATCCAGGCCATGAGCGCCGATATGCCCGGCCTGGTGCAGACCTCCCTGAACCTGGGCATCCTCACCACCGGGGACGACGCCGTTCACGCCTCCTTCAGCGTCCGCAGCAGCGTGGCCACCCAGAAGCAAATGCTCATCCAGCGCCTTCGCTGCCTGATGGAGCGGCTGGGCGGCTCCGTCAGCACCCACGGCGAATACCCCGGCTGGGAGTATATGCCCCAGTCCCCCCTGCGGGACCTGATGGTTCAGGTGTTCACCGACCAGTATGGCTACGCCCCCAAGGTGGAGGCCATCCACGCTGGTCTGGAGTGCGGTCTGTTCTCCGCCAAGCTGCCGGGTCTGGACTGCGTGTCCTTCGGCCCCGATCTGAAGGAAATTCACACCTTCCGGGAGTCCATGTCCGTGGCCTCCGTGCAGCGGGTATACGCCATGGTGGTGGAGACCCTCAAGCGTATGCATTGACCCGGTGTGTCCCTGCCCTGTCCCGGGTCAGAACCCGGGACATCCCAGGGTGTATCGGGACATAATTCGCGATAAATGAGGTAAGTTCATGTTTTATATCTGGTGGCCCGCGTATATTGTCCCGGGCCTGATGGTGCTGGCGGGCTTTGCGGGGCAGCTGCTGCCGGGCCGGAAATACCGCAGTCCCCAGGGCCCCCTGGCTCCCGAGCGGCAGAAATTCGCCGACAGCCTGTTTCTGAAGCTGCTGCGGCAGTTCGGCCTGGTCTTTGCGGCCCTGTCGTTTATGATTATGCGTTCTGTGCGGCTGGTGGCCAGCACTGGGCAGCAGATTCTGCTGTATATCGCCGTAATTCTGCAAATTATCGGGGCGGTGGCCCTGATATTGCCGGTGGAGCGCAATCTAAAAGCGTATTTTGACGACCAGGAGGATGAAACATGAGCATCACCGAGCTGGCTCCGGCCAAGCTGAACCTGACCCTGGACGTAGGGGCCCGCCGCCCGGACGGGTACCACGAGATCACCTCCGTCATGCAGAGCGCCGCTCTATATGACGTTGTAACGCTGGAAACCGTCGAAACAGACGATATTGTGGTGGAATGCCCCGGCACCGACCTGCCCACCGGGCCGGACAACCTGGCCTGGAAAGCGGCGGACGTCTTTTTCCGGGAGACAAATATCCCCTATACAGGGATTTTCATCCGATTGGAGAAGAAAATCCCCTCCCAGGCCGGTCTTGGAGGCGGCAGCAGTGACGCCGCCGCCGTATTGCGGGGCATGAGACGTCTATTCAGTGCCAATGTGTCCGATGAAGCGTTAGAAACCATGGCCGCCCGGGTGGGCAGCGACGTTCCCTACTGTGTCCGGGGCGGAACCGCCCTGGCTCGGGGCCGGGGTGAACGGCTTACCGCTCTTTCGCCGCTTCCTATGTGCTGGTTCGTTATTGTGAAGCCCCCGGTGGCCCACTCCACCGCCGTGATGTTCCGGAAGCTGGACGAGATCGCCATTGCAAACCGCCCGGATTCCGATGCCATGGCCAAAGCGCTGGAAATTGGCGACCTGGCGCATATTTGCCGTCTGGTGGGGAACGTTTTTGAGCAGGCCCTGCCGGAGGACAGCGAAGTTTTCACCATTCGCCGCCAGCTTTCCCGTCTGGGAGCCGACGCCGCGTGCATGACCGGCTCCGGTTCCGCCGTAATGGGGCTGTTCCGCCGGGAGGAAACCGCCCGGCTGGCCGCCCGGGAGCTGGAAAAATCCTATCCCCTGACTTTTTTGGCCCCCCGGCTGTGAAACCGGTATAAAATACGAAAACGCCGTCCATACTGTAGGAAATTCCTGCATAGGACGGTGTTTTTGTATGAAAAAATCACATTTCCGATACTGGGAGCTGGCGCTGCTGCTGGCCCTGGCCGTGACCATTCTGTGGGGGGCGGCTTCCCTGGGGCAGCAGGAGGAGCTGGGCCGGAAGGTCATCCGCCTCCACGTCATCGCCAACTCCGACTCCCCGGAGGATCAGGCCCTGAAGCTGCGGGTCCGGGACCGGGTGCTGGCCCGGGCCCAGGAAATTCTGGAGCAGTCGGCGGACATGGAGCAGGCGGAGCAGGCCCTGACCGCCGCCCTGCCGGAGCTGACCCGGGAGGCCCGGGAGACCCTGGCGGCAGAGGGCTGCGCCCAGCCGGTCCAGGCCCGGCTGGAGCCGGCGGAGTTCCCCACCAAGGACTATGACGGCTTCTCCCTGCCCGCCGGGAAATACCTGGCCCTGCGGGTGATCATCGGGGAGGGCCGGGGGCAGAACTGGTGGTGCGTGGTGTTTCCGCCTCTGTGCACCGCCGCCGCCTGCCAGTGGCAGGACGCGGGGCGGGCCGCCGGGGTGGAGGAGGATGACCTGTCCCTGATGGCGGAGGAGGACGCCGGGTACGAGCTCCGGTTCCGGTCGGTGGAGCTGTGGGAAATGCTGCGCCAGTGGCTGGGGAAATAAGGGGGCGGATACATCTGGTCTTAGGGGCGGGGCAGAGCCCACGCCCCTGCACAGCAGCCATCGGCGAAGGGCCAGCAATGCTCCGACGCCCGGCAGGAGGAAGTCTGCCGGGCGTCGGAGCAAAGTGTATGTGTGGAGGGTAATTGTGTGGTAAGAGGGGGGGCTTATTCGCCGCAGAGCTTCTTCAGCCGGGCCAGGCGGCGGTCGGTGAACTCCTGCAGCTCCTCGATATCCTGCTCCGTCAGGTGACGGAACTTCTTGAAGCGGGTGACAAACTCCTTGACGGGCTTGGGGTTCTTCACGTCCACAGACATCTTGAACACGCCGTTTTCCACCTCGTACAGGGGGGCGAAGTTGGTCTCCACCGCCAGGCGGGCCACCTCGATGCTCTCATCGGACTTGCAGCCCCAGCCGGTGACGCAGGGATTGTACACATGCAGGTACACCAGGCCGTTGTCCACGGCCATGGCCTTCTCCAGCTTGCGGACCATATCGGGGATATAGGCGGGGCTCATGGTGGCCATATAGGGCACATCGTGCATGGCCATGATCATGGGGAAGTCCTTCTTGTTCTGCTTCTTGCCGCCGTGGCCGTTGATAACGGGGGTGGTGGAGGTCCAGGCACCCTTGGTGGTGGAGCCGCTGCGCTGATAACCGGTGTTCATGTAGCCCTCGTTATCATAGCAGATATAGATGATCTTGTCGCCGCGCTCCGCCGCGCCGGACAGGCACTGCATGCCGGCGTCCACGGAGGCGCCGTCGCCGGCGAAGGCCACCACATTGACCTTGCGGCCGATGCGCTCATAGTGCATCTTGATACCGGCCAGCATGGAGGCCACGTTGTCCAGCAGGGGAAAGAACACGGGGGTCTTGGCGCCGGACTCCTTGTCCCAGCCCACGACGCCCACGCCGCCCATGCATCCGGGAGGCACGGCGAAGATGGTGTTGGGGCCCAGCACCTTCATGCAGGTGCGCAGAGTCAGCTCCACGTTGCAGCCCACGCAGGCGGATACGCCCGGGGAGATCTGGTCCTCATAGGTTGCCAGCTTTTCAATAACATTCATGACAGTTCCTCCTTACAGACCCATGACCTCGCGGTTGAGCCAGACCGTGTCGTGCTTGCCGGTCTTGCCGTCCTGAGCGATGATCTTGTCGATGGCGTAGTCGATATGGGTGGCGGTGATGTCCTCGCCGCCGAGACCGGCGATAAAGGGAACGTTGGGGACGAAGGATGCAGCCCGGTTCATGGAGGCGCAGATCTCCTCATAGATGATGCCGGTGTTCCAGCCGAAGGACACGTTGCGGTCCACCACGCCGAAGGCCCGCTTGCCGGAGAGCACCTTGGCCACCCGGTCGCAGGGGAAGGGACGGACCATACGCATCTTCAGCAGGCCCACCTTCTTGCCGTCGGCCCGGGCCTTGTCCACCCGGTCCTTGGCAACGCCGGTCATGGAGCCCATGGTGACGATGACGTAATCCGCGTCGTCGCAGCGGTACTCCTCCACGGCGCCGCCGTAGCTGCGGCCGAACTTCTCGCCGTACACCTTGTCCAGCTCCTCCAGGAGCTTCAGGGCGTTCTGCTGGCCCATCATGTGCTTGAGGCGGTATTCGGTCAGCAGGTTGCCGTTGGTCAGGGGGTCAACGGCCATGGGACGCTGGGGATCCAGGATGATGTGCTCGGGCACATACTTGGGCAGGAACTCGTCCACCTGCTCCTGGGTGGGAATCTCCACCCGCTCGGACATGTGGGACAGATAGAAGCCGTCGAAGCAGACGTTGATGGGCAGCAGGACGTTCTTGTCCTCGGCAATGCGGTAGGCCATGATCATGGTGTCCAGGATCTCCTGGTTGTCCTCCACATAGATCTGCAGCCAGCCGGCGTCACGGACGGTCAGGGAGTCCTGGGGACCGCCCCACAGGGTCTGGGGAGAGATCATCTCGCGGTTGGCCACGGCCATGACCACCGGCAGACGCAGGGTGGAGGCCCGGAAATAGGGCTCATACATCAGGGACAGGCCCTGGGAGGCGCTGGCGGTGAACACGCGGGAGCCGGCCAGGGACGCGCCGGTGACAACGCTCATGGCGGACAGCTCGCTCTCCACCTCGCTGACGCTGCTGTCCAGCTTGCCGCCGGTGACGAAGTCGGCCAGATACTCCACGATGGGAGTCTGGGGGGTGATGGGATAGGCGGCGATGATATCGGGACGGCACAGTGCCGCGCCGATGGCGGCAGCCATATTGCCGTTGATGACCTGAATGTCAGCCATTAGTTCTCCTCCTTTACCGGCTGCATGGTGATGGCGCCCTTCTTGCACTCGTGGGCACAGATACCGCAGCCCTTGCAGTAATCGTAGCAGATCTCGAACGAACCGTCCTCGTGGCGGCGGATGGAGTTAACGGGACAGTACATCAGGCACATGCCGCACTTGACGCACTTGTCGGTGTCCATCACGGGCTTGCGGGTCCGCCATTTACCGGTCTGGATAATGTGCAGGCCCTCCGGTCCGATGGGGACGATGTAATCACTGATAAATTTCATGGTGTTCCTCCCCTTATTCAAACGTGTACAGCTTCACTTCGTTATAGCCGCGGCGGAAGGTCTCCACGTTCTTCTCGCCGAAGAATCGGCAGATGACCTTTTCCAGCTCGTCCTTGTCCACCCAGCCGGTGGCACGGACGAAGGCGCCCAGCATGATGGTGTTGGTGATGGGACGGCCCAGCATCTCCAGGGCGATGGAGGTGGCGTCCAGCCAGGCCACGGTCTTGACGTTGGGATTTTTCACCAGGTCCGCGCCGTTTTCGGCCTTGGTGTTGACGATGAAATAGGAGTTCTCCGTCAGGCCGTCGAACACAGGGGCGGAGATCAGCAGGCTGGGATCCAGCACCAGGGTGCAGTTGGGATGATAGACCTGGTTCTTGGGACGGATCTTCTCATCGCCCAGGCGCACATAGGACGTGACCGGCGCGCCCTGGCGCTCGAAGCCGAAAAACGGGATGGAATTGCCGTATTTTCCACTGGCTACCGCAGCGTGGACCAGCATTTCGCCGGCCTTCACCGTGCCCAGACCGCCGATGCCGTGGAGTCTGATTTCTTTCATATCGCTACGCTCCTTCATATTCCGCATGTGCGGCGTTTTACTTTTTCATGACCACCATGGCGTCCACGGCGGTGGCCGGACGGCCGTCGCCATAGAGCATCAGGGGATTGATGTCCACCTCGGTGATCTCCGGGTGCTCCTCCACCAGGCGGGACAGGCACATCAGGGCCTCCACGATCTCCTCCCGGCGGTACTGCTGGCCCCGCAGGCCCTGGCAGGCCTTGGCCAGCGGCGTTTCATCGATCATATCCTCGGCATCCTGGCGGGTGATAGGCAGCACACGCAGGGACACCGCGTGCAGCAGCTCCACCAGCACGCCGCCCAGGCCCGCCATGATCACATGGCCGAACTGGGGATCCGTGCTGACGCCCAGCAGGACCTCGAAGCCCTTGGGCAGCATCTGCTCAGCCAGAACGCCCTGGACCCGGGCCCCGGGGGCATTTTTGGCGGCGTTGGCCATGATGGTGTCGTAGGCAGCCTGCATGCCGTCCACGTCCGTGACGTTCAGCACCACGCAGCCCACGTCGGTTTTGTGGAGAATGTCATCGGACAGGACCTTCATGGCCACGGGGAAGCCCAGCTGACGGGAGGCGGCCTCGAAGGCGGCCCGGTCGGGCTTGTCCAGCAGCACGGAGGCCACCATCCGCACGCCGCAGGAGGACAGAAGGCTGCTGCTGTCGCGCTCGTTCAGAGCGACGGTATTCTTTTCAGACATGGCTCAGTCCTCCTTCTGCCGCCGGCGAAAGGCGGCGTAATTGCACATATTCTTCGCTGCCAGGACGGCCTTGTCCGGGGCGTCGAAGGTACACAGGCCCGCCTGCTCCATGATGCGCCGGGCCGGAGAGGTATAAGCGCCGGCCATGACGCAGTAGAACACAGGCTTTTCCTGGGCCTGGGGGGTGGTTTCTGTCATCTTCACCAGCTCACGGGCCAGCTCCTCCTGGGGCAGGAAGGTGGGCACCACCGTGATGAACACCACGGCGTCCACGTTTTCGTCCTGCAGGACGATCTGGAGGCCGTCCACATGGTTGCGCACGGAGGCGGAGGCGGTGATATCCGCGTAGCCCTCCGGGTGGCAGATGTTGGCCATGGGCTGCTGGGTGGCGGCCAGGCGGGCCTTGGTATCGTCGGACACCAGGGGCATCTTCAGCTGGGGCCACCGGGCGATGGCGTCGGTGCAGTAGATGCCGGGGCCGCCGGCCTGGGAATACAGGAACAGATTGCCGCCGCCGGGCAGGGGCAGGCGGTCGAAGGCCTGGAGGGTGTCGATGAGCTCGTCGATGGTGTCCACCCGGACCACGCCGGTCTGCTTGAACATGGCGTCGTACACGGCGTCGGACCCGGCCATGGAGCCGGTGTGGGAATTGGCGGCTGCGCCGCCCAGGGCGCTGCGGCCCACCTTCAGCACCACGATGGGCTTTTTGCGGCTGACCCGCTTCAGGGTCTCGGCCAGCTCACGGCCGTTGCCGCAGCCCTCCATATAGATGCCGATGACCCGGGTGGAGTCGTCGGTCTCGAAATAGTTCAGCAGGTCCACAAAGTCCACATCGGCCATGTTGCCGATGGAGATGAACTTGTTATACAGCACCGGCTCCACCCGTCCGGCGCCCTCCATCAGGATGGTGCTGGCCAGAGCGCCGCTCTGGGAGATGAAGGTGATGCCGCTGGGCTGGCCGAAGGACGAGAAGGGCACGCCGGTGTCCACGAAGGTGGTATCCACCAGGCTGCGGTTGTCGATGACGCCGATGCAGTTGGGGCCCACCACCCGGATGCCGTATTTCTCCGCCGTGCGCATCAGGCGGGCCTGGCGGTCGATGCCCTCGGGGGTCTTGGTCTCGGCGTAGTCCGCCGCGGCGCAGACGATGAACTTTACATCGCCCTTTTCCTCCATGCGGCGGTCCAGATCGTCCATGACGCTGTAGATCATCCGGGAGGGCATGATCAGGACCACCAGGTCCACATGGCCCTCCACCTCCGCCAGGGAGGGGGAGCAGGGATAGCCCAGGATCTCCGTTTCCTTGGGATTCACCGGATACACCTTTCCGGGGTAGCCCTTTTCCCGCATGTTGCGGATCGCCACAAAGCCGGCCTTCCCCGGGTTGGAGGAAGCGCCCACCACGGCGATGCCGTCAGGCTGGAATAATTGCTTCATGCTTGTTCTCACCTCAAAATTCAGGATTCCTGCATGGGGTCAGGAGAGGCCCCACTGACCGCCGTCCAGAATGCCCACCACGGCCATGTCCACCGGGGCCTCCGCACACTTGCAGGCATAGCGTGCGTTGCTGCCCCGGGTCACCAGAACGAAGTTGCCCTCGCCGCAGCCGATGGTGTCCGCTGCGGCAAACACCGGGCCGTCTGCCTCCAGGCTGCCCCGGTCGTTCAGAGCCGCCGCCTGGACCAGCACGATGCTGTGGCCCACCAGCTTCTCGTTTTTCACGGTGGAAATGATCTTTCCGATCACCTTGCATACATACATGACTCAGTTCCTCCTCGTTTTGTCCATATGCAGGCAAAGCATTCCGTTTATCTGCTTATAGCCTGACATATTTTCGGGGAAATGTCTGTCATTTCCATTACATTTTTGCGCTTTTGTTCCGCCGGGGGGTCAGTGCTCCAGCACCTGGCCCCGCTGGAGGTCGTCGGTAAGCTGGCCGTTCCAGGCGGCGATATGGCCACCCTTGATGGTGGCCACCGGCCAGCCCCGCAGGGTGCGGCCCTGGAACAGGGAGAAGTCCGAACGGCTCAGCAGCTGGCGGGGGTCCACGGTGCGGGCGGCCCGCAGGTCCACCAGCACCAGGTCCGCGTCGCTGCCAGGGAGAATGGTCCCCTTCCGGGGATATACGCCGAAGATCCTGGCGGGGTTCATGGTCATCAGGGGCACCAGCTTCTCAATGGGCAGCTCCTGGCGATAAATGCCCTCGTCCAGGACGCTGACCAGGTGGGTACCCAGGGTGGGATATCCGGCTCCGGCCTCCCGCATGCCAGAGGACACCTGCTTTTCACCGGCGGTGAGCACGGTGTTGTCGGTGCCGATGGTGTCGATGAGGCCGCTGCGGATGCCGTCCCAGAGGGCCTTGCGGCTCTCCGGCTCACGGATGGGCGGCAGCATCTTGCCGTAGGCCCCGATGGGGCTGTCGGTATCCAGGCAGAGATAGGGGGAGGTGGTCTCCACATAGAGGTTGGGGTGCTTGTCGGCGGCCAGGGCCTCCATGGCCTCCCGGGTGGAGCTGTGGACCACATAGGTGCGCACGCCCATTTCCCGGGCAAAGTACGCCGCCCGGCGGACGGCCTCGCCTTCGGCCAGGTTGGGGTGGGTGCGGTTCCAGTCGGCCAGGGTGTCCAGCGGCTGGGACTGCATATCCTCCGTGGCATAGTCGCAGATGGAGGTGTTTTCGCAGTGGATGCTGAGGATGGGGTGGGCCGTGGGAGGCAGCTGCTTCATGCGCTGCATCAGCCGGATGATGAAGCCGTCCTCCTGGTGGGGGTACAGGCCCGGCACGCCGCACATGTACACCTTGAAGGAGTTCATGCCCTGGCGGGAATACAGGGGCAGCTCGTCGATCTGCTGCTGCTCCCGCAGGGAGAAGTGGGGGATCATGTCCACCCGGGACAGCTGGGACACCTCCCGGCGCAGGCGGTCGATCACCGGCAGATAGCTGCCGGGCTGATTGAAGTAGGTGCCGATGGTGGTGACGCCCCCCAGGATGGCGGAGCGGGTCTCGCTCTCCAGCTCCTGGCCGAAGGGCACCGCCAGGCCCAGGTGGGTGTGGGGGTCGATGATCCCCGGCAGCACATACAGGCCGGAGGCGTCGATGACCCGGCGGCCCCGGGGCACCTCCGCCGTCAGGGCGGCGATCTTCCCGCCCCGGACGCACACATTCAGCGGCAGGCAGCCCATCTCCGGCAGCACGCAGGTGCCGCCCAGGATGACCAGGTCATACTCCTCCCCGCCTCCTCCGGCGGCCTGGGGCCGCAG
>ERZ857922.3227-NODE-3227-length-14445-cov-6.355942_pt1 | contig 14445 bp, 10 predicted proteins | sample MGYA00519579_ERZ857922 | MGnify/ENA primary metagenome ERZ857922 (study PRJEB31778, sample SAMEA3449375) | human gut metagenome | biome: human gut; feature: human-associated habitat; material: faeces | place: United Kingdom | collected 2010/2012 ... | reverse complement strand
CAAACTCTAAGAGTCCTTGGCGGGTGTAGGGTTCGTGTTCTCCGTAGCTTGTCAGTCCTGCCGGGAACGAGCAGTGGGCTGTTTTGATGGCGTAATAGCCGTGGTCGATGCCGATAATGATGCTCATAGTGAAAATCCTCCTTATTATAATAGGTATAAAATGGAAAACTTGAAAACAAACTGAAAACTGTCGGAAAAAACGAAAAATCCCCGCAGCCAACAGGAAATTGGCTGCGAGGAAATTGAAAACATTCTGAAAACAGCAGAAAAAAGTTGAAATTTTCCCTGAAAAACTGCAAAATCGGGCGGCAGGGGAGGGAAGACTCGCCCCAAAGCGCCCGACAAAAAAGCCCAACCGCTTTAAAACGGTTGGACATCTCTATAAGACGCACTTTGAAAATCGGTCATCGACTTTGCTGATTTTGCGCGATACAACAAAGAAAAGAGCCTGTGACATTCTTTATGTCACAGGCTCTTGGTGCGCCGGAAGGGACTCGAACCCCCGACCTTCTGATTCGTAGTCAGACACTCTATCCAGCTGAGCTACCGGCGCATATTCTCTTGACGTTCTCGCCGGAGAACGTGTTTTATTATAGCGCCCACCGCCCGGAAAGTCAAGCGTTTTTTTCAAAAAACTCAAAAAATTCTGCAAATGGGCATCTTTCACGAAAATCCGCAGCCTGCGGGGCGGGTTTTCAGCTCTTTGCCGTTGTCTGAAAACGAACATCGAATTGACAAATACTTTGCAACATTTTATAATATAGAGTAGATTTCGGATTACGAACGATGGCGTTTGCAATCGCAGCCGCCATCGGCTTTTTTATTCTCCAGTCTGTCCGCCTGTTGCGCACAAGCGTGTACGCACGGTACAGAGCGTTAAACGAATAAACCGAAATCGACCTCAATTTGTATTCCATTAAGAAACGGAGTGGCACAAAACCATGGCGAAGTACATCGTCAAGCGCGTGGCAATGGGCATTTTCAGCGTGTTCATCGTCGCGACCCTTACCTTTTTCATCATGAACCTGGTCCCCGGCGGCCCGTTCGTGGCGGAAAAGTCCATCAGCAAAGCAGCCCAGCAGGCTCTGGCCGAAAAATACGGCCTCGATAAGCCCCTCGGCGTGCAGTACCTTAATTATATGAACAGCCTGATCCATGGCGATATGGGCCTGAGCCTGAAACAGCGCGGCCGTACCGTCAACCAGATCATCTTCTCCAAGCTGCCGGTCTCGGCCCGCACCGCCGGTCTGGCTGTGGTCGTCGCGCTCTGCGTCGGCATTCCGCTGGGCTGTCTGTCCGCGTATAACCGAGGAAAGTGGGCCGATAATCTGATCATCGTGTTTGCCACCTGCGGCATCGCCATCCCGAGCTTTATCTCAAGCGTTGTGCTTTTGTACACCTTCGGCATGAACCTGAAGCTCCTGCCCACCGTCGGCCTGAATGAACCGGCAGCCTACATCATGCCCGTGACGGCGCTGGCGATTTATCCCACCGCCTACATCACCCGCCTGATGCGCTCCAGCCTGCTGGACGTTATGGGTCAGGACTACATGCGCACCGCCCGCGCCAAGGGTGTTTCCAGTGTGAAGATCCTCTTCAAGCACGCGCTGCGCAACGCGATCCTGCCTGTCATCACTTATGTCGGCCCCATGCTGGCAGGTCTGATGACCGGTTCCTTCGTCGTGGAGAAGATCTTCTCCATCCCGGGTCTGGGCCGCGACTTCGTGTCCGCCATCACGAACCGTGACTACATGATGATCATGGGCACTACGATCCTGCTGGCGACCCTCGTCATCGTTGCGAACGTCGTTGTTGACATCCTGTATAAGATCATCGACCCGCGCATCAAGCTGAAGTAAGGAGGAGCAGACACATGGAAAATCTGAAAAAGAATCCGTTGAGCCTGCAACTCAACGTTGAGGACTTTGCCCCCGCGTCCAACGACGAGAAGAAAAGCCTTGTCGTCATGCGCGAGAGCGTCAACTTCTGGAAGGACGGCATGCGCCGTCTGCGCAAAAACAAGATCGCCATGGTCAGCCTGGTCGTCATCCTGCTGATCGCTTTCATGGCCTATGTTCTGCCCAGCTTCTGGCCCTACAGCTATGAGCAGCAGATCAAGGGCAGCAACAACCTGGCCCCGTTTGAGTATTCTGCCGCTGAGCAGAAGCTTATCGACCAGGGCGAGAACGTATTCCCCCACATTCTGGGCACCGACCGTATGGGCCGTGACTTTGCCGTGCGTGTCATGATGGGCACCCGCGTCTCCCTGTCCGTCGGCCTGCTGGCCTCTGTGCTGGTCCTGCTCATCGGCGCGACCTACGGCGCCATCTCCGCATTCGCGGGCGGCTGGATCGATAACATCATGATGCGTATTACCGATATTCTCTACACCATCCCCGACATCCTGCTCATCATCCTGCTGGCCATGGCCATCAAGGAACCGCTGGAGGGCCTGGCCACCAAACCCGGCTTCGGCTGGATGCAGAAGCTCGGCCCCAACATGGTGTCCATCTTCATCATCTTCGCCCTGCTGTACTGGGTCGGCATGGCGCGTATCGTCCGCTCCCAGGTCCTGACGCTGAAGGAGAGCGAGTACGTCACCGCTGCCCGCGCGCTGGGCGCCTCCGGCGGGCGCATCATCAAGAAGCACCTGCTGACGAACTGCATGGGCACCCTGATCGTTACCACCACCCTGCAGATCCCGTCCTCCATCTTCACCGAGAGCTACCTGAGCTTCCTCGGCCTCGGCGTTGCAGCCCCCATGCCGTCCCTCGGCTCGCTGGCGACTGACGCTGTCAAGGGCATGAACACCTACCCGGTGCTGCTGATCGCCCCCGCGCTGATGATCAGCATCATGATCCTGGTTTTCAACCTGTTCGGCGACGGTCTGCGCGATGCGTTTGACCCGAAGCTCAAGAGCTAAAGAGGGGAGGAGGAGCAACATGAGCGAAAAAATTCTTGAAATCAAGGACGAACGCCTGTCCTTCTTCACCCCCGCGGGCGAGGTCAAGGCACTGAACGGCGTGTCCTTCAGCATGAACCAGGGCGACGTGCTGGGCATCGTCGGCGAGTCCGGCTCCGGCAAGTCTGTCACGGCCTACTCCATCATGGGCCTGACCGCCTACCCTGGACGTCTGGTCGGCGGCACGGTGTGGTTCAACGGCCACCAGATCGACAAAATGACCGAGAAGGAGTTCCGCAAAATTCGCGGCAACGAGGTCTCCATCATCTTCCAGGACCCCATGACGAGCCTGAACCCGGTGTACACCATCGGCAACCAGATCGTCGAGGTCATCCTGCTGCACACCAAAAAGACCAAGCAGGAAGCCTGGGCCCGCGCTAGGGAGCTGCTGGAGCTGGTCGGCATCAACGAGCCGGACCGCCGCCTGAAGCAGTACCCGCACGAGCTGTCCGGCGGTATGCGCCAGCGCGTCATGATCGCCATTGCGCTGGCCTGTGAGCCGAAGCTGCTGATCGCCGACGAGCCGACCACCGCGCTGGACGTGACGATCCAGGCACAGATCCTGGAGCTGATGAACGACCTGCGCCACAAGCTGGGCATGTCCATCATTATGATCACCCATGACCTGGGCGTTGTGGCCCAGATGTGCGAGAAGATCGCCGTCATGTACGCCGGTCACATCGTCGAGTACGGCACGACGGACGAAATTTTCTACAACCCCCAGCATGAGTACACGAAGGGCCTTATCAACTCCATCCCGAAGCTGAACGCCGAGGAGAAGGAGCGTCTGGTGCCCATCGAGGGTCAGCCCGTTGACCTGCTGAACCCGCCCGCAGGCTGCCCGTTTGCGCCGCGCTGCAAGAGCTGCATGAAGGTCTGCCTGAACAAGATGCCGCCCAGAACCGAATTGAGCGACACCCACTACACCTATTGCTGGCTGCGCCAGAAGGAAGAATTTGAGAAGGGGGGCAAAGCCTGATGAGCGAGAATCTCGTTGAAGTAAAGCATCTGCAGCAGTATTTCCCCGCCGGCGGCATGGGCAAGAACAAGCAGTACGTTCAGGCCGTGGACGACGTGAGCTTTGCCATCCGCAAGGGCGAGACGCTGGGCCTGGTCGGTGAGTCCGGCTGCGGCAAGACCACGACGGGCCGCACCCTGCTGCGCCTGTATGAGCCTACCGACGGCACCATCATCTACGACGGCAAGGTCCTGTTTGACAAAAAGGAAAAGATCGCCGTTGATATGCTGCCCTACCGCCGCCGTATGCAGATCGTGTTCCAGGACCCCTACGCGAGCCTGGACCCCCGTATGACCATCGGCGACATCGTCGGCGAGGGCATCGACATCCACCACCTGTGCGCCAACGCCAAGGAGCGCCATGACAAGATCATCTCCCTGCTCGAGCGCGTCGGCCTGAACAGTGAGCACGCCAACCGCTACCCGCACGAGTTCTCCGGCGGTCAGCGCCAGCGCGTCGGCATCGCCCGCGCCCTGGCTGTGGACCCCGAGTTCATCGTCTGCGACGAGCCGGTCTCCGCGCTGGACGTTTCGATCCAGGCGCAGGTCGTCAACATGTTTGAGGACCTGCAGCAGGAGATGGGGCTGACCTACCTGTTCATCGCCCACGACCTGAGCGTTGTCAAGCACATTTCCAACCGCATCGGCGTTATGTATCTGGGCAAGATGGTGGAGCTGGCCGACAGCTTTGAGCTGATCGCCCACAGCGTCCACCCCTACACCCGCAGCCTGATCTCGGCTATTCCCGTGGCGGACCCCGTCACGGCCCGCCAGAGCCACCGTATCGTGCTGCAGGGCGATGTGCCCAGCCCGCTGAATCCGCCGAGCGGCTGCCGTTTCCGCACCCGCTGCCCCTACGCCGACGAGCGCTGCGCCGCCGAGGTGCCGGAGTTCAAGGAAGTGAGCAGCGGCCACTGGGCAGCGTGCCATCATCTGGACAAAGTAAAGTAATGCAGGGGGCGCTGCCGGGCGTGACAGACGCTGTTTGTCCGCCCCTCGACTCCACCCGACATAAAAACTCATACTTATACAGGGCGGCTCACCGCAGCCGCCTTGTGCTTGACCCCGAAGTGTGCGCGTGGGGCGAACATCCATCCGCAGGACATAGAACTGTACGCGATAGAAATACAAAAGGATTTTCTATCAAAACAGTTACAAAAGTTACTGACCACTTGAAATTGCGGATTCAGAGTGGTAAAGTATAAATATTCATTCCGTTGGGGGCTTGTCTCCCGGGGGGATTGGGTATAAAGTACATTATATTTGGAGGGTATATTCATGAAGATGAAGAACATTGCTGCCGTGGCTATGGCCGGCTGCATGGCTGCTTCTCTGGCTGCGTGCGGCGGCTCTGCAAGCTCCGCTGCCACCGATGCCAGCAGCGCTGCATCCACTGAGGCTGCGACCAGCGAAGCCGCCGAGGCTACCGGCACTTCCGCCAACGGTTTCACCGTCCAGCTCGGACCTAACCCCGAGACCCTGGACCCCGCGCTGAACAGCGCTATCGACGGTGCCAACACCATCATCACCACCTTTGAGCCGCTGCTGCTCATCGACGAGAACAACGAGGTTGTTCCCGGCCAGGCAGATCTGCCCGAGGTCTCCGAGGACGGCCTGACCTGGACCTTCACCATGAAGGACGGCCTGAAGTGGAGCGACGGCTCCGACCTGACTGCGAAGGACTTTGAGTACTCCTTCAAGCGTCTGGCCTGCCCCGACACCGCCGCCCCCTACGCCGAGACGGTTGTCGGCATGATCGACGGCTATCAGGATGCCATCGGCAACCCCGATGCGGACGGCAACACCACCACCGATCCTGACTGGGACGCCCTGAACGTTCACGCCAGCGAGGATGGCAAGACCCTGACCGTCCAGCTGGCCTATCCCTGCTCCTACTTCGATAAGCTCTGCGCCTTCGCGGCTATGAGCCCCGTGCAGCAGGCTACTGTTGAGGCCAACGGCGATGCCTGGTGCACGCAGCCTGACACCTTCGTCTGCAACGGCCCCTACATGATCACCGATTGGGTCCCCTCCGAGCGTATTGTTCTGTCCAAGAACCCGAACTACGTCGGCGGCTGGGATTCCTCCAAGATCGTTTCCGACACCATCACCCTGCTCCTGCTCGAGGACTCCAGCGCTGCTTACGCCGCCTACAACAGCGGTGAGGCACAGCTCATCAAGGACGTCCCCACCGATGAGATCCCCAGCCTGACCAAGGCTGAGGACGGCGGCGACTTCTACGTTGACACCATCCTGGGCACCTACTACATCTCCCTGAACGATCAGAAGGAGCCGTTCACCGACCCCAATGTCCGCAAGGCTCTGTCTCTGGCCATTGACCGCGACTACGTTGCCAACACTATCATGCAGGGCATCTACACCCCCGCCACTGCGCTGGTTGGCCCCGGCATCGTGGACAACGAGGGCTACTTCATGGACAATGCCAACGGCGGCAAGCCCTACATCAGCGACGACTACGACGCCAACCTCGAGGAGGCCAAGCAGCTGATGGCCGAGGCCGGTTACCCGAACGGCGAGGGCTTCCCCACCATCGAGTACAGCGCCAACGACGCCGGCTACCACATCCCCGTTGCTGAGTACGTCCAGCAGGCCTGGGGCGAGCTGGGCATCACCGTCAACATCAACAAGGTCGAGTGGGCCAGCTTCCTGCCGATGCGCCGCGCCGGTGACTATGACATCAGCCGCAACGGCTGGTCCATGGACTACAACGACCCCTCCAACATGCTGGAGCTGTTCACCACCAACAACGGCAACAACGACGGCAAGTACGCCAACCCCGAGTTCGATGCCGCCATCGACGCCTCCAAGGTCGCCGATAAGAGCGTCCACTTCCAGAAGCTGCACGAGGCCGAGGACATCCTGATGAAGGATGCCGCTGCGATCCCCGTTGCTTACTACACCGACTTCTGGCTGCAGAGCCCCTCTCTGAAGGGCACCTGGCACAGCCCCTACGGCTACTGGTACCTGCAGTACGGTTATGTTGAGGAGTAATCCCCACATAAACCGCAAAACCGCATAATAAAAGGCATGACCTGTGAAAATGGGTCATGCCTTTTTATATGGTGAAGTTTTCGCCCGCAGGGCGAAAACAAAAATGCACTGTAGGGGCCGGGCATGCCCGGCCCGCAGCCTGGCGGCTGGCAGACGCTGACGGGAAAATTTGCAGGGGAGGGATTTATCCCTCCCGGGCCGTCTGCTGCCCAAAAACTTCTGTAGGGGCGAGCATTGCTCGCCCTTGCCCGTTTGTCTGGGAAAAAACTTGCCCGGAAAAGGCGTTGCTGCGCCAAGTTGACGGGCGACCAATGGTCGCCCCTACCTATTCAATGCGATTGCAAAATCGTTACAAAACAGTAACATATCGTTGCCGAACTTGCAATCCTGTGTTGCACGTACTATAATATTCGATGTTCGCCTGTCGCGGACAGGCAACGAGTGTAAGAAAGATCCATCAGGAGGATACAAGCAACATGAAGAACAAGAGAATCATCGCCGCGGCGATGGCTACCGGTATGGCAGTTTCTCTGGCTGCCTGCGGCGGTTCCGCAAGCACGACCGACACTACCGGCACTGCCGATGCTGCCACCACCGAGGCTGCTGACGCCGCTACCGGCGAGGGCACCGGCTTCACCGTCCAGCTCGGCCCCAACCCCGAGACCCTGGACCCGGCCCTGAACGCTGCCGTCGACGGCGGCAACACCCTCATCACCATCGAGGAGCCCCTGCTCATCATCGACGAGAACAACGAAATCCAGCCCGGTCAGGCCGAGAGCTACGAAGTCAGCGATGACGGCTTAGTCTGGACCTTCCATCTGCGCGACGGCCTGAAGTGGAGCGACGGTTCCGACCTGACTGCGAAGGACTTTGAGTACTCCTTCAAGCGTCTGGCCTGCCCCGACACCGCCGCCCCCTACGCCGAGACGGTTGTCGGCATGATCGACGGCTATCAGGATGCCATCGGCAACCCCGATGCGGACGGCAACACCACCACCGATCCTGACTGGGACGCCCTGAACGTTCACGCCAGCGAGGATGGCAAGACCCTGACCGTCCAGCTGGCCTATCCCTGCTCCTACTTCGATAAGCTCTGCGCCTTCGCGGCTATGAGCCCCGTGCAGCAGGCTACTGTTGAGGCCAACGGCGATGCCTGGTGCACGCAGCCTGACACCTTCGTCTGCAACGGCCCCTACATGATCACCGATTGGGTCCCCTCCGAGCGTATTGTTCTGTCCAAGAACCCGAACTACGTCGGCGGCTGGGATTCCTCCAAGATCGTTTCCGACACCATCACCCTGCTCCTGCTCGAGGACTCCAGCGCTGCTTACGCCGCCTACAACAGCGGTGAGGCACAGCTCATCAAGGACGTCCCCACCGATGAGATCCCCAGCCTGACCAAGGCTGAGGACGGCGGCGACTTCTACGTTGACACCATCCTGGGCACCTACTACATCTCCCTGAACGATCAGAAGGAGCCGTTCACCGACCCCAATGTCCGCAAGGCTCTGTCTCTGGCCATTGACCGCGACTACGTTGCCAACACTATCATGCAGGGCATCTACACCCCCGCCACTGCGCTGGTTGGCCCCGGCATCGTGGACAACGAGGGCTACTTCATGGACAATGCCAACGGCGGCAAGCCCTACATCAGCGACGACTACGACGCCAACCTCGAGGAGGCCAAGCAGCTGATGGCCGAGGCCGGTTACCCGAACGGCGAGGGCTTCCCCACCATCGAGTACAGCGCCAACGACGCCGGCTACCACATCCCCGTTGCTGAGTACGTCCAGCAGGCCTGGGGCGAGCTGGGCATCACCGTCAACATCAACAAGGTCGAGTGGGCCAGCTTCCTGCCGATGCGCCGCGCCGGTGACTATGACATCAGCCGCAACGGCTGGTCCATGGACTACAACGACCCCTCCAACATGCTGGAGCTGTTCACCACCAACAACGGCAACAACGACGGCAAGTACGCCAACCCCGAGTTCGATGCCGCCATCGACGCCTCCAAGGTCGCCGATAAGAGCGTCCACTTCCAGAAGCTGCACGAGGCCGAGGACATCCTGATGAAGGATGCCGCTGCGATCCCCGTTGCTTACTACACCGACTTCTGGCTGCAGAGCCCCTCTCTGAAGGGCACCTGGCACAGCCCCTACGGCTACTGGTACCTGCAGTACGGTTATATTGAGGAGTAATTTCCTTTATAAATGAAAAGGCACGTCCTGCGTTGGACGTGCCTTTTTCTGTGTCTGGCTTCCCCCTTGGGGGAAGGCTTGGGACTCACGCCCCCAGCGTTGCCGCCATGACCGCCTTGATCGTGTGCATGCGGTTCTCGGCCTCCTGGAACACGATGGACTGCGGGCCGTTAAAGACCTCGTCGGTCACTTCCATGGCGTCGCGGTCAAACTTTTCGCCCATCTCCCTGCCGACGGCGGTCTTGTGGTCGTGGTAGGCGGGCAGGCAGTGCATGAACACGGCGGTGCCCTTGGCCTTCGCCATCAGCTCGGCGTTGACCTGATAGGGGGACAGGGCGTTGATGCGCTCCTCCCAGACCTCGACAGGCTCACCCATGCTGACCCAGACGTCGGTGTAGACGACATCCGCACCGGCCACGGCGTCGGTGTCCTCGCTCAGCGTGATGCTGCCGCCGCTGACGCGGGCGAACTCTTTGCACTTTTCCACCAGTGCGGGGTCCGGCCAGTAGGCTTTGGGGGCACAGGCCACAAAATGCAGGCCCATCTTGGCGCAGCCGATCATCAGGCTGTTGCCCATGTTGTAGCGGGCGTCGCCCATGTAGGCGAATTTCAGCCCCTGCAGCTTGCCGAAATGCTCACGCAGCGTTAAAAAATCGGCCAGGATCTGGGTGGGATGGTACTCGTTCGTCAGGCCGTTCCAGACGGGCACGCTGGCGTATTTGGCCAGCTCCTCAACGATGGCCTGGCCGTAGCCGCGGTACTCAATGCCCTCAAACATGCCGGACAGCACCTGCGCGGTGTCCGCGATGGACTCCTTCTTGCCGATCTGGCTGCCCGTGGGGTCCAGATAGGTCGTGCCCATGCCAAGGTCGTGCGCGGCGACCTCGAACGAGCAGCGGGTGCGGGTGGAGGTTTTCTCAAAGATCAGCGCCACATTCTTGCCGCGCAGCGTGTCGTGCGGAATGCCCGCCCTTTTCTTGGCCTTCAGCTCGGCTGCCAGATCCAGCAGATAACCGATTTCCGCGGGAGTAAAGTCCAACAGCGTCAAAAAATCATGCCCTACGAGGTCCATAGTAAAGCTCCTTTTTAAATATACGGTTTATTTGTATAAATATACATACGATTATAGCACGTTTGGGGATGATATGCAAGTGCGGGTTTTTGTGGTATAATTAAAAAAATCCCCGGGGGCTTGCCGCGCTTGCCTATTTGCTGTTGAACGGCTTTGTAGGGGCCGGGCATGCCCGGCCCGGAGGTGCAGGGCGGGCGGTAGTCCATGGAAAAGCCGCGGGCCGGACATGTCCGGCCCCTACAGGGCGGAAATCCCCGGCCAGGCATCTATGGCGGGCTTTGCCCTCATCCGGCCCTGCGGGGCCACCTTCCCCCGAGGGGGAAGGCAAGGGCGGAAAGGAGGTCCCCATGCCCAAAATCTACTTCCATGTGGACGTCAACTCGGCGTTTTTGTCCTGGTCGGCGCTCAAGGCGCTGCAGGGCGGCAGCACTGTTGATCTGCGCACGATCCCCGCCGTCGTCGGCGGCGATGAGGCCAAGCGCCACGGCGTTGTGCTGGCAAAAAGCACCCCGGCGAAAAAATTCGGCATCCAGACGGGGGAGAGCCTCTTTGCCGCCCGCGTCAAGTGCCCGGGGCTGACCGTCGTGCCGCCGGACTTTGATTTTTATGTAAAAAACAGCAAGGCACTGATTCAAATTTTGAACGATTACACCCCGGATGTTGAACAATACAGCATCGACGAGGCGTTCCTCGACATGACCGGCACCGAGGCACTGTTCGGCCCGCCGCTGACCGCCGCGCACACGATCCGCCGCCGCGTGCGCCGGGAGCTGGGCTTCACGGTCAACGTCGGCATTGCGCCCAACCGCCTGCTGGCCAAGATGGCCTCCGACTTTGAAAAGCCCGACAGGGTGCATACCTTATATAAATACGAGGTCGAGACCAAGATGTGGCCGCTGCCGGTGGGCGACCTGTTCGGCGTCGGCCCCAGCGCGGCCAAGCGCCTGAACAGCTGCGGCATCTACACCATAGGGGATTTGGCCCGGCTTGAGCGGGATACGGCGGTCAAGCTGTTCGGCAGCCGCGGCGATACGCTGTGGAACTACGCCAATGGCTGTGAGGCCGACCCCGTGACCAAGCAGCGCACCCGCGACAACAGCTACGGCAACAGCGTAACGATGCCCAGGGACCTGGCCCGCCCCGAGGACGCCGACGCCACGATGCTGGCACTCTGCGATTCCGTCGGGCGGCGTCTGCGCGCCGACGGCAAGACGGCCCGTGTCGTCACGGTACAGCTGGTGGACAACGCCTTCCGCCGCACGAGCCACCAGACGACGCTGCCCAACCCGACGAACTCCACGGACCGCCTCTACCATGTGGCAATCGAGCTGATGCGCCAGATGTGGCCGCAGCGCCCCGTGCGGCTGGTGGGTGTCAGCGCCGAAAAGACCGGAGAGGACAACTTTGAGCAGATGGACTTTTTCACCGATGCCGCCCGCATCGACAAGCAGGAGAAGCTGGACCGCGCTGCCGATGCCCTGCGCCGTAAATTCGGCGGCGCGGCGGTGACACGGGCAACGCTGTTAAGCCCCGACACCCGCAAGCCCGAGGCGTTGAGCGCTGCGAAGGAACGGGAAAAAGACAAAAAATGACCCATGAGCGGTGGGATGCACCGTCCATGGGTCGTTGCTGTTTTATGGAAAGCTGCGGGGGAGGGAGCCTTATTGCAGCTTATATACTATCGCCGCACGGTAGGGGCCGGGCATGCCCGGCCCTTGGCCTTCCCGCAAAAGCGCATCTGCCCGTAAGGCTCCCGGGAGGGTCAAGACCCTCCCCTACAAATCCCTTTTTATCCTGCCTTGTAGGGAGGGGTCTTGACCCCTCCGCCGTTTAATTTGCTGCGAACTCATAATATACGCCGTCCATCTCCACGACGACAACGCCGTCCTCGGTCACCCAGTAGGAATACCCGGTACCAAAGTTCGAGCACCCGTCCGTCTCCGGGAAGGCGTCCTGGTCAACGCTTGTCTCAATGACCCCGTCAGCCCCGCGGTCCGGGGGGCAGTCCACTGCGCTGCCCGTATCAAAATACAGCACGCCGTCGATCTGTACGCACTGCGCCAGGCCCAGAGCGATGCCGGAAGCGGTGCTGTCCTTTTCGACAGCAGCTCCCTCGTCGGCGTCCGCTGCCTGGGGCGCGGCGTCATCCAGCATCGGCATGTCCGGCGCGGGGGCGGTCTCGGCAGCGGCCTCCGGGACGTCGGCGGCCATGGCGGCTTCACTGGCTATGCTGCTCTTGCGCAGTGCGCCGCTCCGCCACACGGCTGCGCCGCCCAAAACTATACAAGCGCACGCGGCCACAGACACGACCTGCTGCCAGTGCAGATGCACCACCCGGCGGCGTTTTTTCACCGGGGCGTCGGCGGCCAGGATCAGGTCGTCGTCCACATGGCCGATGGCCTCAAATAATTCGCGTTCTGTCACAGTGCAGCACCCCTTTCCTGTAAGTAGGCGGCCAGCTTGCCGCGCGTGCGGTGCAGCGTCACCCGCACTTTGCTCTCGGTCAGGCCGTACCGCGCGGCAATGTCCGCCGTCGCGTCGCAGTACCAGTACCGGCGCAAAAATATGCTGCGCGTTTCCTCCGGCAGCGTGCGCAGAAACGCGCTGATGAGCCGCCCGGTCTCGGCAGCGTCAAAGCTGTCCTCCACGCTGCCCGGCGCGGCGACGCATTCGGCCAGCTCGTCCAGCGGCGCACAGGTTTGCCCGCTGCCGCGCTTCTGCGCCGCCTCCCGGTCAAAGCGGTCCAGCGCGAGATTCCGCGTGATGCGCCCCAGATACGGAGCCAGCCGCGCAGGTCGGTTGGTGGGCATGCTGTTCCAGGCGGCCAGCCAGGTGTCGTTCTCGCATTCCTCGGCGTCGTGGGCGCTGTGCAGAATGTTGTCGGCGATCTTGCGGCAGTACGCGCCGAACTTCGCCGCCGTCTCGGCCAGCGCCTGCTCGTCCCGCGCCCAGTACAGGGCCACGATTGCGGCATCCTCCATGGTTTCAGCCTCCTTTATTATATAAGGTAGGAATTTTTTTGCGGATGTTACAGAAAAAGTCTGCCGACGGGGCAGACTTCATGTAGGGGCGGGCATTGCTCGCCCGGTATAGCTCACAACATGTGCTTCTTGTGCAGCACCCACGCCGCAAACACACAGAGCGCCAGCGTCAGGCCCAGCACAATGGCGAACCCGGCGGTGGTGTTGGCAAAGGGCATACCGTCGGACTGCACGTTCATGCCGTACAGACCGCTGATGACGGTGGGCACGGCCATCAGCAGGGTGATGCTGGTCAGGTACTTCATGGCGTTGTTCAGGCGGTTGTCCAGAATCGAGCTGAACAGCTCCCGCGTGCCCTTTATATCGTCGCGGTAGATGCTGGTCATCTCGATGGCCTGACGAATCTCAACGATGACGTCGTCGAGCAGCTCGCGGTCATCGGGGTACTGCTCCAGCCGCTTATAGCGGGTCAGGCGGTCCAGCACCGTAGCGTTGGCGCGCAGACTCGTGGCAAAGTAGACCAGCGTCGATTCCAGGCCGTGCAGCTCCATCAGGTCGCTGTCCTTCAGTTCGCCGGCCAGATTTTTCTCAATGGCCTGGCGGCGGCGGTCAATCAGGCGCAGCTCCTGCTGGTACATCGTGGCCGCGCGGTAGAGCAGCTGGTAGACGAACCGCATTTTCTTGCGGGTCGAGAACCCCTTGACCCGGCAGGCGGCAAAATCCCCGATAACGGCGGTATCGGTGGAGCAGACCGTGACGATCAACTCCTGCGTCAGCAGGATGCCCAGGGGGATAGTCGTATAGATGCCCTCGCCGGCACCGTCCACCTTGACGGGAATGTCCACGATGATGACCGTATAGCCGTCCTCCAGACTGATACGCGCCGATTCCTCGGGGTCCGTTGCGGCCACGATGTCCGCGGGCTCGATGTCCAGCGTTGCCGCTACCCGGCGGACCTCGTCGTCGGTGGGGTTGGTCAGGCAGATCCAGGCCCCTTCGTTCATATCGTCAACGCGCGTCAGCTGCTTATCCTGTGTGCGGTAAATCTTCATCATGGCTATTCCACCTAATATACTATTATAATAGTAGTATACGGCTTTTGCAGAGGATACGCAAGGAGATTTTACTGCGTATGCGGCAATAAACGCAGCAATGTCCCGTCACCTCTCCGACTGCCACCCCGTAGGGGCCGGGCATGCCCGG
>ERZ857922.3211-NODE-3211-length-14540-cov-3.712599_pt1 | contig 14540 bp, 9 predicted proteins | sample MGYA00519579_ERZ857922 | MGnify/ENA primary metagenome ERZ857922 (study PRJEB31778, sample SAMEA3449375) | human gut metagenome | biome: human gut; feature: human-associated habitat; material: faeces | place: United Kingdom | collected 2010/2012 ... | reverse complement strand
CTGCAAAAATCCCTCCAGGACCGGCACCAATAATGATCACATCATAGTTCATGCTTTTTCCTCCTTATAAGTATAGCATAATTTCCCTCTTTGTATCCCTCATCCATCTGCACCGGAATCATTCCCTGTGCATAAAAAAAGCTGTCGCAGAATTTCTCGTGACAGATTCTGTCACTTCCATTCATTACGGCAGTTGGAAAAATGTTCAACCTATTTAGCGTTAAGCATATTCCTTTCCTATATTACGGGATTTTCACAATATTGTCAAGTATCAATTTCAAAAAATTCAGGGCACCGCCCACCAGACAATGCCCCGCTCAACAATATCAGTTCAACAAAAAAATAAAGAAATTCAGATATCCTGCAAAAGTCATCCAGACAAGATATGGAATCATCAGATAACCAGCTGTTCTCGAAATTTCAGAAAATGTTTTTGTACATAAATATACCAGATACCACAAAAACAACAGCCAGGCAAACGCAAACAGATACCATCCTGCGTTAAAGAAAAATACCGGCCACAGAAAATTTACAGCGAGCTGAATCCCGTATAAAGTCAGTGCCTTCTTTCTCTCTTCAGTTTTTGGTGTGATTGCAACCAGATAAGAAGCCGTTCCCATCATGGCAAACAGTCCGGTCCATACAACTGGAAACACCCATCCGGGAGGTGTAAGGGGCGGCTGTTTCAGTTTTTCAAATGTATTCATACTTCCCTGTGTAAGAAAACCTGAAACCGCTCCGACTCCCAGAGGTACAGCCAGGCAGGTAAGCAATGTCTTTGTTTTTTTCTTCAAAAAAATTCCTCCTGTTCTCATATTCACAGTCTAGTGTATGAAAAACAGGAGGATTTATTCATTTTTTAAAATCTACGTTTATCAGAGCTTATGTTTTTCTGCTTTAAAGAAATCTTTTGTTTCTTTTGCAACTACGCCACTTAAGGCAAACAGCGCAATCATATTCGGAATTGCCATCAGACCATTAAAGATATCTGCGATAGTCCATACTGCACTTACTGTCATGTATGGTCCAATAAATACTGCAATGATGTATAACCAGCGGTATACGATGATTTTTTTCTTATGTCCGTTTGTCAGGTATTCGAGACAACGTTCACTGTAGTAATCCCATCCAAGAATCGTTGTGAATGCAAAGAATACAAGACAGAGCATCAATACAAATGCTGTAAACTTAGCCGGGAACGGAAGTCCATGCTGGAACGCATAAGTGGTAACCTGTACACCTTCAATTCCCTCTACCTGCCATGCACCTGTCAGGACAATGGAAAGACCTGTCATTGTACAGATAATGATCGTATCAATAAAAGTACCTGTCATGCTGACCAGACCCTGACGTACCGGCTCTTTTGTCTGAGCTGCTGCTGCTGCGATCGGTGCACTACCAAGACCGGCTTCGTTGGAGAAGATTCCTCGTGCAACACCTTTCTGCATTGCAACGATCATAGAACCAACCACACCACCGGTTACCGCACTCGGATTAAATGCGGCTTTGACAACTGTTACGATTGCTGCCGGAATTTCTGTAATGTTACAGATAATCAGCACAACGCTGAATACAATATAGATCACTGCCATAAAAGGAACAATGATCTGACTTACAGTTGCGATTCGTTTCAGTCCTCCGATCAGGATCGCAGCTACACAGAATGCAAGGATCAGAGAAGAAACAACAACTGCTACAGAATACTGTCCCAGGAATGGGATATTGATACAGTTTGTCTTGTCCGGGTCAAAGAAGTTCTGTACGGCACTGGAAATACCATTTACCTGGCTGAATGTACCGATACCGAAAAGTCCTACACAAACACCGAAGAACGCAAAGATCTTGCCAAGCCATTTCCATTTTGGTCCCATACCTTTTTCGATATAATAGAATGGTCCACCAAGGCTGTGTCCGTCTTCTGCAACCACACGGTATTTAACTGCCAGAAGACCTTCAGAAAATTTTGTTGCCATTCCAAAGAATGCTGCCACGATCATCCAGAAAAGTGCTCCCGGACCACCGGCACAGACTGCTGTTGCGACACCTACGATATTACCGGTACCGATCGTAGCACTCAATGCTGTACACAGTGCCGCAAAACTGGAGATTTCACCATCTCCCTCTTCTTCATTCTTGAACATCCATTTCAGCGCCAATGGAAGACGACGTACCTGAAGGAACCCAAGTCTGCTGGTAAGAAGAACGCCACCGGCTATGATCAATACCATAAGCGGTACGCCCCAGACCTTGTCATCCACTGCAACTAAAAAATTATTGATTGCTTCCCACATCTCAAAAAGTTCTCCTTACATATGTATTTTTCAGCATCATAAAAAGGGGAATAAAAAAAATAAGAACCGTTCTCCGATGAACTGCTAAGAATCAAGATAAATCAGACAATTAAAAAAGAATAAAAATAAAAAATAAACTTCAGGATGTAATTATCAAAAGCATCCTCTGTCCTTTTGCCTGAGAGATTCAAGACGCTTACGCGTCGCTTGCACCTTCGGCCCCTGTACTGAAACAGGCGTCTCCAGAGATACGATCCATTTACAGTTTCTGTCCGACAATACGGATACCTGAGAGTTTTACTCCTTCGGTGGGCTTATACCTCTTTCCTGCAAACTTCACCTCGTTATTGCTGTTACTGCGTTATACTATAGTGCTAAATCAGAAAAAAGTCAAGATAGAAAAAAATATTCTTCCTTCTTGACTTTTTTTGGTGTTTTTTAAGTTTCTATTTCGGGCTGACAATCTTTCCAGCCACTGCACATGCTGCTGCAGTCTTTGGAGATGCCAGATAGATTTCTACTTTGGAAGTTCCCATACGTCCAAGGAAATTACGGTTATTTGTTGCTACAACACGCTCTCCATCTGTCAGAATACCACCTGCACGTCCACAGCACAGTCCACATCCCGGATGTGTGATCATTGCACCTGCTTCTGCCAGCGTATCAAGAATACCAAGTTCAATTGCCTGTCTGTAGATCTTGCGGCTTGCCGGCGTCACGATCAGTTTTACATAATCAGCAACTTTCTTACCTTTCAGGACTTCAGCCGCTGCTGCCAGATCTTCCAGACGTCCATTTGTACAGGAGCCGATAAATACCTGGTCGATCTCCGTTCCTTCCAGTGTGCTGACATCACGGATCTTATCCACCTGTGACGGGCATGCCATGACCGGAACAAAATCCTCCCCACGGTAAGTCATCGTCTTGAGATATGCAGCATCCCCATCCCCAACAAGACTCTTCTGGAAATCGTTCAGTTCAATCTCACAGTACTCTGCTGTCTTTTCGTCTGGTGTGAAGAGTGCACATTTTGCCCCTGCCTCGATTGCCATGTTTGCGATGGTCATGCGGCTTGCAACGGACATATTTTTTACTGCACTGCCTGTAAATTCCAGTGCACGGTAAGTTGCACCGTCTGCGCCCAGATCACCGATCAGACGAAGAATTACATCTTTGGACATAACATTCGCCGGAAGTTCTCCATCGATCACAACCTTGATCGTCTCCGGAACTTTGATCCACATGGTTCCTGTTCCGAGGATGCTTGCCATCTCTGTATATCCGATACCGGAAGAAAATGCACCGACGCATCCGTAAGTAGTTGTATGACTGTCTGTACCAAAGACAATATTACCCGGTTTGACATAACCAGCCTCTGTCATCAGCTGATGACAGATTCCATCGCTTCTGTGTACGTTTTTCATTCCGTATTTTTCTGCAAATGCATCTCCCACATGGAAATGTCTGGTATCGTCCAGCTGACTTGCCGGTACAAGGTGATCATAGATCAGAACAACTTTGTCCGGATCCCATAATTTCTTGAATCCCATCTCCTCGAATTTCTCTGCAACAAATGGAATAAAAATATCATGGATCATTACTCTGTCGACATTAACGGTCACGATATCACCAGGTTTTACCGCATGACCCACATTGTTTCTGATAATCTTTTCAATAACTGTTTCGCCCATCTGCTCTTCCTCCTTAGTCCAGTCCGTTCAGTTTGCGCATGGCTTTTACAAGTCCACCGGCCTGAATGATACTCATCAGGTTCTCCGGCAGGGAAGCGATCGGGTACTGTTTTCCATCATAGTCTACATGTTCATTCATCACAACAGTTACGGTATCTCCCTCTTTGATGTCATTATGGAGCTCCGGCTGTTCAATCAGCAAAAGCCCGTTGTTGATGGAGTTTCTGAAGAAAATTCTTGCAAATGATTTTGCAATGACACACTGAATTCCCAGTGCTTTGATAATCTCCGGTGCCTGCTCTCTGGAAGAACCGCAGCCAAAATTTTTGCCGGCAACAATGATGTCACCTTTCTGAATCTGTCCAGCCAGTTCCGGACGAAGTGGGCTGAATCCATACTGTTTCATATCATCAATTGTCTTGAGTGCCAGATACTCGGTCGGGATGATGATGTCAGTATCAATATCATCGCCAAGTACCCACACTTTGCCTGTAAACTTTTCCATAATCTATGTTATCCTCTTCTCTTTCTCAGATTTCAGACGGCAGTGCGATCTTGCCTGCAACTGCAGATGCAGTAACAGTTGCTGCAGATCCAAGATATACTTTGGAGCTCGGATGACCTGCACGTCCCTTAAAGTTACGTGTTCCTGTGCTGATCAGGACTTCATTCTCGCCGATAACACCCTGGCAGCTTCCCCAGCATACACTGCAGTTCGGATTCATAACGATCGCGCCAGCTTCCATGAAGATGTCGATCAGACCTTCTTTTAATGCCTGACGATAGATGGTCTGGCTTGCCGGAACAACGAGAAAACGTACTTTATCAGATACTTTCTTTCCTTTGATGATCTCAGCACCTACGCGCAGATCTTCAATACGTCCGTTGTTACAGGAACCAAGGAATGCTTCATTGATCTCAATTCCACATGCTTCTTCTGCAGGAACAACATTATCTACAAAATCTGGTTTAGCCACTACCGGACGTACTTTACTCAGATCAAAGGTATATTCTCTTACATATTTTGCATCCGGATCGCTGTGGAATACAGCTTTTGGCTCACGTCCGTGCTCTTTGAGGTATTCCATTGCCTTTTCGTCAACTTCAAAGATACCTGTCTTTGCACCGGCCTCTACTGCCATATTGCAGAGAGTCATACGATCACTGATGCTTAATGTTTTTGCGCCTTCTCCGGTGAATTCCATTACCTGATAGTTGCATCCGTTTGCACCAACTTCTCCAATGATGGTAAGGATCAGGTCACGGGCGGTAACACCTTCCGGAAGTTTACCGGTCAGATTGAATTTTACAGATTCCGGAACCAGTACCCAGGAAGTTCCTGTTACCATTCCATAAAGAAAGTCTGTACATCCGACACCTGTACCAAACGCACCAAGCGCACCATAAGAGCATGTATGACTGTCCGCACCAAAAATCAGCTCACCCGGACGAACATAGTTTTCGATCATAACCTGATGGCAGACACCCTTGCCTTCCCAGAAATCAATACCGTTTTCCTTTGCAAAATCTCTCATCTTTTTCTGAGATGCCGCCGTTTTCGGGCAGTCAGACGGCACATTGTGGTCAACAATAAAAACAAGCTTCTTTGTATCTGCAATGTGCGGATTCTTCAGTTTGTTGTTATACATATCTACTGTCAGATGCGTTGTTCCGTCATTACTCATCAGACGGTCAAGCTGAACCGTATGGATATCACCAGGTTTAACACTATCCACACCGGCTGCTGCTGCGATGATTTTTTCTGCGATTGTCATTCCCATGGTTATTTCTCCTCCTTGTTCAGTGAAGCGATCAGGCCGCCCTGATTCAGAATCCCCTGCATATATTCCGGAAGTTTGGTACAGGTATAAGTCTTTCCGTTTGCAACTGCTGTACCATCAGACATATGAAGTTCCATGGTATCTCCGGTCTGTACATCATCTGGAAGATCTTTACAGACAATTGCCGGAAGTCCGATGTTAATCGCATTTCTGAAGAAAATTCTTGCAAAGGATTTGGCGATAACGGCCTGTACCCCAAGTGCTTTGAGTACACCCGGTGCCTGTTCTCTGGAAGAACCACAACCAAAGTTCTCACCGCCAACTACGAAATCTCCCGATTTTACTTTCTTTGCAAAATCAGGATCTAATGATTCAAATGCATGACCTTTCATCTCATCCAGGTTCGGCAGAAGCAGATACTGGGATGCAATGATCTGGTCTGTATCAAGGTCATTATGAAATTTAAAAATTGTACCTTTTTCCATAATAATAGTTCCTTTCTATGTATAACTATTCATTTTCTCTCTATTCTACCACAAATTTACGTAATAGCAAAATGTATATTTATAAGAATTTTGCATTAAAAACTTATTCGGATTTTTCCAGTAACTCATATGCAATACGCGGACTTCCATCCGGCACATACACGATTCCACACCGTACAAAACCATATTTTTCAAGTACATGCTGCATTACTTTATTATCCTCATGTGTATCTATTCGTAAATGCGGTATCTGTGCCTTACAGTAGTCCATGATCTTTTCCAGCACATTACGGACCGTTCCATCACTCGCAACACGGTGTACTGCAGCATACTCTGTATCCACCATCCAGCTGCCCTGTTCAATTTTCAGATAAACAGGATCTTCTCCTTCTATAAAAGCAAATACTGCATGGATTATTGCTTCATCTGCGACCGCATCTTCCAGTACATACAGATTTCCCTGAGAAATATCATCTTCCAGCAGTTCTTCCGGTCTGTCCCCTGCTCCCCACTGTGCACGATTTCCGTTCTCCCGCATAAATTGTCTCGCTGTTTCATAAATCTCATAAATTCGCGGCAGATCCTCCTTTTCCGCTTTTCTGATCATATATGACATATCGTTCCTCCCGGATCTTACTTTTTACATTTTTATTATAATTAGTCGATGTTTTTCTGTAAAGTCAGCATTCAAATAAAAAAATGCTGCCGGATCTGCTCCTCTCCAGAGAAATCCGGCAACATTTTCAACTATATTTCAGGGATGATCATGATTTATTTTTCGCCTCTGCGATGTTTCAGTCGAAGTGCCCAGAAAGCAAGTACAACATCAACAAACGCAAACAGGAACATCATTGCAGAGCCTGCAACCTTTGTCTCATCTGCAGTTTTTACACCATCTGTTTTCTGTGAACCAGATGCATTTCCTGCAGTATTTGTTCCATTAGAATTTGTTCCGTCAGAACCGGAAGCGCCGCCATTTCCACCATTATTTCCAGAATCCGCGTTTGTTACAGCCGGGGTCGGTGTATCTGTCGCATCCGGAGTTTCCGTTGCATTCGGCATTTCTGTTACCGCTGGTGTCGCAGTGGTATCCGGTGTTACACTTGGATTTGGTGCTTCGCTTGGCTTTGGTGCTCCGCTCGGATTTGGTACTTCACTTGGATTCGGGGCTTCGCTCGGTTTTGGTGCCTCACTTGGTTTCGGAGCTTCGCTTGGCTTTGGTGCTTCACTCGGTTTCGGAGCTTCGCTCGGCTTTGGTGCCTCACTTGGTTTCGGAGCTTCACTTGGTGCCGGAATCACATCACTTGCACTTCCAAAGCAGAAATCCATACCGGACCACGGAATCACAAATCCATGAGACCAGTATTCTCTTCCCCCAAGGCTCGGACACATATTACTTTCATCCCAATAATTGAATGACGAAGTAAATGTCATTGTCTGTGTATATGTTTTTCCCGTTTCCGGATCTGTAAATGTCACATCTTTTGTAATAGATACTGTGTATTCAATCGGGCAGGCATATGTCCCTGTCGGAAAGACTCCTGCAATGTGGATCTGTCCCTGTCCCATAACGATTGCTCCCACATAATCTGGAGAAACAGAGATTGTTCCAAGATCGTCTGCATCAAATACAACTGTCTGTGTCAGTGTTTTGTCACCTACAGTCAGTGTAGCTGTAGCCACTCTTGACATATCAATGTGACTTACAGTACCTGTAACAAGAAGTCCTGCTTCTTCAGCATCTGTTCCATTCTCTTCTGCTTCAAGAACTTCGTCACTCTCTTCCGGTGTTTCTTCCGGATCAACGGAGTCTTCTGACAGAACGGTATCTACATCTTCATCAGTATCAGAGTCTTCTTCATCACCAGTCTCATCTTCTTCCTGATCTTCAGCATCTCCATCTTCTGATTCTTCGGCGTCTTCTTCTGCATCTTTTTCTGTCTCGTCAGTTTCTTCTGATGAAGTATCCTGATCATTTTCTTCGGCAGCCGATGATTCCTGATTTGTTGTAGGATTTTCTTCGGCAGCAGATGATTCCTGATTTGTTGTAGGATTTTCTTCAGCTGCCATCGCAAGACTTGCACCCTGCATAATCATTGCCGCCCCTACAAGGCAGACAGCAACTTTCTTCCATCCTAACCATTTTCTATGCATTTCCTTTTTTCCTCCTCATTCCCAGAGGCGGCTGTTAACCGCCTCCAACCACACATATAGCTTTTTGTGGATTTATTTAACTTTCATTTTTGTTGCTTTACTGTATGATCCCCAGATTGCTTTGCCATTTACAACTTTGCAGCTGCGTACACGAACATAGTAATTCTTTCTGCTGGTCAGTCCCTTCAGAACAATTTTTCCGGTCTTGTTGCTGTTGATCGTAACAGTCTTGGTTGTTCTACCTTTGAACTTGCTGCTCTGGCTGTACTGAACAACATATTTCGTTGCCTGAGCATCACGATACCATCTTACGTTCAGTGTCTTCTTGGCACCTTTCTTGACAACCGGTTTTTTCGGTGTCTTCGGTTTGATTGTAAATGTTGCTTTTCCTGCATATTTTGCAAATTTACCTTTACCTTTGACAATTACAGTTGCGTAACCAGTATTCTTATTATTCTTATAAGTTACTGTGTAATATTTTCTGCTTACTTTCTTCTTTCCATTGTATACAGTAACGGTCGGTTTCAGATTCTTTCTTGTGTATACATAGGATCTCTTGGAAAGTTTCAGTTTAAGTTTCTTTGTAAATGTAGTGTATTTACTTGTAACATTTACAGTTCCGTTTACGGATCTGGTTGAAAAGCTGTATCCTGACGGACGACTAATTACGTTTCCTGTGTAGGAAATTGCTTTTCCTGCTGCATTCTTATTCAGATTTGTAACTGCTGCAGTCCATTTGTTGGAAGCTGTCAGTGTCACGCTTCTGCCTGTTGCTTTTCCATTTGCATAGATTTCAACAACCAGCTTAGCCGGACGGGAATCTACTACATTGTCAAGATCGCTCCAGGTATTCTTAACAGTTACTTTAATCTTCTGTACGTTATGAGTGTACTCTGCCTTGAATCCTTCTGCTGCATTTCCTGTAACCTTTACGGTATATCCGGAAACTGCATATGCAATCACAGTATATTCGATTTCTTTTCCTTCTTTATATTTTGGAAGGTTTTCCCATGTCTTTGTCCATGATTTGTCAGATTCAATAACTGCCTTGTCACCAAGTTCACTTCCATTTGCATAAAGCTGAACAAGTGTATCAGTTGGACGGATTCCATCCTGGTTATTAGCATCGTTCCATGCAGCTGCTGCGCTGATGTTTACAGTTGCCGGTACATGTTTGTAATTAAGGGTAAGACCTTCCTCATCAAGGATATTTCCAGATACAGAAACTGTGTAGCCTTCCTTCTCTGTACTCTTAACCTCATATTTGATTCTTGTTCCGTCTTTCTTAACATCAACTTTTGCAAATTTAGCTGTCCAGTTGTTTCCTGCATTCAGAGTTACCTTGTTTTCTGTTGCCACTCCATCTGCGTAAAGTTCTGCTTCTACAGAATCAAGACGTGCTCCATCCTGATTTTCTGCGTCATCCCATTTTACAGATACTGGAATTTCAACTGTTGCAGGTACATAAGTATTTGTTACTACAAGACCTGTTGCTGCATCTCCACTTACAGAAGTTTCATATAAATCCGGATTCGGAACGGTAGCTTCTGCTGTGTAAACGATTGCCTCTCCGACTTTTCCGGTTCTGTTTTTCTGCAGTCCTGTCCATGTCTTGGAGAATTCATTTCCTGCGTTCAGTGTAATGAGATCGCCAACTTTAACACCATCAGCCATCAGCTGTACGCTGTAAGATGACGGACGGTTGCCATCCTGGTTATCTTTGTCATTCCACTTAGTTGTCAATGTTACATCTACAGTTTCTGTCTTGTGTGTGAATTTCAGTACAAGTCCCTTAGCCGGGCTTCCCTCTACTACGCAGTCATATCCATCAACTTTGGTTGTTACCAGAGTATAATCGATTGTTTTTCCGTCTTTCTTGAGATTCATCTCTCCGAAAGAAGCTGTCCATTTGTTGTCAGCAGTAAGTTTTACTTTCTTACCTGTGGATACATCACCAGCATAAAGTTCTGCTTCTACAAATTCCGGACGGATTGCATCCTGGTTATCTGCATCATCCCAGTTAACAGATGCTTTGATCTCTGCCGCTGCCGGTACATGAGTTGCTGTGATGGTAAATCCGGTTCCTGCATCTCCTGTGATCTCTGCGGTATATCCGTCTTCACCACCCTTAAGGCCGACTACTTCGACTGTATAAACAACTTTCTTACCAGCTTTGTATTCAGCAAGTCCTGTCCATGTCTTGGTCCAGTTGGCTTTTTCATTTACTGCGATCGGATCGCCAACATTTTCTGCTGCTTCACCTTCAATCTGTGATTTTAGCTGTAAGTTTACAGATGTCGGACGAACACTGTCACGGTTGTCTCCATCAGCCCATTTAACAGTTGCTGTTACGTCAACTTTCTTGACCTGATGTGTATAGTTCAGAACAAGTCCTTCTGTTGCACTTCCGGTTGTCTTGATCTCATATCCCTCAGCTTTGGTGGATACGAGAGAATACTCGATTGGTTTACCATTTTTGTTTACTGCAAGTCCCTCGAAGGTTGCTTTCCATTCGTTATCTGCAGTAAGTTTTACTTTCTTACCTGTGGATGCATCATCCGCATAGAGTTCAGCTTCTACAAACTCCGGACGAAGTCCATCCTGGTTGTCTGCGTCATTCCAGTTTACAGATACTGCAATGTCAACACCTTTTGGTGTGTAGCTGTTTGTAATTGTGAAGCCGTCTGCTGCAGTTCCTGTTGTTTTCTGAGTATACTCTGCACGAAGATTAGATTCTTCTACAGTGTATACAACTGCCTGACCAACTGCACCTTCTTTGTTTACTGGAAGGTTTGACCATGTCTTGGTCCAGTTTCCTTCGCTGTCTGCTTTTACAGTGATGCCATCGCCAACTGCTTCTCCATCAGCTTTGAGCTGTAAGGTTACGTTTTCCGGACGAATTCCATCCTGGTTCTCTGCATCATCCCATGCAATTGTTGCTGTTACAGATGTAACTGCTGTCTTGTGGGAGAATGTAAGGGTAAGTCCGTCTGTTGTGCTTGTGTAGCCTTCTACTTCTTTTGCAGCTTTGAGAGAATAGTTAACAGCTTCGCCAACTTTACCTGCTGTGTATACAGGCATGTCTTTGATCGTTGCTGTCCAGTTTCCTTCTGCTGTAAGAGTTACTGTCTTGTCTGTTGCTGTGTCACCTGCATAAAGAACTGCATCAACGGATGCCGGACGAACACCGTCCTGGTTCTCTGCGTCATCCCATTTAGCGGATACGGTAAGGTCTTTGACTGCTGGTGTATGGGAGTTTTTAACTGTAATCGCTCCTGTTTCCTCGTCTTTGCCTACAGTAGCTGTATATCCTTCCGGAAGTTCGGATTCTTCTACTGTGTATTCGATCACTTTACCAGCATTGTATTTCGGAAGATCTGTCCAGGTCTTGGTCCAGTTTCCATCAGCGTCTGCTTTTACAGTTACGTTATCACCAACGTTTACTGCTTCTCCGCCTTCAACTTTTGATTTAAGCTGTAAGCTTACAGATGCCGGACGGATTCCGTCCTGGTTCTCTGCATCGTCCCATGTTACATTTGCTGTAGCACTGACTTTTGCAATTTCATGTGAATAGGTAACAACAAATCCATCGTCCGCACTACCTGTTACTTTTGCAGTGTATTCTTCCGGGTTTTCTGCTGTTACACGATAAACGATATTATTTCCTTCTGCATCTTCTGCATCCAGAAGTTTCCATTCATATGTCCAGTTGTTTTCTGCATTCAGTTCAATCGGATCACCATACTTCTCACCATTTGCAGTCAACTGCAGTGTTGCTTTTTCCGGACGGATTCCATCCTGGTTGTCATGGTCATCCCATTCTGTTGAAAGGGTTATATTTCTACTTGGAGTAACGGTAACTTTTACATCATTAGCATTGACACCGTTCCATGCAGCACTAACTGTTGCATTACCTCTTTTAACACCTGTAACAACGCCACCGTCTACTGTTGCAATGGACTCATTATAGCTCTTCCATGTAATCTGCGGATTCTCTACATATGCAGATCCATCCCATGCTTTTGCTGTAATCTTTTCTGTTGTACCCTGCTTAACAGTTAATTCAGCTGGCTGAAGGATCAGTCTTGCATCAGATGTTACCTCTACCTCACAGGTAGCTGTAGGATCAAACGGATAACACTTGATTGTGATCGTAGTCTTTCCAGGAGAAACAGCTGTAAGATGCAACATTCTTCCATCTTCCGGATCTGATTGTGCTGTAACGATATTTGTATCGCCTTCAACCATCTCAAGTTTTGAAAGCTTCGGATTACTCTTATCTGCCCAGAACTTTCGTTCCAGTTCTGTTCCATCTTCCTTAATAAAGGTACCCAGGATTGTTGCTGTACCGGATTCTCCCATCTTCATAGATAAGGAGTTTTTGTTCAGATACAGTCCTGCTTCACCATTAACCTTAATGGCGATACTCTGCCATACACCATAAAGCTGTCCAGTTTCCATCGGTACATAATATTTATGGCTCAAATAAATATATCCACTGTATGGAGTCTTTCCTGTAACGCTTACTTTTTCTCCTGCCTGCTTTACAATATCAATATTATAAATACCGTTACCATAAAACTGGGCATTCAGACTTCCATGACCGTTTTCAAAATAACCGATCTTCCAGGTATCTGTAATATCTTCACCGGCATTGTTGGTTTTGGTTTCACCCTTAGTTCCGGTAATTTCTACAGCTTCACCTTTTACAACAACTTTCTGGTTTTCGGTTACATTTACTTTAATATCTTTTACTTTTGTTCCTTTGTAGCTTACTGTAACAGTTGTGCTCGCTGTTGTCTGACCTTCTGGAAGATCCTTCGCAGTGATAACACCAACAGAATCTACTGTTGCAACAGCTTCGTCAGCTGACTTCCAGGTTACATCACTGGATGTATTATATCCTTCTCCGGTAGAACCGGCTTTATACTGCCCCATATTCCAGAGTGTCCAGACAATTTCCTGTGTACTTCCCTGAGGCATGGTTACTTCATTCTGTGCATCAGTCAGATAAATTCCATTTTGTACCACTTCTACGTCTGCTTTTACAGCATATGTAGTTCCATTTTCTGCTTTCCAGGATGCGGTGATAACAGTCTTACCATATCCAACCGCTGTAATCTTTCCACCATCTACAGTTGCAACTTTATCATTGTCAGTTGCCCAGTTAAACACTGCATCTGAAACTTTCTGATTATTATAATAAGCAGTTGCAGTAAGAGACTGGCTGCTGCCCTTGGTCATTGTAAGAGAATCTTTATTTAAAGAAATTCTACCACCGGTAGAAGTCACTGTAACACCCTGAGTAGCTGTATCCTGATATCCGTTAATTGTAGCTTTTAATGTAACAGTTGCAGATCCCTCTTTTTTAGGACGAATCACACCATCTGTACTGATAGATGCAATTGCTTTGTTATCAATTGACCATACAATATCTTTTTCTGGAATGGATGTTGTTACATCCGGGTTTTCTTTACTATAATCAAACAGTTTATATTTGATCTTGTAGTCTTTGGCTTCGTCAGCTGACAGCGTTATAGTAGCTGGTTCATCAAACACAATACCATTGACTGTAATCCGAATAGGTTTGGATTCTGCTGTTTTCTCTTCTCCTGTAGTCTTATCCGTATAACTGTAGATAATTTTCATAGAAGTAGCACCAGCCTTCAGAGCTGTAACTTTTACTTTTCCCTTATCGGCTGTTGTAGCAGTGATCACAGATGAGTCATTTGTATATTCACTTGCAGAATCATCCATAAATTTATAGGTATAAGCCGGAGATGATACTGCACCATTTCCACCGTTAAAGGCCTGAGTAGTAATAAATGTATAGTCGCCCTTCTTCGGAATACTAACTGGACCCGGAGTCTGGACATAAATACCAGGTGCCGGCAAACTAACATCTCTTCTGAAAGTTTCCTCCAGTTTTGCTCTTTCATCAGGTGAAATCGCAGTAGTATTCAATTTTTTACCTATCATTTCATGAAAATCAACATAATAATTATGATTGATTGTTCCCTGACCCTTACTTGGATAAGCTTTGTAACTCATTGTACATTCCCTCCTGATACAACTCGAACATTTGTTTGTATTTGTATGTTATCACATATCGAGTCCGATAAAAAGGACTAATCAAAC
>ERZ857922.3206-NODE-3206-length-14565-cov-3.191110_pt1 | contig 14565 bp, 13 predicted proteins | sample MGYA00519579_ERZ857922 | MGnify/ENA primary metagenome ERZ857922 (study PRJEB31778, sample SAMEA3449375) | human gut metagenome | biome: human gut; feature: human-associated habitat; material: faeces | place: United Kingdom | collected 2010/2012 ... | reverse complement strand
CATTTCACAGTTATATTCTTTCAGTTTTTCAACCAGTACCGGAGTAAATTTGTCCTCGATTCTTCCATGGTATACTTCACTTCCCGTTGTCAGAATCGCCACTTTTTTCCCGTGCAGCGGTTTCAATGTCAGAATCGGACCATCCTGACAGACTGCTTTCGCCCGCTCCATCTTCTCTTTTTCTATAACCAGCGGAATAATTCTGGTTCCTGCAAGCTTATCTCCTTCTTTGACGCAGGTATTGCCGTGACGGGTTGCAATCATCATTTCTCCAAGCCCGTTGACTTTTTTCAGTTTTTCCCTGTCTATTTTCAACAGTCCGTCACAGTCAGCGATCACCTCAATTTTCCCTTCTTTGACCTCTGAAGGATGCATATGCTCATTTCTGCACATTGCATACAGAATCTGTGCCGCCTCATTTTCATGAAGCATATGCTCATCTTTTTCCCAGATATAAATATGTTCTTTTCCAACACTCAAAAGTACCGGTATATCCTCCTCGGTAATGATATGACCTTTCCGGAATACTGCATCTTTCGTCACCCCGGGAATGATCTGTGTGATATCATGACATAGCACAGTTCCTACAGCATCTTTTGTATCCACTAATTTCATTGTTTTTCACCTTCTACTTCTTATTTATTAATTGTAAATCCATAAGATCTGAAGACTTTTAATGCTTTTTCACTCTGTAAGAATTTTACGAATTTATCAGCTGCATCTTTATTTTTACTTTTCTTTAATGCTGCAACTGGATAAATAACTGGCGTTTTTAAAGCATCTGCTGGTGCTTCTGCAAGAACTTTTACATCCTTGTTACTTGCTGCATCTGTTGCATATACAACACCGCAAGAAGCACTTCCTTTTGCTACCCAATTTAAAACTTCTGTTACATTTGTTCCAAAGCTTGCTTTTTTCTTCACATCATTCCAGTTCTTTAAGTTTGTAAAGATTTCCTGTGCATACTGTCCAGCTGGAACGCTCTTAGGATCTCCTAATGCTATTGTATCAGCTTTTGTGATATCTTTAAAGGATGAAACTTTTGCATCACCTTTTTTAGGAGCGATCAGTACAACTTTGTTTTCTAATAATTCTACAACATCCCCCTTGCTGATGTATTTTCCTTTGACAAGATTGTTCATCTGTTCAGTCGCTGCTGACATAAATACATCCGCTGCCATTCCATTTTCAATCTGGCTCTGTAATTTTCCTGAACTATCATAACTTCCTTCTACTTTAATTCCTTTATTTTCTTTTTCAAACATTGGAATTAATTTCTCTGTGTAGCATTTTTCAAGACTAGCTGCAGCTGCAAGTGTGATGGTTGTTGTTTCTTCTTTCTTTGCTGCCTCTGTTGTGGATTTAGAACTGTCCTTACTGCTTCCACATGCTGTTACCCCAAGAACCATAGCTCCTGCTAATAACACTGCTAAAAATTTCTTTTTCATTTGTAACTTCCTCACTTTCTTAAAAATGTTATGTAAAATTTCATGGTTACCTTGTTTTATAATGTGGCTTTTTCCATATGACCTCTTTGAATATGGTATTTTTTGTCACATAGATTTTCTACTTCCTTACTGCTGTGGCTGACCAAGATTGCTGGTTTATCCAACATTGCCAGCATATTGGATAATTCATCTTGCATCTGTTCTCTTAAGTATTCATCCAACGCTGAAAATGGCTCATCCATCAAGATGACTTCCGGTTCACACACAAGCATCCTTGCTAACGCTGTTCGCTGTTTTTGCCCTCCTGAAATCTGTCTTGGATATCTTTTTGCTAATTCTTCGATATGAAATCGTTTCATCATATCATTTGTCTTTTGTTCGATTTCATCCTTCGGAAATCCTTTTGCTCTTAATCCTGTTTTGATATTCTCTTCAATCGTCATATTAGGAAACAGTGCATATCCCTGAAATAAATATCCAATCTTTCGTTTTTGTGGTGGCAGATCGATCTTTTTCTCGGAATCATAAAGTATTTTCCCATCTAGTACAATTCTCCCACTATCTGCAGTTTCCACACCTGCGATACATTTTAAAGTAATGCTTTTTCCACTTCCAGAAGGTCCCATAAGCCCTGTACAACCTGTTTCTACATTGAGTTCTGACTCTAATGTAAATTCTTTTAGTTTCTTTTTGATCTTTACTTCAAGACTCATACATCTCTCCTTACGCTTCCTGTTTCTTCTTTTCCATGATCAGGTAAATATTCATGGCTGCTACGATTGCAAAACAAATGATCACGATCACAAGTACATACTGATATGCTGCATCCATATTTCCCGCTGCAACTTCAGAGTATACTGCAAGTGGCAGAGTTCTTGTTCTTCCTGGAATATTTCCAGCGATCATTGCTGTTGCTCCGAATTCACCAAGTCCTCTGGCAAATGCAAGCACTCCACCAGAAATGATCCCTGGCAGTGCATTTGGAATCATAACTCGAAAGAAAATGCTCCACTCACTCATTCCAAGTGTTCTTGCCGCAAAGATAAGATCTTCATCAATCTGTTCCAGGGCACCTCTTGCAGAACGGTACATCAATGGAAATGACATCACAACTGCCGCAAGGATCGTTGCGCCCCATGAAAATGCAATCTTGATCCCAAGATAATTTTCAAATAATTTTCCTACTGGTCCATATGATCCGAAAAATACAAGCAAGAAAAACCCTGCAACAGTTGGTGGTAATACTAATGGCATCGTAAAGATCCCATCCCAAAAGATTCTTGTTGCTTCTGATTTACGATATAAGATCCATCTTGCTGCTAATAGTCCTAAAATAAAGGTAAATAAAATCGCGATCGTTGCCGTTTTCATCGATATGATGATCGGTGATATATCCATACATTGTCTCCTCTCTTAGTTTCTTCCGCAATCTTCTGTGTTTTCCCTTAAAGTATCTAATCCATGTGGCAGCTGATCAATGATAAAAGAAAGACTCTCTTCCACTGCCTTTTTGCTTCCAGGAAGATTAATGATCAATGTTTTCTTTCTTATTACACTGACACCTCTTGATAACATGGCTCGTTTTGTGATCGTCATAGAACCTGCTCTGATCGCTTCTGAGATTCCCGGCACATTGCGGTCTGCAACAGCTAAAGTTGCTTCTGGTGTACGATCTCTTGGAGAAAGCCCTGTCCCACCGGTTGTAATAATTAAATCAACCTGCCGGCTGTCGCTTAAACGGATCAGATGTTTTTTGATCTGAGCTTCTTCATCCGGAAGAAGGATTTCTTCTACGATCTTAAATCCATGTTCTTTTAAGATTTCTGCTACCCTTGGACCGCTTGTATCCACTCGTTCTCCTCTGGAACCTTTATCACTCAATGTCATGACTGCTGCCATGTATGGCATATCTTTCTCTGGGTAAATGACCTCAATCTTATCTCCGACTTTGATCGTTCCGCTTTCTAATACTTTTGCAAAGATACCTTCTCTTGGCATGATACAGTCCCCAACACGTTTATATATCTCACAATGACTATGGCATTCTTTCCCAATCTGAGTGATCTCAAACTTTGCATCATTACAGATCAGTTTTGTTCCAACTGGAAGTTTCTTAAAATCAATGCCGTAAGCAAGAATATTTTCCCCAAAATCACCCTCGATCACGGAAGCACCTTTTTCATTGAATTCATCCACAATATCCGCGCTCAAAAAACTAACCTGACGATGCCATTTTCCTGCATGGGCATCTCCTTCTAATCCAAAGTCTTTGATCACATTGACTTCGTTGATATTTTTCTTCACGGTTCCTCGTTTTTCACTGATACAGACTGCTTTTATGATTCCTTCCATACAAAATCACCACTCTTTCCACCTGTTTTCTCTACTAAATGTATCTCTGACATAACCATATGTTTGTCAATTGCCTTGCACATATCATAAATCGTTAATAAAGCAATCTGTACTCCTGTCAGCGCCTCCATCTCAACGCCTGTTTTCCCTGTTGTTTTGACAAGACAGACTACTTTGATCTCTTTGGTTTCTTCTAGCATTTCAAAATCAACTTTACACTTTGTAAGCATCAGAAGATGGCACATCGGGATCAGTTCAAACGTCTTCTTTGCCGCCATGATCCCTGCGATCCTTGCAGTTCCTAAGACATCTCCTTTTGCCATACTTCCTTCTTTGACTTTTTCAAAAATCTCATCATTAACTTTGATCTTTCCTTGTGCGATCGCTGTTCTTGTTGTTTCTTTTTTCTTCGTCACATCGACCATGACCGCATTCCCATGCTGGTCAAAATGTGAAAATTCTCCCATTTATCTTATCCTCCAATTGTATACATCTTGCTGTTTGACGGCATTTCTTCAAAATGATGTGCCTGTGGTTTTTTATAAATGATTTCTTTTAAAACCTGTTTGATCTCTTCGTCTGACGTTTCAGCCTTTCTTAACAGGTCTCTTAAATTTCCTGCTTCTTCATAATAAAGACATGGTTTGATCCCACCGATAGAAGTCAAACGAATACGGTTGCATGTATCACAAAATTTTCCATGCAATGCCTCGATCCATCCGATCATTCCATTATATCCTTCCATTGTTTCATAAACTGCTGGCCCATTTCCCATTCTTTGTTCGGTTTTGTGAAATCTGATCCCTTGATCTTTTAGGTTCTTTCTGATTTCATTTCTTGTTAATGCTATCGTTGTCTTCTTATTTCCAAGTGGCATTTGTTCAATAAATCGTATACAGATTTTATGATCTTTCATATAGTCTATAAATTTTTGAATATCCTCCATCGTCGTCTGTTCTGTCAACACAACATTTATCTTTATATTCAATCCTATATTGATCGCTTTATTAATTACTGATATGACCTGTTTGTATCCATCGAATCCTGTGATCTTTTTATATTTCTCCTGATCCATAAAATCAAGACTTATATTGATCCCATCCACTCCTGCCTCTGCTAATTTCACTAAATCTTTTGATAATAAGATTGCATTGGTTGTTAACGTAACTTTGTTAACTCCATCCGTTTTCTTTAATTCACGGATAAAATCTGAACAACCTTTTCGTACCAACGGTTCGCCACCTGTGATCTTAAATTTGTCAATTCCAAGCGTTGTAAGAATCTTACATACTCTTAGGATCTCCTCATATCTTAAAATCTCCCCATGTGACAACATTTCCTCATGATCAGGGCGGCAATAGGTACAATATAAATTGCAACGATCCGTGATCGATATTCTTGCATAATCAATGGTTCTTTGAAATTGATCTTTCATCTCTTTCTCCTATCGTTATTCTCAACCAAGAATAACGCCTGCCTAAAATCAGACAGGAAAAACCATGTTTTAACATTCTTCCTGTCTGTTCGTTCTTCTATTCTAATATGATTGATTTTTCTTCTTTTTCTTCTATGTACCCAATTATTTTAGCACATGGGATTGTATTTTGTAAATCCTCTAATAAATTTTTTGCATCATTTTCGCTAACTGCGATCATCAATCCTCCAGATGTCTGTGGATCATATAAAATATCTTCCAATGCTCTATTTATTTTTTTCGTTTTTGAAACACCTTCACTTGCATATTTACGATTTCTATAAGCACCTTCCGGGATCATTCCAAGGTCTGCCATAGAAAGAGCTTCTTTGTGATATGGAATCTCTTCTGTCATAAAATGAATCGTTACATCACTGCCCTGTGCCATCTCATAACCATGTCCAAGTAATCCAAACCCAGTAACATCCGTACAACTGTGCACTTCATATTTTACCATAATATCTCTGGCATATTTATTGAGCTGTCTCATCTGATCATAGATCTTATCCATTACTTTTTGATCGATAAATTCAGCCTTTGCTGATGTTGTTAAAATTCCAACTCCTAACGGTTTGGTCAAAATTAAAATATCTCCAGGTCTTGCCCCGCTGTTTGTCAAAAATTTTTGAGGATGTACAAATCCAGAAACAGATAAACCATATTTGGGCTCTTGATCGTGAATCGTATGTCCACCTGTGATGATCACTCCTGCTTCATATGCTTTTTTATAACCACCTCGTAAAATTGCCTGAATGCTTTCTTTTGGCATATCTTTTGTGACACACATAATATTTAAGGCAAGCTTTGGATCTGCTCCCATCGCATAAATATCACTGATCGCATTCACTGCTGCAATCTCTCCGAACATTTCCGGATCGTCAACAATCGGTGGGAAGAAATCCAATGTCTGAACAAGTGCTGTATTTTCATCAATTTTATAGACAGACGCATCATCACTTTTATCAAAACCAACTAATAACCGTTCATCTGATCTTGTTGGAATTCCGTCTAATAATTTTGCTAAAGTTCCAGCTCCAACCTTTGCCCCACATCCTGCACACTGGGCGAGTTTTGTTAATTTCACTTCTGTTTCCATAGACCTTATCCTCCCGTAAATGTTCATGATCTCTCTTAAACATTATCTCTTGTTACATCTTTTAACCACTTGAAACTGCGATATCTGATCAATGTGATCGGTACTTTGATCAATTCATCACTCATCAATAATACATAAACTGCCGGCACACTCCAATGTAATACAAATGCAGCCAATGCTCCTAATAAAATCGAACATCCCCACATCGTTGATACATCCATGATCAAGCCAAACTTCGTATCGCCGCCAGATCGGAAGATTCCAACGACCATTGTTGTATTAAATGCCTGTGCGATCACAAAATAAGACATCACATAAAACATCATTTTCAGATAGTATCTTGCAGTTGCACTTAAGGATAAGAAAGAAATTACAACTGGAGATGCAATTAAGATCAATCCTCCTCCGATCACTCCCATCACCACACTTAAAATGATAAACCGTTTGGCATAGGCTCTTGCATGATCAAATTTTCTCTCACCGATCGTCTTTCCAAGATAGATCGCTGTGGCGCTGGATAGCCCAAAAGACACAACCGTTGCTAACTGTCTCGCCACCTGTGCAACAGAATTGGCTGCAACTGCAGAACTTCCCATATGTCCAAGAACTGCTGTATTGGCTGATGTTCCAAGCCCCCACATTACCTCATTTAAAACAACTGGGAGGGAATAGACTAAGAAATCTCTCACTAACAATTTGTCCTGATGAAGGAAATAGTGAGCTCTGAATTTTACATCTTTATTATATATTTTTGCATAACCACAAACCAGAACAAGTTCCATAATCCTTGCGATCAATGTCGCAATCGCTGCTCCACGGATTCCAAGAGCTGGAAATCCAAATAATCCAAAAATAAAGATCGCATTAAAAACCACATTGCATAAAAATGATACTAGATAAACAACTGTTGCCACGATCACTCGTTCAATGCTTCGCATGACATATAAATATACATTGGTAATTCCCATGATAATATATGAACATGCAACGATCCTTAAATACTTAACTCCTTCTGCGATCACCTGTGGATCATTTGTAAAAATTCTCATCAACGATGCTGGAATTGTAAATGCTGCGATAGTGAATATCGCAGTTACGATCACTGCTGATCTAATCCCTAATGCCAAGATCTTTTCAATCGCTGTCTTGTCACCTTTTCCCCAGTATTGTGCAGTAAGAACGGTTGCCCCCGATGTTAATCCAAACAAAAACAGTACCATAATGTACTGAATCTGACCAGCAAGAGAGGCCCCTGATAATACTTTTTCACTGACTTTTCCAAGCATCACAACATCGGCTGCTGTTACTCCAACGTTGATCAGATTCTGCAATGCCATCGGAACGACCAGCGCAAATACATTTTTATAAAAATCTTTCCATTTGATGTTTAAATCATTCAATCTTTTTCTCCTGTTCTTTTCATTACCTCATAATAGGATATAGAAGCTTTGTCTGCTTGTCAAGCACATATTGCCTGCCTGTATTTCATTTAGTATCCCCAAAAATGAAAAATAAAAACCACTTAATAAAATCATCTGCAGATTCATCATTGCGATATTTATTAAATGGTCTTTACCTTTATAATTAGAATTTAATTTTTTGGCATTTATAGATATGTAGTTTATTCTTCGATTTTTAATGCTTCTTCATTGCTGAGCTCTTTGCCATCTTTTGTTGTTGCAACATAGTAGATATCGCCTTCTTCTGGCTGATAATAGATATCTAAATTTACGATCGTGTTCATTTTAACACCAGCTGCTTTTAAATTTTCTTTAACAAGTTTCTCTGTGTCTTTTACATCTATGTTGCGTTCCTGAAACTGTACTTCGATTTTTGTTTTCATACTACTCTCCTTCTTCTTGATCATCTACTCTTTATGTCAACTCTTGATGTGATTATTATTAGATTCTTGTATGCGTACATTGTATTCTACATACGATTTATAATTCATATTATAGCCTTTTTTTCCAATTTATTCAACTTGAATCTGATTTAGTACAAAATCTATCTACTTTTCCTTGATCTTTTTTCCATAACTTTTTGGATGATCATATCTGCGATCCATCCACATAAGAGCCCAATGATCAAACCTCCTAAAACGTCCGTTGGATAATGAACGTATAAATACATTCTTGAAAACGCGATTAAAACAGATACTATCAAAGTTCCTGCTGCCATTCTCTTTCTTCCCGCAAAATACAGCGCACTGACCGATGCAAATGATGCAGCTGTATGTCCCGATGGAAAAGAATAATCCTTCAATGGTGTGACCAACAGATGGACCGTCTGATTAATGCTATATGGTCTTATTCTTGCCACGATCGGTTTTAAGATCACATTACAAATGATCAAATCTGCAATTAATGCAACTGCCATGTATACTCCTGATTTTCTTGTTTTTGGTAGCAGTAATAAAATGACTGTTAAAATGATCCATACGATCCCTGCATCTCCCAGTTTCGTAATAGCTACCATAAATCTGTCTAATAATGGAGTATGGATCGTTTGAAGTTTGTCTAAAATCTGAAATTCAAATCCCATAATGATCTTACTCTGCCTTTCTTTTTCTATTATAACATTGATTCTTTGATTTTATAAAACATTGATACATAGGTTGTATCCTTAGATTCTAAAATATGCCGTACTCCTATTTCTCGAAGCTGCTTCGTTGTCTTTTCTCCAATACTGATACACGGAATATTCTCTATCCATTGTTGCTTTTCTTCTCCTATCTGATCAAAAAATCTTCGAGCTGATGATGCACAGGTAAAAGAAACGCTTCGGATATCTTTCATTTCTGGAATTTCACTTAAAATCTTTCTATTATTTTCATACATGACCTTTTCTGTTACCTGACAGATCGGTGTAAGGGCTTTTTTTAATTTTTCTCCACCAGATATGCCTTTACAGTACCAGACCACATCCTTTGCATCTACTTCCTGTTTCATAAGTTCGGAAAGATTGATCTCTCCTGCTTCTTCTGGCATAAGATCTGCTATAATCCCATATTGCATCAAGACATCTTTTGTCTTTTTACCTACAACGACAATTTTTTTATCGAAGAGATCTCGAAGATCCAGATTCGAAGATTTCATCTGTTTCATAAAACCATGAACTCCATATCTGCTTGTAAAAATCAGATAGGTCACTTTCGCTAATTCCTCTGTGGAAATCCGGTCATATCTATAAGAAATCTCTCCTGTCTGAAGTTCCTTGACCTTATATCCATGATCTTTTAATATCTGCGCTAACTTTGATGGCTGATCTCCTATTTTGGTAACTAAATGACAGGTTGTATCTTCTGGTTTTTGAATCTGTTTTTGAAGTTTCACAACCTCTCCTACAACAATGACTGCTGGTGATGAAAGTTTTTCTTGCTTTACTTTTTCATGAATCGTATTTAATGTTGCTTCACACGTTTGCTGCTTTGTAGATGCTGCACTAGAAACAACTGCAACAGGTGTATTGGCATCCATTCCATTTTTTAATAGATTCGTTGTGATCTCTTCTAGTTTCGAAAGTCCCATTAAGAACACTAAGGTTTCTTCAGACTTTGCCATAGATGCAAAATTAAGATCAGATAACTGATTTCTTCGATCATGTGCTGTCACAACACGGAATCCTTTGGAGATTCCTCGATGAGTTACAGGAATCCCCGCAAGTTCCGCAGCTGCGATACAGGAGCTGATTCCTGGAACAACTTCACAATAAATTCCATGATCAGCTAAATATATGGCTTCTTCTCCACCTCTTCCAAAGACAAATGGATCCCCACCTTTTAAACGCACTACGATATCATATTGTAATGCTTTTTGTGCTAATAATTCATTGATCTGTTCTTGTTTCATCGTATGATGATGATTTTCTTTTCCAACATAGATATGTTCGCATCCTTCTTTTGTTTCATCTAATAATTCTTGTGGAATCAATCTGTCATAAATGACACAATCCGCTTTTTTTAAGATTTCTTTTCCTTTAACCGTGATAAGTCCTGGATCTCCCGGTCCTGCACCAATTAAATATACGATTCCTGCCAGCTGTTTTTTGATATTTTTTACTGCCGTTTGTGCTAAGATCTCAGGGCATGTTCCATAAACTTTCGTATATGCCTGTTTGCTTCCATCTTCATTTCCAAACATAGCATATAGTTCGTACCCTTGATCTGTCTTTTGACATCTGGCACCTGCCGGAGTATGACAACTGCCTCCCATTTGTTCTAAGAAATTTCGTTCTGCACATACTTCGTTCATTGTTTCTTCATCACAAAATACATCCAACATCTTTTGCAATTCTTTCTGATCTTCTCTTACTTCCAAAGCCAGAGCACCCTGTGCTGGTGCTGAGATCATGTCTTCTGGCGCCAGATATTGCGTGATCACATCTTCCATTCCTAGTCTTTTAAGACCTGCTGCCGCAAGAACGATTCCATCTAATTGTTGTTCCTCCATTTTTCGAAGTCTCGTATCAACATTCCCTCGAATATTTATAATCTGAAGATCTGGTCTTAACTTTAATAACTGAAATGCTCTTCTTTTGCTTCCTGTTGCTATCACAGCACCTTCTCGTAATTCAGACAGATGTTTCGCTGTTCGAAGAATCAACACATCTCTTGGATCTTCCCTTTTCCATACTTTTGTAAAAACAAGGCCTTTTGCCGGGGTTGACGGCATGTCTTTCATGCTGTGAACTCCCATATGGATTTCCCCAGAAATGATCTTTTCTTCAATCTCTTTGACAAACAGACCTTTTCCACCAATTTTATCCAATGGTTTATTCTGAATCTTATCACCTTTTGTTTTAATGATCTGGATTTCAAAAGTGTGTTCTGGATAAGCTTTCGCTAATTTTTCCTGAACATATTTTGTCTGGATCAGTGCAAGGCGTGATCCTCTTGATCCGATGATATATTTCATAGGTCATTTTCCTTTCTTTGTCTCTATCCCAAAAAGCTGTTCTACCATCTTCTTATAATCTGCTTGTTCCTGTCTTGTTTCTAAATGTTTTAATTCCTGAATCGGTTCTTTGATCATGCGCTGCAAGGATGCATTTAACACCTTCTTTAGAAGTTTCTGCTCTCTTGTTCCAAAATCTATTTTTCTTGATAAATATGAATAACTATCTTCCACGATCTCTGTACATTTTTCCTGCAAAGAACGAATTGTTTCTTCCATTGGTGCCTGAAACAGCCACTGCATCGTTTCTTCTTTTGCTTTGCTGATCATCGAATTGCTTTGTCTGCAAAGTTCTTCACGTTCTGACTGATTTGCTTTAGAAATCTCTTTGATCGTGTCTAAATTGATCAGATTTACCTTTGAGTCATCTGAAAGTTTTGGATCAATATCTCTTGGTGTTGCAAGATCTAAAAATGTAACTTGTTTTTCTGGCGTATAATATTCTTGTTTTACAACCATATGTGGTGCTGATGTTGCGGATACTACAATATCACATTGTTTCATGATCTCATATCTTTGTTCGTAAGAAATGATCTCAATCTCTTGAAACTCTTTCTGAACATTTCCTGCATGTGCCAGTGTTCGGCTGCATAAATAAATCTTGCCTGCTTCATATTCCTGCAGATAACGAAGTGCAAGAACTGCAGTATCTCCGCTTCCGATCACCAAGACCATTTTGTCTTTGATATCACATATTTTCTGTAATTCACAGATTCCGATATATCCAACAGATACTGGTTTCTCACTTATTCTAAACGTTGTTTTTACCTTTTTTGCACAAGTAATAGCATCTCTTACGACTTTATTTAGTTCTTTCTTGCTAAATCCCATGGTTCTTGAAAAATCCAAGGCATCTTTTACCTGTCCAAGAATCTGATCTTCTCCTAGTACCATAGATTCTAATCCTGCGGTTACTTGAAACAGATAAGAAACTGCTTTGTCTTCTTCGCAATGTCTGATATATTGCTCGATCTCTGCTTTATCGAACATATCACAGTATATATTTTGTATTTTTTTGATCTGTTGTTCATCATCAAAAAAATAATAAATCTCACTGCGGTTACAGGTCGATAAGATCATCACCTGTTCAACCCCGATTTCCTCTGCTTTATGAAAAAATTCAAGCTTCTTCTGATCCGTAAATGAAATTTCATCACGAATGGTAAGATCTGCATTTTTATAATCAATTCCTAGAAATCCAAACTGCATAGAGCCTCTCCTGCAAGTTTACATGTTTTCTCAATATCTTCTTCTGTATGTGCGTTAGAAATAAACATTGTCTCAAACTGAGATGGTGCAATATAAATTCCGCGATCTAGTAAATATCCAAAATAATCTGCATACTGTTCTGTATTGGATGTCACAGCACTTTCAAAATCTCTGACTTTCTGGTCTGTAAAGAATACACTCATTAAAGATCCAATTTGATTAACACAAATATGTCCTTTTCCTGCTTCTCTTGCTGCATCAGCAAGTTTTCTTGTTTTTTGCTCTAGTCTTTCGTAAATCTGCGGATCATTTTTTAAGATATTTAATGTCTCAATTCCTGCCGTTGTTGCAACTGGATTTCCTGACAATGTTCCTGCCTGATAAACTGGCCCATCTGGAGAGATCATCTGCATGATTTCTCTTCTTCCGCCATACGCACCGATCGGCATTCCTCCACCAACAATTTTCCCAAGCGTTGTGATATCCGGCTTGATATTATAATACTGCTGTGCTCCTCCTAGAGATAGCCTAAAACCTGTAATAACCTCATCAAAGATCAATAATGATCCGTGATCTTTTGTGATCTCTCTTAAAAATTCGAGAAATCCTTCTTCTGGAAGTACTAATCCCATATTAGCTGCCACCGGTTCTACGATCACTGCTGCGATTTGATCTTTATTTTCATCAATTCCTCTCAATAAATAGTGTTTGTCACCATCATGAATCACTCTCGCATAGTGTCCCATTGCAATATAATCGGCTCCAAGTGCAATGGCTTTATCTAAAAATGTCTTAAATTTTATCTCTTTATTGCATAAAATATCTGGATTAGGTGTTCTATTTTTTTTATATTCTGACAAGAAAAAACTAAAAACTGAATCCCAATATTCTTCAATAAAATCAACGCGATGCAATTGAATTCCTAATTGATGAGCTACTTTTTTAGCATCCTGATAATCTCTTTCTTGTGGACATACTTCATCCATTAAATCAGGATTTCCAAGAACATCATTATTAATAGCAGAATCCCAATTGCGCATATACATAGCCTCTACATCATATCCTTGTTCTTTCAATTTAAGTAAAGCAACACTACTATCTACTCCCCCAGATAAACCAACAATGACCTTTATTTTTTTATTTTCCACTATTTTCCACCTGCTTTTAATTCAAAAATAATATCTCTAATACTCATCGCTTCTTCAAAATTAAGTTTACTTGCCGCCTCCTTCATTTGTTTTTCAAGAGTTGAAATAATGTTTTTTTGTTCAATTTTGGATGCCTTTTTAAAGGTTTCAACACTGATTATTTCATTAATATTTTCATTGATATTATCTGATTCAATCGATAAACTTTCACCAATTTCCTTTTTAATTGTTGTCGGTGTAATATGATGCAGACGATTATATTCTTCTTGAATATGTCTTCTTCGATTAGTAATAAAGATGGACGTGTGATTCCGTAATGGTATCAGCATACATAATCACACGTCCATCTTTATTACGAGCAGCCCTTCCAATAGTTTGAATAAGAGAACGCTCACTTCTTAAGAAACCTTCTTTGTCTGCATCTAAAATACATATCAAACTAACCTCAGGTATATCCAATCCTTCTCTTAAAAGGTTAATACCAACTAATACATCATAAATTCCTTGACGAAGTTTTCGAATAATTTCTAATCTTTCTAAAGCCTTAATTTCTGAATGTAAGTAGGCAACTTTAATTCCATTTTCTTTTAAATAAGCAGTTAAATCCTCACTCATTTTAATTGTTAAAGTCGTAATTAAAGTTCTTTCATGCTTGCTGATCTGTTTTTTGAGATCAGCCATTATAAAATCAATTTGATTTTTAGTCTTTCTTACTTCAATTAAAGGATCAAGTAAACCAGTTGGTCTAATAATTTGTTCAACAATTTCATAACTACGCTTGAGTTCATAATCTCCTGGTGTAGCTGAAACATATATGACTTGTTTTATTTTTTGTTCAAATTCTTCAAAATTTAATGGCCTATTATCAAGAGCCGATGGTAATCTA
>ERZ857922.3203-NODE-3203-length-14571-cov-4.949780_pt1 | contig 14571 bp, 16 predicted proteins | sample MGYA00519579_ERZ857922 | MGnify/ENA primary metagenome ERZ857922 (study PRJEB31778, sample SAMEA3449375) | human gut metagenome | biome: human gut; feature: human-associated habitat; material: faeces | place: United Kingdom | collected 2010/2012 ... | reverse complement strand
GTTGCCGACACCGCGAAGGCTCTGGGCGGCGACATCAAGATCGCTTCCTTCACCCACTTCACCAAGGGCGAGGGCCTGGAAAAGCGCAACGAGGACTTCGCTGCTGAAGTTGCTGCTGCCATCAAGGGCTGATGTAACCACATAAGGCATTGACCGCCTGCGCACCGCGCAGGCGGTTTTTGGTTGGTGAGACGTATGAAAAATCTGAACAGACAGTCATGGCCCGCGCTCGCTGCGCAGAATGCTGCTTATCTGGCTTCTCTGGGCAAGTGATCTCTGCTTCTGAACATCTGAAATAAAAATTCCCGGACCACTTTCATGGCCCGGGAATTTTTTGTGCCATACGTAAAATCAGAGAAAAGCTTACTGCTCACGGAACGTCAGTTGGTCGTCGGTCATCGTATCGACGATGGCCAGGCTGGCCAGCTTGTAGCCGGCAGCGCGCAGCTCGGCACCGCCCGGCTGGAAGCCCTTCTCAATGCAGATGCCGATGCCGCCGACGGTCGCACCTGCCTGCGCGCAGACATCCAGCAGACCCTTCATGGCCTTGCCGTTGGCGAGGAAGTCGTCCAGAATCAGCACCTTGTCAGAGGGGGAGAGAAACTTCTTGGACAGCGTGATGTCATAATCACGGCCATAGGTGTAAGAATGGACGGTGGAGGTGTAGACCTCGCCGTCAATGTTCTTGCTCTTGGCCTTCTTGGCAAAGACGACAGGCACGTTGAAATGCCGCGCGGTCATGCAGGCGATGGCGATGCCGGATGCCTCGATGGTCAGAATCTTGTTGATGCCGTCGTCCTTGAAGATGCGGTAGAACTCCTCGCCGACCTTGTCCAGCAGGTCTACGTCCAGCTGGTGGTTCAGAAAGCAGTCGACCTTCAGGACGTTACCGGGACGAACCTGGCCTTCCTGCATAATACGTTCCTCCAAAAGTTTCATCTGCGATGATGCCCCTTTCACAAACTCAGTTTCATTCTATTATGACAAATTATGGCGGATTTTGCAAGCCCTTTATCCCAAAAAGTCTTACTAAAAGGTCAATAGGTAAAGTTGATAATATTTTGTAACCAAAATTTGTGAAACTTTCCCATAAAGCGGTAAAAAAGCATAGAAAACGCTGTTGATTTGGTTCATTGCATTTTTGTAAACAAAAGCTTATAATTTAGTCAATGAAGCGGCACGGGGTTGTGCGAACCCGTTATGTGCCGTTGCTTTATTTCTAGGAGGGAACACTATTATGAAAAAACTCGTTAGCTCTGTGCTGGCGGCTTCCATGGTCCTGAGCCTGGCCGCCTGCGGCTCTTCCGCATCCACCGATACGGCATCCTCCGCTGAGGCTGCCTCCACCTCCACCGCTGCCACTGCCGAGGCAGCCGGTGAGGGCTCCGGCGCTTACACCGGCACCCCCATCAAGATCGGCGGCATTGGCCCTGTTACCGGCGGCGCCGCCATCTACGGTCAGGCCGTTAAGAACGCCGAGGAGCTGGCCGTCAAGGAGATCAACGCCGCCAACGGCAGCGATGTCTTTGAGTGGAAGTTCGAGGACGATGAGCATGACGCCGAGAAGAGCGTCAACGCCTACAACACCCTGAAGGACTGGGGCCTGCAGGTTCTGGCCGGTCCTGTCACCACCACCCCGTCCATTGCCGTTGCCGCCGAGACCGCCAATGACAACCTGTTTATGATGACGCCTTCCGCTTCTGCGCCTGCTGTCATCGAGAGCGGCGACAATGTGTTCCAGATCTGCTTTACCGACCCCAACCAGGGCGTTGCCTCCGCAGATTATATCGCAGAAAACAAGCTCGGCACCAAGGTCGGCATCATCTATGACTCCTCTGACGCCTACTCCTCCGGTATCTATGAGAAGTTCAAGGCCGAGGCTGCTGCCAAGAACCTCGAGATCGTTACCGCTGAGGCATTTACCGCTGACAACAAGTCCGACCTGTCCACGCAGGTTGCCAAGTGCCAGCAGGCCGGTGCTGATCTCGTATTCCTGCCCATCTACTATCAGGAGGCTTCTCAGATCCTGATTGCCGCCAACAAGAGCGGCTATGCGCCTGTCTTCTTCGGCTGCGACGGTATGGACGGCATCCTGACCATTGAGGGCTTTGACACCTCTCTGGCCGAGGGTCTGATGCTCCTGACCCCGTTCGCTGCAGACGCACAGGATGAAAAGACGCAGGCCTTTGTCTCCGCTTACAAGGAGGCCTACGGTGACACCCCGAACCAGTTCGCTGCCGATGCTTACGATGTCGTCTACGCCATCTATCAGGCTGCGGTTGCCGGCGGCATCAACGGCGACATGGATGCCTCTGACGTCTGCGATGCTCTCAAGGCTCAGTTCACCAGCATGACCTTTGACGGTCTGACCGGCGATGGCATGACCTGGGATGCCTCCGGTGCGGTTTCCAAGGCTCCTAAGGCTGTTGTCATCAAGGACGGCGCTTACGCTGCTATGTAATTCCGGTACGGCGCACGTAAACTGAATTTTCCGTTGCCAATGGGGGCTGCCGGACATAGGGTTCGGCAGCTCTTTTTGGTTTGGTAGAAGCAGGTCTCGACAAATACACTTGTTTTTTGCAGAAATACAGGATAACCCATTGTTTTGCCCGCAGATTTGTGCTACTATGGATTCATATTTTCCTGCTTACCTGCGGCATAACGATCAGCAGGGGAAAAGTTAGAGTGAGGTGTATTCCGCAATGCAATTTTTATCCTACCTGATCAACGGTATCAGTCTGGGCAGCGTTTACGCGCTGATCGCCCTGGGCTATACGATGGTCTACGGCATTGCCAAGATGTTGAACTTCGCCCACGGCGACGTTATCATGATTGGCAGCTATGTTGTGTTCTTTGCCTTTGGCTCTGCGGGTATGAACCCCGTGCTGGCCATTGTCCTTTCGATGGTCGTCTGCACCGTTCTGGGCGTTACGATCGAGCGCGTCGCCTACCGCCCGCTGCGTGAGGCCCCGTCTCTGGCCGTCCTGATTACGGCCATCGGCGTCAGCTACCTTTTGCAGCAGGTGGCCCAGCTGGCTTGGACGTCCAACCCCAAGAGCTTTACCTCTGTTGTCTCCGGGCTCAAGCCCATCAGTCTGTTCGGCGGGCAGCTGACCATCTCGGCAGAGACCGTCGTGACCATCATTGCCTGCATTGTCATCATGGTCGTGCTGATCTGGTTCGTCAATAACACCCCCGCGGGCCACGCCATGCTGGCTGTGTCGGAGGACCGCGGCGCCGCCCAGCTGATGGGCGTCAACGTCAACGCGACGATCTCGCTGACCTTTGCCATCGGCTCTGCGCTGGCCGCTGTGGCCGGTGCGCTGCTCTGTTCGTCCTATCCGACCCTGCAGCCCACCACCGGCGCCATGCCCGGCATCAAGGCGTTCGTGGCCGCGGTCTTTGGCGGCATCGGCTCTATCCCGGGTGCGTTCCTCGGCGGTATCCTGCTGGGCATCATCGAGAACCTGAGCAAGGCCTACATTTCGACCCAGCTGTCTGACGCTATCGTATTTCTTGTCTTGGTCGTGGTGCTCATTGTCAAGCCCACCGGCCTGCTGGGCAAGAAGGTCAACGTGAAGGTTTGAGGTGGCTGCTATGTTGAAAAATATGAAAAAGTCCACCAAAAGCAACGTCATTACGCTGGGCATTGTCGTCGGCTTCTATGTCCTGATTCAAATTCTGAGTGCCGCCGGTGCGCTGACAAACTCCTTCTCCGGCCAGCTCGTGCCCATCTGCGCCTATGTCATTATGGCGGTCTCGCTGAACCTGACCGTCGGCATGCTGGGTGAGCTGAGCCTCGGCCACGCCGGTTTCATGAGCGTCGGCGCGTTCTCCGGCACGCTCGTCTATGTCGTCATGTCCGAAAACGCCCCGCAGCCCCTTGCACTGCTGCTGGCCTTCGTGGTCGGCGGCGCGGTGGCAGGTCTGTTCGGCGTGCTCGTCGGCATCCCTGTTCTGCGTCTGTCCGGTGACTACCTGGCCATCGTCACGCTGGCTTTTGGTGAGATCGTCAAGAACGTTATGAACGCCTGTTATCTAGGTGTGGATTCCCACGGCCTGCACTTCTCACTGAAGGATTCCGCCTCCCTGAATCTGGAGGTAGACGGCAAGGTGCTGATCAACGGCGCTATGGGCATCACCGGCATCAAGAAGGCGTCCACCTTCACCATCGGCATCGTGCTGGTCATTATTACGCTGCTGGTCATTCTGAACCTCGTCAACTCCCGCGCAGGCCGCGCCATCAAGGCCATCCGCGATAACGAGATCGCCGCGCGCTCCGTCGGCATCCCCATCACGAAGTACAAGCTCATGGCGTTTGTGACCTCCGCCGTTTTTGCGGGCGTTGCAGGCGTGCTCTACGCGCTGAACTACTCCTCGCTGGTCGCGAAGAAGTTCGACTACAACACCTCGATTTTAATTCTGGTGTTCGTTGTTCTGGGCGGCATCGGCAACCTGCGCGGATCGGTCATCGCCGCCGCCGTGCTGACCGTTCTGCCTGAGCTGCTGCGTAGCATGAATGACTACCGTATGCTGATCTACGCCATCGTGCTGATCGTGGTCATGATTTTCAACCAGAGCCCCGAAATGATTGCCCTGCGCAAGCGCCTGACCGCGCGCTTCCGCAAGGAGGATGCCGAGGGCAAGGGTGCCAAAGACAAAGAAAAAAAGGGGGTGGCGTAAATGGCACTGCTGGAGGTCAGTAACCTGGGTATTGCGTTCGGCGGCCTGCAGGCCGTTGCGCAGCTCGATCTTTCCATTGAAAAGGGTCATCTGTACGGCCTGATCGGCCCCAACGGCGCGGGCAAGACGACGGTCTTTAACATGCTGACCGGCGTCTATAAGCCCACCGAGGGCAACATCATTCTGGACGGCAAGGACATTACCGGCCAGAACCCCGAGCTTATCAGCAAGTCCGGTATTGCACGTACCTTCCAGAATATCCGCCTGTTCAATGATATGACGGTGCTGGATAACGTCAAGGTCGGTCTGCACAACCAGATCAGGTACAATATGTGGACTGGCATCCTGCGTCTGCCTGCTTACAAAGAAAAAGAGCACGAGATGAACCGCGAGGCCATGAAGCTGCTCAAAATCTTTGACCTGGACAAGGAGGCCGACTACAAGGCCAGCCAGCTGCCCTACGGCAAGCAGCGCAAGCTGGAAATTGCCCGCGCACTGGCCACGAACCCGAAGCTGCTGCTGCTGGACGAGCCCGCCGCCGGTATGAACCCCAACGAGACCGAGGAACTGATGCACACCATCCACAGCGTGCGCGACCAGTTCGGCGTCGCCATCCTGCTCATCGAGCACGATATGAACTTTGTCATGGGCATCTGCGAGGAGATCACCGTGCTGGACTATGGCCGTGTGATTGCCCGCGGCGACGGCAAAGCTATCCGCAACAACCCGAAGGTCATTGCGGCATATCTGGGAGGTGACTGACGATGGGCGAGATGCTTTCTGTCAAAAATATCAATGTTTACTATGGCTCGATCCACGCCATCAAGGACGTTTCGTTCCATGTCAATGAGGGCGAGATCGTCACCCTGATCGGTGCGAACGGCGCGGGCAAGACCACGACGATGCACGCGATCTCCGGTCTGCTGAAGCTGCAGAGCGGCGAGATCGACTACTGCGGCCAGACCATCAGTAAGATGGAGGCGCACAAGATCATCCGCCTGGGCCTGGCGCAGGTGCCGGAGGGCCGCCGCGTGTTCAGCGGCCTGACCGTGCAGCAGAACCTGCAGATGGGCGCGTACACACGCCGCGACGGCAAGGAGGCCATCCAGAATGACTTCGACATGGTCTTTGACCTGCTGCCGCGTCTGAAGGAACGCCGCAACCAGCCCGCCGGTACGCTCTCCGGCGGCGAGCAGCAGATGCTGGCCATGGGCCGCGCGCTGATGTGCAAGCCCAAAATGCTGCTGCTGGACGAGCCGTCCATGGGCCTGTCCCCGCTGCTGGTCAAGGAAATCTTCAAGATCATCCGCCAGGTCAACCGCAACGGCGTGACCGTGCTGCTGGTGGAGCAGAACGCAAAGATGGCCTTGGAGATCGCCAACCGCGCTTATGTTCTGGAGACCGGCACGATCAAGATGGAGGGCGAGGCCACCGAGCTCGCCAACAACATCGAGGTCCGCAAAGCATATCTGGGCTGCGAATAAGTGCATACTAAAAAATCCTGTGTCCGCAAAAGGACACAGGATTTTTTGCTATAAAGTCTCCCTTGTAGGGGCGAGCATTGCTCGCCCGCAGGGAAGCTGCACACACACGTAGGGGCGGATTCCATATCCGCCCGGGCACATTGCGGCAGGAACTCAGTATTCCTTCCGCTTATAAATCCCCACGCATACCTTATAGCTCACAAAATACACCGCCAGCAGCCCCACAAACGCTGCAACCAACCCCGTCAGCAGCACTTCGTCGGAGGCATTGAACAGCTGCATCAAATCGGGCGAGACGGAAGCGACCAGCCCAATACAACCGCCGAGCACACCGATGATCAGAAACAGCCAGCTGCGGGCCTTGACACTGTTGAACCGATAGGACAGCGGCAGCAAAAGCGCGACCAACAGCAGCGCCATGCTGCCGCAGGCCAGCAGGGCTGCCAAACACTCGAGGGGCGGTACCTTATACACAGTGTGCCAAAACAGCAGGGGCGGCAGCACATTGTTCAGCGCCACGATCAGCACCGTACACACTGTGCCCAGCGCCAGCCCGCACAGCCCAAACAGGTATTTGCTGCCCACAAGCTGCGCGGGTGTTACGGGCAGCGTGCGGACGTAGATGTCCCAATGGGAGTTCTCGTCAAACGAAATCGTGGAGGTGATCAGAATGGAAAATACAACAAGCAATGCATAGGCCATCCCGGTCTGCCCGGTCAGAATGCTGATGCCGCCGTAGAGGAACGCGATAAAAAATACAGACTGTTTGTAGGAACTTGTCAGAGTGGCCCATTCTTTATACAAAAGCCCTTTCATTGTGCATCCCTCCCGCTGTAAAATCGCATAATATCATCGAGCCTTGCCGCGTCGCAGACGGCCTCCGGCAAAAGCTCCTGCACGGTGCGCCGTTCCCTGACCAGACTTTCACACCCATAGGCCCCGCGCCTGGTGAATACCACCAGCCCAGCGGGCAGGGAAGTCAGTACATCCTCGCCGCAGTGCAGCACGCCGTATTCCTGCAAAAGGTCATCCTTGTTCTCCTGAAGCAGCAGCTGCCCGTTGTGCAGGTACGCGATGGAATCCGCAATCTGCTCAAGGTCCGCCGTGATGTGGCTGCTCATGACAATGCTGTGCCGCTCGTCCTGGATGAACTCCAAAAACAGGTCCAGCAGCTCACCGCGCACCACCGGGTCAAGACCGGCGGTGGCTTCGTCCAGCACCAGCAGCTCGGGGTCATGGGCCAGCGCCGCAGCCAGGCTCAGTTTTAACCGCATGCCGCGGCTGTACTCTTTGAGCTTCTTGCCTGCGTCCAGACCAAAGCGGCGCAGATAGGCGGAAAAGCTGTCCGCATTCCACCGCGCACCGTACATTCCGGCCAGACTGCGCGCGACCTGCGCGGCGGTGAAGCTCCCGTAGAAAAAGGCATCCTCAAACACAACGCCAATCTTAGCGCGAGTAGCGGCATCGGCAGGGGAGCCGCCCAACAGGTCAACCGTGCCGTCATCCGCCCGGTTGACGCCGCAGAGGATTTTCAAAAGTGTCGTCTTGCCTGCGCCGTTCTCGCCGATCAGCCCGACGATGCTGCCTGCGGGCACGGTCATATCAACCGGCCCAAGGGTAAAGTCTTTGTACTGCTTCGTGATGCCGCGTAAAGCGGCGGTGCTTGCTGCCATAGGTCAGCCCTCCCACAAAAGGTGCAGCGTCTCTGCAACCTCGTCATAGCCGATGCCGCCCAGCCGCGCGGCGTCCACCGCGCCCTGCAGGCAGTCCTCGACCTTTTTTAAATGCTCCTCGCGCAGCAGGGCGGGGTTCTGCTCGGCGACAAAGCTGCCCCGGCCCTGCTGGGTCAGGATAAAGCCGTCGCGCTCCAGATCCTCATACGCGCGCTTCGTTGTGATGACACTGATGCGCAGCTCCCTGGCCAAAAGCCGGATGCTGGGCAGTGCGTCGCCGGGGCGCAACGCGCCGGACAGAATCTGCTGCTTGATCTGCCGCGTGATCTGCGCGTAGATCGGCTCCTGCCCGGAGTTGGAAAGATAAATCTGCATTGTCAGAAGCTCCTTGTAGTCGAACTGTACATATCAGATATTTACAGTATATACACGCTATACACGGTTGTCAAGAGGAATGGCACAAAAAAATCCCCGTGCTCATGGAGAGCACAGGGGAAAAGGCTTGCTTACATCAGCCCTGCCGGGGGGCGGTCATCCTCGCTGCCGGGCTGGGTAAGGGCGTTCAGCAGCTTCGGGAAAATATCGCTGCCGTGCGCAATAAAGTTGTTTTTGATCATCTCGGCGGTCAGCTTATCCGGCATGGCCAGCTCCATGCGGAACACATCGCTGCCCATGTCGGCAATCGAGCAGACCACGCTGAACTGGCCGTCCTTCTCCTGCACAACGGCGCGGTTCGACGCGGCGCGGTGCCGCCAGCTGCGAATCTGCATGACGGCGCGGATCGCGCTCTCCCGCACGGTGCGGGGCAGGTCGTAGGCCAGTGTGTCCGCCACGGTGGTGCCGCGGCGTGTAATGGTATACCGCCCGTCCTCGTCCACGGTGACAAGCTGCTGCTTTTCGACCTCGGCCAGGGCGTCGGCAAACTCAAAATAATTGACAAGCTGTTCCTGCAAAAGCGCGCCCTGCATCGTTTCGCGCTTTACGGGGCCTGCCACTTTGACAAGGTAGCAGAGCAACATACGGATCTGCGTGTCGTCTGTAAGGCCGCCCGGGCGCACCCCGGCGGTGAATGCCTCTGCCATCGTAACCACTTCCTCGACAAAATTTCATCTATCTCATATTATACACGCCGCGGCGGGCCGTGGCAAGATGGCAAAATCCAAAAGTGACAAAAATCGGACGCCAAAATCAAAATACCGTTTCGATCTGCTTGCGGCTCTGCGGTGTGGAGTAGGTCCACCGCTTGAGCCGCCCGCGGGTCACGAAATAGTGCGGCTCAAACCGCAGGGGCTGGCCCAAATTCTTGTTGACCACGACCAGCTTGATCTTCATTTTATCGGGCAGGATGTTCTTGATGTACACGCTCACGGCCTGCCCGGGGCGCAGTGTGGAGTCCGCCTCCGCCAGCCCCGCCAGATTCGGTGCGATCTCAATAAAGACGCCGTATTCCTCGACGCTGCGCACAATTCCGACGACGGTCTCCCCGGCGGCAAAGCAGGCTGCGTTCTCGCTCCAGGTGCCCAGCAGCTCGCGCAGCGTCAGCACAATGCGCCCCTGCACGTCGCGGTTCTTGATGGCACACAAAAGCTGCTGGCCGACCTGCACCCGGTCCGCGGGCGAGGCAATGCGGCTGACCGACAGGCAGTCGATGGGCAGCAGCGCCGCAATGCCGCAGCCGATGTCGCAGAACGCGCCGAAATTCTCAATGTGGGTCACGGTGCAGGGGATGACGCTGCCGGCCTCCAGCGTGTCAAGGTACTGTGCCCGGCAGCGGCGCTGTGCCTCGGCGCGGGAGAGCAGGTAGTATTCCTCGCCGTTATCGTCAAACTCGGTGCCCATGATGACAAAGCAGGTCGGGCGGCCCACCCGGGTCAGCACGGCAATGTCTTTGACGGTCTCGCCGGGCGCGGCGTCCACACAGTCCGCAAACGGCATGATGCCGCGCAGCCCGCCCAGCTCAAACCGCAGGCGGTGCCCTGTGTCGTAGGCCAGGGCTGTGCTTTGCAGCACCTCGCCGCTGGCCATGCAGCGGCTCAGCTCCTCGCGGCTCAGGTGGTTCGCATTGCGGCAAAGGCCTTCGGCTCGATATTCCAACATTTTCGGTTCCTCATTTCTTATAAGATTTGTGGTGGGTTTGCGATTACTTACTAAACTTTTATGCGGGAGATTTGCAAAACAACACAGGCTGTACTATAATAAGAATGATATTTTTGAAAGAAAGGCGGTGTGCCGTATGGACGTACAGGTCGGGGACGTCATCCAGACCAAGAAGCCGCACCCCTGCGGTGCGAACCGTTTCGATGTACTGCGCGTAGGCATGGATTTCAAGATCAAATGCCAGGGCTGCGGGCATGAGATCATGCTGCCGCGTGCCAAGATCGAGCGCAACATCAAAAAAGTTCTGCGCGCGGGGGAGCAGTAGCGGGGTTTTGCATAAGTACGCGGGTCGCCCATTGTAGGGGCGAGCATTGCTCGCCCGCGGAACGCAACGGCAGCCGCAAAGCGCCCGGGTCGTCGGGGACGCCGACCCCTACAGCCAAAGGAGAACCTATGCAGAACTTTACCGAACTCTACGAGGTCGAGCGCCGCTATGAGGAGCTGGCCCACAGAATGTCCACGCCCGATGCGGCGGCCAACGCCGACGAGTACGCGCGGATGATGCGTGATTACAAAGAGCTTACCCCCCTGATCGAAGAATACCGCCGTTACACCGACCTGCAGCAGCAGGAAGCGGACGCAAAGGAAATGCTGGCCGCAGAGTCAGACCCGGCGTTTGCTGCTATGGTACAGCAGGAGCTGTGCGAAATTGGCCGGAATCTGGCACAGAGCGAAGAGAATCTGCGTCTGCTGCTCATCCCGAAGGACGCCGATGACGAAAAAAGCGTCATTCTGGAGATCCGCGCCGGTGCCGGCGGCGAGGAGGCCGCGCTGTTTGCCCACAGCCTGTGGCGCATGTACACAATGTACGCCGCCAGGCGCGGATGGCAGTGCGAGACGATCAGCGAAAACCCGACGGAGCTCGGCGGCGTGAAGGAGATCGTCTTTTCCGTCGAGGGGCCGGACGTCTACAGCCGCCTGAAATTCGAGAGCGGCGTCCACCGCGTCCAGCGCGTGCCCGAGACAGAGACGCAGGGCCGCATCCACACCTCCACCGTCACCGTGGCCGTTATGCCCGAGGCCGAGGAGGTCGAGCTGGAGATCAACCCAAAAGACCTGCGCATTGACACATTCCGCTCGTCGGGCGCGGGCGGCCAGCACATCAACAAGACGTCGTCCGCCATCCGCGTGACCCACCTGCCCACCGGTATGGTGGTGGAGTGCCAGGACCAGCGCAGCCAGCGGGAGAACAAGGACCGCGCCTTAAAGGTCCTGCGCAGCCGTCTTTTGCAGCAGAAGCAGGACGCCTACGACGAGGAATACAACGCCCGCCGCCAGAGCCAGGTCGGCAGCGGTGACCGCAGCGAAAAGGTACGCACCTACAACTTCCCGCAGGACCGCGTGACCGATCACCGCATCGGCCTGACGCTGCGTAATTTGCAGGGTGTGCTGGACGGCGACCTGGACCGCGTGGTCGAGCCGCTGATTTTGGCAGACCGGGAAGAAAAACTGAAGCAAAGCAGTACAGAAGAAGGAAGATAAAGCTATGAAGACACAGGTTTTGCCCATCACGCCGGAGAGCGTGGCACTGGCCGCCCGGCTTTTGCAGCAGGGTGAGCTGGTCGCCCTGCCGACGGAGACGGTCTACGGCATTGCCGCCGACGCCCGCAACGGGGAGGCCGTCAAGAAAATTTTTGAAGCGAAGGGCCGCCCGCAGGATAACCCGCTCATTGTGCATATCTGCGGCATGGAGATGCTGAACGGCATCGTCTCTGAGGTGCCCGAGCGTGCCAAAAAGCTGGCTGCCGCCTTCTGGCCCGGCCCGCTGACGATGGTCATGCCCCGCGGCCCCGAGGTCAGCGACGTGACCTGCGCGGGCCTTGACACCGTCGGCGTGCGGATGCCGTCCCACCCGGTAGTGCAGCAGGTCATCAAGGCCAGCGGCGTCGCGTTTGCCGCACCGTCGGCAAACCTCTCCGGCAAGCCCAGCCCGACGAATGCGCCTGACACGCTGGCCGATATGGATGGCCGTCTGCCGCTGATTCTCGACGGCGGTGAGTCCAATGTCGGTGTCGAGTCCACCGTCGTCGCCGTGACGGGGGAGCACCCGATGCTCCTGCGCCCCGGCTACGTCACGAAGGAGCAGATGGAGGCCGTTTTGGGCGAGGAGATCCTCGTCAGCCCGGCCATCCTTGAAAAGCTCAAGGACGGCGAGGTCGCGCGCTCGCCCGGTATGAAGTACAAGCACTACGCCCCCAAGGCGCAGGTCACGATCCTGCGCGGCGATTTTGCTAAATACAAAGAATTTATCAAGCAGCATACCGAACCCGGCGTCTGGGCGCTCTGCTTTGACGGTGAGGGCGCACAGCTGGGCGTGCCGTTCATCGAGTACGGCAAAAACCATGACGGCGTGACCCAGGCACACCACCTGTTCACAGCGCTGCGCGATTTGGACAAGCACGGTGCGCAGGTCGTCTACGCCCGCTGCCCCGAGCAGGACGGCGTCTCGATGGCGGTCTACAACCGACTCATCCGCGCCGCGGCGTTCCGGGTGGTCGAGCTATGAAGGTAGTCGGCATCACAGGCCGCAGCGGCTGCGGCAAGTCCAGTGCGACAAATTTCTTGCGGGAAAAGGGCTATCCTTGTATTGATGCAGATTTGGTTGCGCGGGAAGTGCTGCTGCCCGGTTCGCCCTGCATTGCACAGCTGCAACAGGTGTTCGGCGCGGATATTGCCGACGAAAACGGCACGGTGCGCCGCCGCCTGCTGGCAGACCGCGCGTTTGCCACGCCTGAGGGCACGGCGGCCCTGACAGACATCACCCAGCCGGAGATCCTGCGCCGCATCGACGCCGCATTGGACGAGGCACGGCGGGGCGGGGCGGACCTTGCCTTTGTGGACGGTGCGGTCATTGTCGGCACGCCGTTTGAGGCGCGCTGCGACGCACTGATCCTGGTCACGGCCCCCTATGAGACGAGTGTGGCCCGCATCTGTGCCCGCGACGGCATCGCGCCCGAGATGGCCCGCCGCCGTCTGGATGCGCAGACCCCGCTGGAAACGCTGCGCGCCGCCGCCACGGCAGAGCTGGTCAACGACAGCACGCCTGATGCCCTGCGCGAAAAGCTGCGATCCGTTTTGAATGGATTGGAGAAGGAGGGAACATGCCAAAAGCCAAAAAGCGAAAAAGAAGCATTTTAGCACCGATCCTGGCGCTGCTGCTGGTGCTGGCCCTGGCGGGAACGCTGCTGCTCAGCACCTTCCGCGATAAGATCGAACACTGGGAATACCCGCAGCGCTTCACAGAGTACGTCGAGTATTACGCCGGGAAATACGGCATAGACCCGATGATTTTATACGCCTTCATCCGCACCGAGAGCAATTTTGATCCGAACGCGGATTCCGACGCCGGGGCCAGGGGACTCATGCAGATCACCGAGGTTACGTTCGACTGGATCAAGATGAAAATCGCCCCGACGGAGAGCCTGACGTTCGACGACCTCTACGACCCCGAGACGAACATCCGGTTCGGCAGCTACTTTGTCAGCTACTGCCTGGACCGCTACAGCGGCCATCTGGCTACCGCCGCCGCGGCCTACCACAGCGGCGTGGGCACCGTGGACGGTCTGCTCGGGCAGGAGGCGTACTCAACGGACGGCGTTACGCTGGACCATTACCCTTACCCGCAGATGCGGCTCTACGTAAAAAAAATCACCGAGAGCTATCAGCACTACTCGGAGATTTATAAATAATTTTTAGAAAGGATTCTCGAAATGAAAACCACCGAGGAACTGAAAAATCTGCTCTATAAAAATGAAACGGTAGCCGACGCGGCCCCCGATGCCATTGCCGCCGCGCAGGACTTCTGCGAGGGCTACAAGACCTTCCTGGACAACGCCAAGACCGAGCGCGAGGCCACGGCCTACAGCGAAAAGCTGCTGACCGCCGCCGGCTATCAGAAGTTTGTGCCCGGTACGAGCTACGCCCCCGGCACCAAGGTCTACACCATCAACCGCGAAAAGTGCGTGCTGGCCGCGACCATCGGCACGAAGAACCTCAGCTCGTCGAGTACGTTCACTCTTGATCTGCTTCTCCATTACATTCTTAATATCATTGGGAGGGATGATATTCTGAATCTCTACACGAGTGATTGTTACTCCCCAACGCTCCGCATCCAGGTGGATCTTTCATTTCATATGTTTTAATACACCTACTCGTTCCAGTAGTTCTTCATTAATTGTCTCTCGAGACGAGAAGGTATCATCCAATGTAATCTTAGCAATGATATTACGAAGTGTGGCCTGAGTGAGAAGTTCCACAGCATCAGGGAGATTCACAACGTTGAATGTTGCGGCTTTTGGATCTGTGATACGGAAATATACCAAGGCATCAATGTCGATAATGACATTATCCTTCGTAATGACCTTCTGCTTGCCAAAATCCAAAACATGCTCACGCATATCAATACGATCTGTATTGATTAGCTGAATCTCCATCTCTCCATTTGATGTTGCCTCCATATATTTCCAGTGAACTCGACGTGTATTCTCAATTACAGGTAGAACAAAGTGAATACCAGGTTTTAATGTTCTCTAAGTGTGATACAAAACATAATGACAGATCCTACACTATACTCT
>ERZ857922.3194-NODE-3194-length-14600-cov-9.462908_pt1 | contig 14600 bp, 9 predicted proteins | sample MGYA00519579_ERZ857922 | MGnify/ENA primary metagenome ERZ857922 (study PRJEB31778, sample SAMEA3449375) | human gut metagenome | biome: human gut; feature: human-associated habitat; material: faeces | place: United Kingdom | collected 2010/2012 ... | reverse complement strand
AGCAAGACGCAAGTGCCGCCCAAGGCACGATGCGGATGCTGGGTGCCGCAACCCGATAGCGGAGCACATTTTAAATCGTCCCACTTCCCGGCAAGGGCGACTGTTCAAAAGTCTCCTATGATACACAGGGGGTTTTGAACAACTAAAAAATAATGCGCAGAAAAGCGTAGCTTTCGGCGACTTTTCAGCCTTGAGAAAAATAAATGGCGTATATACGTTGTATCTCTAGCTGTTCAAAAAGCAGAGGGGTTTTGAACAACTAGAAACGCTAACCGTACAAAAACGGTGGTTTTTGCCCTAGTTGTTCATCTTGAACAACTAGGAATAAGCATAGATACGTTAAAAAGTTCTAGCTGTTCAAAAGTCCATAGTAGTAATAGAGTTTTATAAAGGGGTTTTGAACATTCAGAAGCCCTGCGGTGCATCAAGCCAGCTGTATTTGCTGGTTCTGGTTTGTGATATCCGCAACCACAGAGGCTTCTTCCAGTTCTGGCTGATACCAATAGTTTTTGCGGTTGGGCTGATTTCCAATGTAGAGTGTTTTCAACCCCAGTGCTACGCGGGCGCGGCGTATGGTGCTTACCGAGATATCCCGCTCGGCGCACAGGCGGTACACCTCGCCCGCCTCTACCCAGCCCACAAAGGACAGCTGCTTTTCCAGCGCCTCGATGGCGTTGGCAAGGGCGGCAGAGGGGCGGCCATTGCCGGTGGCGGGGGTGCCCGCCTCCCGGATGATGGCGTCGGCGGTAAGGGTGCAGGGGCCGTCGTAGGCCACCGTGCCCTGCGGACAGATGCGGTAGCGCTGGCTTTCGCCGGGCTGGCCAAGGCTGTTTTTGGCGTGCGCCACCACCCGCACCTCCGGGTGCTCCGGGTCCCGCCCGGCAATGAGGATGCTGCGGGCGGCGTTGCGGAAATCGCTGGAGCCAAGCAGACGGTCCAGCGCGCTGCACACCCCGGGGCCGGGCTTGCTCATGTGGCTGATGAGCAGCACTGCCATGTCCAGCTCCTTGGCAAGGGCACCCAGATGGTCAAGCAAGGGGCGCACCTGCTCGGCGCGGTTCATCTGCACCCCCTGCCCCAGATAGCTCTGGATGGGGTCGAACACCAGCAGCGCCGGGCGGTACACCCGGCACAGGGCGGCAAGCTCCTCGTCGCCCATGCTGTAACTGGCACCGTCCTGAAAATACAGCCGGTCAAGGTCTGCCCCCATGGCCTCGGCGCGGGGACGCAGCACCTTGTTGGGGTCGTTCTCGGCGGTAAGGTAGAGCACGGTGGCGGGGGGCTGCGGCGGGGTGTCCGGCGCAAAGGCTGCGCCCCGGGTAAGCCGGGCGCACACGTCCAGCGCAAGGCTGGTCTTGCCCGCAGCGGACACGCCGCCCAGAATGCTTACCATGCCCCGGGGCAGGTAGGGCTGCACCAGATAGGCGGCGCGCTCCGGCGCAAAGGCGCTGGCGGGACGGATGCGGAACCGCCCGCGCCCGGCCTTCTGTTTGGCTTCGGCCTCGGCGCGCTGCTCCTCGGCAAGGCCTGCCTGCACATACTGCTGGCGGGCGTTTGCCACAAAGCCCTCGATATCCTGCCCCATGCGCGCCCCGCAGTCGGTGAACCAGCTCTCCACCCGGCCGGTGTCCCGCAGCTGACGGCTGTACAGCTGCCCCCGCAGCAGCCGCAGGGCTTCTTCGCGGCGGTCTTTGTCCAGCGTATACACCAGTGTGGCGGTGTAATCGCTGAGCAATTGGGCGTCCGGCGCGTGCTCCAGATGCTGGCACAGCTCCGTCCACACCTCGTGCTGGACGGCCTGCGCCTTGTCGTAGGCGGTACGGTACTTGTTTGCGTCCATGTAAAAAACCTCCTTTGGACATAAAGTATCTACCCTTATCCTAAGGCGATGGACGCGGAAAAACCAGTGTGTACTTTTTGAGGGCCAGAGGGTATTATTGCACGCTGGATATACACGCTGTAAATGAAAGCGCAGCCGCTGCAAAACAAAAACAAACGCAGCAGCGCACAATAGCGCCCGCCGCGCGGGAAAACTCTGCCAAAAACTGGCGAAGTATTTCCCCCCGCGTAATCCACCGAAAACGTGCGATTTTTGGGGGGAGACAGCAAATGCCGGACAGCTTGCAGGCTGCCCGGCATTGTGCGTTGTGGTTATTTTTTGATCGCCCGCAGGATGCGGTTGGCGATATACTTATGCCCGCTCACGGTGGGGTGGGCGTCGGTGGCGGTCATGGCAAAGGGAATGGGCACATAGGTCACGTTCTCGTTCTGGGCGGCAAGGTTCTTGCTAAGGGCATTCAGCCGCCGGAACAGCTGTGTCCACTCCGGCAGCAGGGGCACAGGGTTCGTGTAGCCCAAAAGGATGATCTGCGCGTCCGGGTTCAGCGCCCGCAGCTCCGCTACGACCTGCGGCATATGCACGGCGGCTTCCTGATACGCCTGCTCGCAGATGGCGTCCGTACCGCCGCCCAGCAGCAGCTGGGTGGTGGCCTGTTTTTCTTCCCTTGTCAGCCGCAGGCGGGAAAGGTCGCTGTTCAGCCGCTGCAGGTTCTCAAAGCTGGGCTCGCGCAGCACGCCGCTGACCATGGTGGCTACCAGCTGCTCGCTCTTCCAGTTGGTGGCGTTGCCCAGCGCCACAAGGGCGGGCACCAGCGCATCGTTGGAGCCGATCTGCACGCTGATGACATCCGCGCGCTTGAGGTAGTCCAGCATCTGGGGGTAGACGTAGTAGGTGCCCGCCTGCTGGTTCATCTGGGGCATTGCGCCGGTGTGCAGCATATCCGCAAGGTCGCCGGTGGTCAGCCCGGGCAGGCCAAGGTTGATGGCGTGCTGGCGGTCCAGCCCAAGGCCTTTGCCCACCAGCGAAACATAGCACTGCTCCGGGTAGCCCTCGAAGTTTGGGGCCGCATCTATGCCGATGGCGGCTGCGGTGTACTTGAAATCCGGCAGACCCACGCCGGAAACGATGCTGTCGCCCAGCGCCACATAGGTGCGCTGAGGATCGGCAGCGGGGGTGTCCGCAGCGGGCTGGGCAGCTTCCTCAGTGGGGGCTTCCGCGTCCGGGGCAGCTGCCTCGGCGGTCTGCTCCTGCGCGGCGGGGGCGGTCTGTTCCGGCGGCAGGGCATCGGGCTGCTGGGCAAAGGCGGGCACAGCCAGCAGCACCAGCGCAGCGGCGCTGCACAGCCATGCGGTAAAACGGAGATGTTTCATGGATGATTCCTTCTTTCTCAAGGGCAGGGGGGTTCACCCCACCTCTTCTTCCAGTTTACGGTAGTCGGCCTTGCCGGCGGGGGTCAGGGGCATTTCGGGAATGATCTTATAGGCCGAGGCGGCGGGCTGCACATACTCCGGCAGCTCCTCAAGGCACAGCTGGCGCAGCTCCCGCAGGATCTGGCGCTTTTTGCCGGTGGCGGCAGGCTCCAGCACCACAAAAACGAAGGGCAGCCGTCCCTGGGTGTGGTCGGTATCGGCGTAGCCCACCACGCAGCACTGGTGCACGGCGGGGTGGCGGCTGATGACGTTTTCGATCATGGAGGGGAACACCTTGAAGCCGTCGTGCCGGATGATGATGCGCTTGATGCGGGCGTCCAGATACACAAAGCCGTCCTCGTCCATGGAGCCGATATCGCCGGTGTGCGCCCACAGCTGGCCGTCCGCGTGGCGGCGCAGCAGGTAGGCGGTCTCCTCGGGCTTGTTGTAGTAGCCCTTCATGGCGGTGGGGGTGCAGATGCAGATCTCGCCGCGCTGACCGATGGGCAGCTCGGTCTCGGTGCCCGGCTCGAAGATGGAGACCACCGTGTTGACCATGGGGATGCCCACGCTGCCGGGCTTTGTCACGTTACCGGCGGCGATGGTAGCCGCCGAGGATACCTCGGTCATGCCGTAGCCCTTTGCCAGCGGGTACTCCACCCCGTGGGCTTTGAGGAACCGGTTCACCGTCTGCTCCGCGCCCAGCGAGAGGGAATCGCCTCCGGCGGCGTAGTTGCGGATGAAGGAGAGGTCTTTGTTTTTCAGCAGCGGGTCGGCGGCAAGCTGCTGGTAGTGGGTGGGCACGCCGAACATGTGTTCGGGCTTGTACTTCCACACCAGTGCGCCCAGCTTATCCGGGTCCAGATTGGGGATGATGATGATATGCAGCCCCATGACCAGCGGCATGTGGATGCCGCAGCTGTAACCGTAGGCGATGAAGGGGGGCATGACGTTCAGCAGCTTCTGCCCGCGGTGGAACAGACGGCTCTGGGCGGCAAACTCCTGCGCAAGGGCGTTGAAGCAGTAGTCGGTCAGCATAACGCCCTTGGGCGAGCCGGTGGTGCCGCCGGTGTGCACCACCACGCAGGTGTGCTGGGGGTCGTAGGGAGCGGCGGCGGGGCTGTGCCCTTTGCCTGCGGCGATAAAAGCCTTCCAGCGCAGCACGTTGGAAGCGTAGCGGTTTTTATCCGGCTCTGTCAGCTTGTAGCCCACGGCTTTGGCCAGCGGCAGACTGTCGGCGGGGCTGAGCACCACCACCCGCTCCACGCTGGTGCGCTTTGCGGCCTGATGGCAGCGGGGGTACACCACGTTCAGGCAGATGAGCAGGCGGGACTCCACCTCCTCGATGTACTCCCGGATGCCCTCGACGCTGTACCGGGGGTCTACCAGATTCAGGGTAGCGCCCAGCAGGTCGGCGGCGTAGAAGGTGTAGACCACCTCCGGGGTCATCACGCTGACCACCGTGATGATATCGCCCTTTTTCACCCCCAGCGCCTGCAGGGCGGCGGCGGTCTTTTTTATCTGCACGATCAGGTCGGCGTAGCTGAACTTGCGGCCGTAGTATTCCAGCGCGGTATCGCCCAGATGCCGCTCGTTGTTGCGGCAGATCAGCGCAAAGGCCGAGCACTCCGGCACGGATTGGTGGATGTACTTTTCGTCATAATATTTCAGCCATGGCTTTGCCTTGGAGGCGTAGACCGGCTCCTTGTCATCTTCCATCATAGGATCAGACCTTTCTTTATCATCATTCGGAGACCGGCTCTCCGAGAGCAGGTGCAGTTACATTGGCAGGGGCAGCGCTCTGCCCGGCGGGGATGGTCTCCGGCAGGGCTGCAGCAGTCTCCACGGTCGGGGTGGTGGCTTCGGCAGCGGTCTCCGCAGCGTTTTCCGCTGCCTTGGCGGCTTCCTCGGCGGCCTTGGCGGCGCGCTCGGCCTTCAGCTGCTCGGCGCGCTGACGCGCCTCCTCCTGCCGTTTCAGGGTGCGCGCCTTGATGCGGCACACCGAGCACAGTCCCTCGGCGCTGTCCGGGGCAATGGGCTTGCCGCACTGCTTGCACAGGGTCTTGGTGCACTTGTGCAGCACCACGGGGCCAAGGGTGGTAAGCTGGTACAGCTTCATGCCGTCAAAGCCCTTGTTGGAGCATACGTTCATGCACACGCCGCACTCGCTGCACTTCCACGGGGTAAGCACCATGCGGGTCTGGCCATTGGGCATCTCCTCAAACTTCAAAGCGTTGGCGCGGCAGGCTTTCTCGCACCGGCCGCAGCCAAAGCAGTTGTCGGTGAACTTGGGCATATAGTAGCCGTACTGCAGGGGCGTTTCCATGGCGGCTTTCAGCTGCTTTGTGCGCTGGTGCAGCAGCAGGCGGAAGTCCACCCCGCTGTCCTCCTCGCTGCGCAGGCCGGGCAGCATTTGCAGCAGCTTTTTGGTGCCGCTCTTGGAGCCGTGGCTCACCTGTTCCAGCATCTCGCGGCGGGTCAGCTCCTGCACATGGTAGGGGTACTCTTTTTCCTCATACGCCAGCGAGAACCGCGCTTCAAACATCGGCTGACCGAAAAAGTCCACAAGGCGGGTCAGTTCGCGGCGCAGCTGCTCGGCGCACAGGTCGTTCTCGCACTGCCCGCAGGGGGTCAGGTCCAGCACGATCTTTTTGTTCAGCGCCAGATACGCCAGCGCCTCCCACGAAAGGGCACAGATGCAGCTGCGCACCACGGTGTTCTTGCGGCTGGACTTCTCACAGCCGATCCAGATGGTATCGTTGTCGGTGTCCGCCGCGGCGGTATCCCGCTGCACCTGCTCCGGCGAAGGCGCAATGCAGCCGCTGCGGCAGGCGGAAACGCACAGTCCGCAGTCGGTGCAGGGATCCCAGTCCTTGACGAGGTTCGGGCGGGTAAAGATCTCCTCGCCATAGGGGCAGATGTCCTTGCAGGTCGTGCAGGGCTTGCGGTGAGGGTGCAAATTCCAGCACTGGCGGCGGTTGATCTCGGGATGGCTGGTCTTCATCAGGGCATCCATTGCAGTTCTGGTAAAAAAGCCCATGGTCTTACTCCTTTTCCACAACAGAGGTAAGGGCGGCGTGGTCGAGCAGGAAACGCTGCACCTTCTGGTTGGTCACGGCGGCGGCGATGGCGTCCCGGCTGAGCACCTTGCGGATCTCCTCCTCCGGGGTGTCGTGCAGCTTGGAAAGACGGGCGATCTCGGCGTCCACCTCCTGCTGGGTCACGGTGATCTTTTCGGCTTCGGCGATGGCGCGCACTGCCAGCATTGCCCGCAGCTGGCGCTCGGCTTCCCTGCGGTAGCCCTCCCGCACCTGCTCCGGGGTCAGCCCGGCGCTCTTGCAGTAGAGCTCCATGGTCATCTGGCTCTTGCGCAGCCGCTGGCGCAGCTGGTTCATCTGGTATTCGGCGTTCTGCGCCAGCAGCTCTGCGGGCAGCTCCACGGTCAGGTTCGCGCCTGCCATATCCAGCAGCGCCGCCCCGGCAATGCGGTCGGCGTTGGCTTCGTGGGAAAGGCGCTTTTTCTCCCGCAGGCTCTCCCGCAGGGCCTCAAGGTCTGCAAAGCCCAGCGATTTTGCAAGGGCATCGTCCACCGGGGGCACCTGCTTGCGCTCCACTGTGTGCAGGCAGATCTCAAACTGCGCGGTCTTGCCGGAAAGCTCCGGCACCCGGAAGTCGGCAGGATAGGTAAAATCGAACCGGAAGGTCTCGCCCGCGCAGTGACCGTACACCGCTTCTTCGGCGGCGGGCATCAGCTGCCCGGTGCCCAGCACTACGGTCACCTTTTCCATCCGGCTGTCCGGGATGGGCGCACCCGCGAGAAAGCCCTCGAAATCCAGCGTGACGCGCATCCCGCGGGCGGCGGGCGCACTGACCGGCACAAAGGGCGCGTGGACCCGCGCCAGATTGCCGATATCCGCTTCCACGGCCTTTTCCGATACCGGGCGCACCCGGCGGGTGAAGGCAAGCCCCTTGTACTGCCCCAAGGCGGCAGCGGGCATGGTGTTTGCAGTTTGTTCCATAGTCGAACACTCCTTTTTATAAAAGCGGCGTTACAGCCCGCGGGCGGCCAGCCAGCTTTCTGCGATCTCGGAGAACATCTCCGGGTACTGGGCGTCCTCTTTCTTGAAGGCGCTCAGGTAGTACTCCACCTCGGCGCGGGTGGGGGCCACGGTGCGCCGCCAAATGGTAAAGGTGGTGCCGTTGCCCATATCAAAGGTGGCTTCCTGCGCAAAGTACTCGTCCCGCACCGCAAGGAACCTCTCGTTCAGCTTGTGGGACATCTCGCCGTTGCCCACAAAGGTCTGGGGGAAGGGGTCGGCGGTGAGGACATATTTGGCCTCGAAGAACTGCATAGGGAAGTTGTGGGTGCCCGGCACCGAGAAGCCGAAGGCCAGCTTGTCGTTGATGGGGGTTGCGGGCAGCTGGCAGTTCTTGAAGTGATCCGGGCAGTACAGCATATCGTGGGGGATCATGTAGCTGATCTCGCCCTCGGCGCAGTGGGTGTCGATCCAGTTGGCAATGGCCTTGATCTGCGGCAGATCCTTGCGGTCATAGATCAGCTTGTCCAGCCGGACGAACTCCTCGGTGACTGCCAGCGGGAAGTGATCCACCAGAAAGCCCGGCAGGGCAATGGTGGTCAGGGGAGAGCAGCGCACCGAGGTGGCAAACACGAGGGTGAACACCCAGAACACGACCTTTGCCGTCCGGAAGCGGTTGATGCCCTCGGCCAGCGCCGCTGCGCCCAGCAAAAACAGGAGAAACCACCCCGGGAGGAACAGCAGCATCTGGTGGGAGCCGGTGTTCTGGATGCGGGTGAACAGCAGCATGCTCAGCAGGATCTCCAGCCCGGCAAGGCAGGGCAGGGCTGGCATCTTGCGGCGCTTCAGGCAGAACCACAGCCCCATGCCCACGAGCACAAGGTTCATCAGACCCATGCGCCAGAACTGCAGGCTGATCTCGGCCACAAAGCCGCCGCCGTTATAGTAGGAATAGCGCTCGGCGTAGCTGTAAGCGAGGATGCGGCTGACCATCGGCCACAGCAGGATCAGCATGGCCACCATGCTCATCAGGCCGAACAGCACGAGGTTGCGCACCTGCAAAAGCGCCTGCTTTTTCTGCCCGGCGCGGGCAATGCGCGCGCTGCTTACCAGCACCAGCACCGCGTAGGCAAAGTAGTAGCCCACCACAAAATATAAGTACCACCGGCGGGAAAGGATGATGGCTGCCGTGGCGGCAAACAAAAGGCAAAAGCGCACCGGCTCCAGCTTTTCAAACCGGAAGTCCAGCGTGAGCAGCAGAATGCTGAAGCCGAAGATGAGGCCGAACCAGTCCGGCTGGCTGAGCATGGCGCTCATGCGCAGCCACGGGTAGGTGACCATCCAGGTCATGCCGATGAGGAAGTACCAGAAGCGGTTTTTCACCCGCAGCATCTGCCCCACCTTGATGGTAAGCCCTGCCAGCAGCACCAGCAGCATGGGCAGGATGCTGAACACCTGACAGAAGGCAAAGCTGTCGCCGGTGCGGTCGCTCAGGCAGAAGGGAAACTCCAGAAACAGGGTGATGAAGTTGGTGTAGTCCTCGGCAAAGGAGCCGAAGATGTACTGGAAGCCCGCCGCCGGGCCTTGCAGAAAGGCAGCCTCGGCCCAGTACTGTTTGTTGATATAGTTGACGTAATCCCAGATATACACAAAGCTGCGGCGGCCAAGCGCCCAGAAAAAGTAGACCAGCGCCGCCGCCCACAGGCCGACGAGCACCGCCTTGTGGAAGAGGTCAAATTTGATTCCCGCCACCCGCAGCACCAGCAGCACACAGGCAAACAGGGCAAGGTTGCACCACAGGCTCACCAGCGGAAAAAAGAATTTGCTGCCGGGCGCAGCCAGCGCAAAAACGGCCAGCAGCACCGCTGCTGCCGCCAGCACCAGCGCAGTTTTCGCCGCAGCGGAAACGCGGGGCTTCGTAATGGGTTCGGACATGGAATAGGACCCTCCTTGCAAAATTTCACACCTTACAGTATAACAACTCCCCGGGGCACTGTCCAGCACCCCGGCGGCGAAAAATGCAGAATGTCCCGCCGCTTTCAAAGCAGACGGGACATTTTTGCGTAAATATTACTTATCGGAAACTTCCGCAGCGGCCTTAGCAGCCTTTGCCGCCTTGCGCTTTTGCGCCAGCGCCTTGTTGGCGCTCAGGCGGGCGGCGTCCGGGTTCGGGGCTTCCGGGGACAGCCGCAGCAGATAGCTGCCCATGGCGGGCAGGTCCAGCGTCAGGGTGTAGTCCCGGCCGAACACACCGCCGTCGGTGGTGTGGAAGCTCTGCTTGCGGTGCGCCTTGTGCACGCCGCCCCAAGTGCCGGCCTCGGTGTCCAGCACCAGCTCTGCGCTGCAGGGGAACTTGAGGTACAGGGGGAACTTTTTGTGGGCGTGGTCCTGCGTGTTCATCACGCAGAGCAGGTTCTGCCCGCGCCCTTTGCGCAGCCATGCGTACACACCCTCGGCGCAGCTTTCGTTTGCCACCCACTCAAAGCAGTCCGGGTTGTACTCGCCGTCATACAAAGCAGGCTCGGAGGCGTAGGTGCGGCTCAGAGCGGCAAAGTACTTCTGGAAGGCATCGTGGAAGGGGTATTCCAGCAGATTCCAGTCCAGCTCCCGCTTTTCGTCCCACTCCCGGAAGTGTGCCAGCTCGTTGCCCATAAAGTTCAGCTTTTTGCCGGGATGGGTGTACATATAAAAATACAGGGTGCGCAGCTGGGCGCATTTTTCCGCGTAGCTGCCCCACAGCTTGTCAATGATGGTCTTTTTGCCGTGCACCACCTCATCGTGGCTCAGCGCCAGCAGATACAGCTCGTTGTAGAAGTAGTGCATACTGAACAAAAGCTTGCCGTAGCAGCCCGGGCGCTCGCCGAAGGGGGTGGCAAAGTAGTCCAGCGTGTCGTGCATCCAGCCCATGTCCCACTTGTAGTCAAAGCCCACGCCCTCGTAGCGGGTGGGGGCGGTCACCTTGAGGAAGTTGGTGGAGTCCTCCGCCATGTAGATGCCGGTGGGCCAGCGCTCGTTCAGGCCGTGGTTCAAACTGCGCAAAAAGTTCACCGCGCCCTGATTCACGCCGCGGTTGGGGTCGCCCTGCCAGTACAGCGCCCGGGAGATGGCGTCCATGCGGATGCCGTCGCAGTGGTACACGTCCATCCACAGCCCGGCGGCGCTGCTCAAAAAGCTGCACACCTCCCGGCGGTAGTAGTTGAAGTTGCAGGTGCCCCACTCGCTCTGTCCCACGTCGCTGTCGTACTCGTACAGGTAGGTGCCGTCAAACTTTGCCAGTGCGTCGGCGTTGGCGGCAAAGTGCACCGGCACAAAGTCCATGATGACGCCGATGCCCATGCGGTGGCAGGCGTTGACAAAGCCCGCAAACTGGGCGGGGGTGCCGTAGCGGCTGGTCACCGAGAAGTAGCCGGTGGTCTGGTAGCCCCAGCTGCCGTCAAAGGGGTGCTCGGCCAGCGGCAGCAGCTCCACATGGGTAAAGTGGTGCTCCAGCAGCCACGGGATCAGCTCCCGCGCCAGCTCCTCGTAGTTGTACCACCCGTCCGAGCCGTCCGGCCGGGTTGCGCCGGGCTTGTGCTTCCAACTGCCGGCGTGCAGCTCGTAGATGTTCAGTGGGCGGTTGCGGCATTTGTCCCGCCGCTCCATCCACGCGGTGTCGTCAAAGGTGAAATCCAGCTTTGTCAGTTTGCTGGCGGTGCCGGGGCGCAGCTCGGTGGCAAAGGCGTAGGGGTCGCTGCGCATCACGGTGCTGCCGTCCGCGCCATGCACGCGGTATTTGTACAACTCGCCCTCCGCAAGGCCGGGGATAAAGGCGCTCCACACGCCGGTATCGGCTTTTTCCATGGGCACGCCGCGCTCCCAGCCGTCAAAGCCGCCGCACACCTCCACGGCGGTGGCACCGGGTGCCCACACGGCAAAACGCCAGCCCTCGGCGCCGTTTGGGTCGGTGCAGGGGTGCGCACCCAGAATGCGGTAGGCATCGAAGCAGTCGCCACTGAAAAACGTGCGGGGGATCACAGGGTAATTCATGCAAAGATCTCCTTACTTCTCTATGTTGACCGGCGGTGTGCGCCGGTTGATACAAGGCTGTTTGGGCAAACTATCCAAGAAAAACGCTTTTTTACCGGCACAGTGGCCGATAATCTTAGCGAATCTTGACAAAAATCGGCAAAAATACACATATTTGCCAGAGGGTGTGGTATACTGTTGCTACCGCCTTGCGGGCGGTGCAACTTTTTAGAGCAACAGAATGGGAGCGAATGATCATGGCTTGGTATGACGAAGCAGTATTTTATCACATCTATCCGCTGGGGCTGTGCGGCTGTGCGCACGAAAACGACGGCCAGCCCACCCCGGGCGCTTTTGCAAAGCTGGAAGCATGGGCAGCCCACGCGGCAAAGCTGGGCTGCACGGCCATCTACATCGGCCCGCTGTTCGAGAGCGGCTCCCACGGCTACGATACCATCGACTACCGTCTGGTGGACCGCCGCCTTGGCACCAACGAGGAGTTCAAGGCTTTTGTGGCGGCCTGCCACGCCCGCGGGCAGCGGGTCATCGTGGACGGCGTGTTCAACCATGTGGGCCGCGATTTCTTCGCGTTCCAGGACCTGAAAGCAAACCGCGAGAACGCCCGGTATAAGGACTGGTTCTGCGATGTGAACTTCTGGGGCAACAACGAGTATAACGACGGCTTTTCCTACGGCAACTGGGGCGGCTACAACCTGCTGGTCAAGCTGAACCAGCGCAACCCGGAGGTGCAGCAGTACCATTATGATACCGTCCGCTTCTGGGTGGAGCAGTTCGACATCGACGGCATCCGTCTGGACGCAGCCGACGTGCTGGATTTCGACTTCATGCGCGGGCTGCGCCGTCTGGCAAACGAGGTAAAGCCGGAGTTCTGGCTGATGGGCGAGGTCATCCACGGCGATTACAGCCGCTGGGCAAACCCGGAAATGCTGCACTCGGTCACCAACTACGAGCTGCACAAGGGCCTGTGGAGCGGCCACAACGACCACAACTATTTTGAAATTGCCCACACCATGCGCCGGCTGCAGGGGCTGTGCCACGACACCCGGCTGTATCTCTTCTCGGATAACCACGATGTGGAGCGCCTGCCCAACAAGCTGCGCAACCGGGAGCACATCCGGCATATCGCCATTCTGGTGTACAGCCTGTGGGGCATTCCGTCCATCTACTACGGCTCGGAGTTCGGCATCGAGGGCAAAAAGGAGTGGGGCAGCGACTGGCCGCTGCGCCCCTGTCTGGAGCTCAGTGACTACGCTGATGCAGAACGTACAAATCCTGTTACCAGTGTATACAAAGCGCTGGGGAAATGCAAGGCTGAATTGCCGGAAATGACCTACGGCGAGGTAAAAGAATTGCAGCTCACCACCCAGTGCTACGCCTTTGCCCGGGTGCTGGACGGCAAGGCGGTGGTAGCGGTGCTGAACAACGGCGATACCCCCGCACAGCTGGAGTTCCAGCTGCCGGTGGAAACCGCCAAGGTCACCGACCTGCTGGCGGACACCGTGGGTGCGCAGGAGGTGCTGGTCTCCACCGAGTGGGACCGCATGAAGGTGCAGCTGCCCTCCAATTACGCCACCCTGCTGCGGGTAGAATAAAGCAACGCCTGCGGCGTGACCGGCGCAAAAGCCTTTACCCTTTGGAGATAGGTTTCCCCCTTCCGGGGGAAGCCTTTGTTCAGAAAGCTGAGATTGGAATAACCTTGCACATTTTGCCGCGTTTTGCTACAATAAGGAGAGAAAAGTCGTTTTACGGAAAGGAAGCCTGACCCCCTATGAATGCAGCACAGCGCAGAGAACGCATCCTGACCCGGCTGAACAGCGCCGGTGCCCCTTTAAGTGCCAGCACGCTGGCGGCAGAGCTGGGGGTGTCGCGGCAGATCGTGGTAGGGGATGTGGCGCTGCTGCGCGCCGCCGCCGCCAAGGCCGGGGTGTCCGACATCACCCAGAAGAAGGATACGCTGCGCTTCACCTTGGCGGTGTTCCGGCCGGAGGCGCTGGTGCAGGTATGCGGATTGGCAAAGTACAAATTCCGGCTGACCCTCTCTGCCGGGGAGACGCCTATGCTGACGCTGAAGCTGAAGCCCGGCGCAGATGTTCTGGAAACGGCGCTGGAGCTGGTGGAGGATCTGAAGCTGGCAACACAGGCACTGGAGAAAGCGTAAAGTTCTGCTTTGCCGGATGGTGCGGTTGCCCAAAAGAAATATCGAACAAAAAAGAGCTATCTGATCTCACCTGAGACCAGATAGCTCTTGATTCTTAATGATTCAGCTTTTTGAGGGGCGGCTTATTCCCATTCGATGGTGCCGGTGGGCTTGGGAGTCAGATCCCACAGAACACGGTTGACGCCGGAGACCTCGTGAGTGATGCGGTCCACGATGTGCTGCATCATGCCGAAGTCCAGCTGGGCCACCTCGGCGGTGACGGCATCCACGGTGTTGACGGCCCGGATGATGACCGGCCAGTCGAAGGAACGCTTGCCGTCGATGATGCCGGTGGACTTGATGTCGGGCACTACGGTGAAGTACTGCCAGACCTTGCCCTCCAGACCGTTCTTGGCAAATTCCTCGCGGAGGATGGCGTCGGACGGCCTCCAGACGGTCACGGGTGATGGCACCGATGCAGCGGACGCCCAGACCGGGGCCGGGGAAGGGCTGACGGTAGACCATGTTGTCGGGCAGACCCAGCGCCTTGCCTACCACGCGGACCTCGTCCTTGTAGAGCAGCTTCACCGGCTCCACCAGCTCAAACTGCAGATCCTCGGGCAGGCCGCCTACGTTGTGGTGGGACTTGATGCCGTCGGATTCCAGAATGTCGGGGTAAATGGTGCCCTGAGCCAGGAAGGAGATGCCCTCCAGCTTCTGAGCTTCCTCAGCGAAAACGTCGATGAACTCCTTGCCGATGATCTTGCGCTTCTGCTCCGGGTCGGAAATGCCGGCCAGCTTGTCCAGAAAGCGATCCACAGCGTCCACATAGATGAGGTTGGCGTCCATCTGGTTCTGGAACACCTCGATGACCTGCTCAGGCTCGCCCTTGCGGAGCAGACCGTGGTTCACGTGAACGCAGATGAGCTGCTTGCCGATGGCTTTGATGAGCAGAGCGGCGACTACGGAGCTGTCCACACCGCCGGAGAGGGCCAGCAGGACTTTCTTGTCACCGATCTGCTGACGCAGTTCTGCGAGCTGCTGGTCGATAAAGCTCTCTGCCAGAGCGGGGGTGGTGATGCGCTCCATGGTTGCGGGACGAACGTTGCTTGACATGGTAGGTTCCTCCTTGTATTTTGAGTTGAATAGAT
>ERZ857922.3192-NODE-3192-length-14607-cov-4.067757_pt1 | contig 14607 bp, 11 predicted proteins | sample MGYA00519579_ERZ857922 | MGnify/ENA primary metagenome ERZ857922 (study PRJEB31778, sample SAMEA3449375) | human gut metagenome | biome: human gut; feature: human-associated habitat; material: faeces | place: United Kingdom | collected 2010/2012 ... | reverse complement strand
CCAAATGCGTCCGCATTGAAGAACTTTTAATCAACTAAATAGCAATTATATTGTCTGGCTCGGCGCGGTGCCAAATTGTTTTTTATAGGCCCGGGAGAAGGTGGTATAGTCGGAGAAGCCGCTTAACTGGGCGGCCTTCAGGATGGGGGTGCCTTCGGAAATTTTTGTGCGGGCGAGAAGAAGGCGCTTGCTAATGATGTAGTTGTGGACGGTGTAACCGGTTTCCTCCTTGAATTTCCGCATCATGTGATACTTGCTCAGGTAGTATTTCCGTGCAAGGGTCTCAATGGAAAGATCTTCAGTAAGGTTGTGGTTAATATAACGTAGAAGCTCTTCTATCTGGGAATCACTGCTGTAGGAATGAGCGTCATAAATGTACTGCTTTTCCAGAAAAATGCGGTTTACATAAACCATGAACTGGGTGAAAAGAGCTGAGCCAAGAAGCTCGCTTCCAAATTTTTCGTCTTTCAGGGCAGCTTCCAGTTCGTAGAGAAGCTGCTTTAATTTTTCCTGAGTGTCAGAGTCCAGACGGATTAGATTGTAACTCCGGTCAATCGCCTTCTGAAAACAGCGGAGTAGTTCTGTGGATTTGATGTCGTCGCGGATCCATAGTACAAAACGTTCGTATGGAACCGAAAAATCAATTTCCGGTTTGTGGATGGCGTGACGGTTCACGAGGAGAATGTCCCAGGGCTTCAGATAGTAGGACTTTCCTTCAATGTGATAGGCAGCCTTTCCGGAAAGAAAGATGATCACTTTGTGAAAATCATGATAATGGTAGGAAAATTCCCGTTTGGTCTGGTCCTTGATGTGAAAAAGCCGGAAATCCTGCTCCAGATAGCCGGTTTTTTCCGTTGGCTCATTGAAAGAATTCATATGTTATGGCTCCTGTTTTAACTATGGGGTGTATGGAACCGCAAACTTTGCTTGCAGCTACGTTTGCGTAGCGTCATATTTCAATTCTGCGCCTTGAAATATGACTTTATTATAAATGAAATACCGCATTTTTTACAATATATTTCGCAAGTTATTCTATGTACATGGGAAAAATAAACGCTATACTGGATATATAAGATGTGATTTGAGAAAAAAGATCACGGGTGTTTCGCCAGAAAGGAATTGAAAACAATGAGAGACAGCATTATCATGACAAAATATCAGGGCTTTGGAAATGATTATCTGGTACTGGATGCGAAGAAAAACCAGCTTCAGCTGCAGGGCAAAAAAGTTGCGCTTCTTTGCCAGCGGGGATTCGGACTTGGAGCGGATGGTGTGCTTTACGGACCAGTTGACATTAATGGAAAAATGGGAATGCATATTTTTAATTCCGATGGAAGTGAAGCTGCAATCAGTGGAAACGGTGTCTGTATTTTTGCAAAATATCTTATGGATAATGAGTATGTTACAGAGAAAAAATTTGCCATTGAGACTTTATCAGGAACAATCGAAGTAGAGTGTCTGAATGCCAGAGCGACAGAGTTCCGCGTAAACATGGGCAAAGCCTCTTTCCTTTCCAGAGAGATTCCGGTAACTGGCGAGGTGCGTGAGGTGATCGATGAGCCATTTACATTTAACAAGAAAGAATACAAGGCAACTTGTCTCACAGTAGGAAATCCACACTGCATTATTTTCATGGATCAGGTATCTCAGGAAAAAGTAAGAGAGCTGGGGCCATATGTGGAAAATGCAGATGAGTTCCCGGAAAGAGTGAACCTGCAGATCTGCCGCCAGATTGATAAAGGAAATCTGGATATCGAGATCTGGGAGCGTGGCTCCGGTTACACAAAAGCTTCCGGTACAGGAAGCTGTGCGGCAGCCATTGCAGCCTACCGAAAAGGTCTGATGGAAAACAGAATCAATGTAAACCAGCCAGGTGGTATGATCCAGATCGACATTAAAGAAGACGGAACTATTTTTATGACAGGAACTGTTGGATATATTGCGGAGATGAGCGTGGCTGAGAGCTTTTTCTCATAGAAAGAAAATATGGTGCATATGGCGCATCCCAACGGCCGGGGCTGTGTAGCGGTAGCTACGGCGACTGACGTAGGAGCAGCAGATGAAAAATCAGACAAGTCAATATGGCAGTTGCTTAATTTTCAATGTAGGAGAATCCAGGTATAGAAGTAAGAAGACTTCCGTGCCTGGATTCTTTTTTGCTGCAAATGGGGGGGGTGATGTCTGTAAGCGATATCATTATGCCTAAAGAGAGGAAAGTATTTTTTATATAAAATATGGAGACGGAATCAGCATGTTGATATACGAAACAGCCCCTCTTGTTGATAAAAAAAGTGCAATGTCTAAACTAAAAATAGATAGACATTTCTAACACAATTCTGTAGAATAAACAAAGGTTAGAAAATACTAATAAAAGTTAAACAAGGAGGAAGAGGATGGCTGACCAAAAGTTATTAAGAAAAATTGCTCCGATCATTATGAGTGCAGCTGTAGCGATGACCAGTTCACCGGTTGGAGTTATGGCAGAGGACTTTACTTCTGGAGAAGCAGCTGTTGAGGTATCTGAGGAGACTGCATATGGTTCTGATGAGATTTCAGACGACTATGACGAATCATCAGAGGCTGACGATTCAGCAGATTTTGGTACAGACACAGAGGATGGTTTTGAATCTGGAGAAGCCGCAGAAGAGGAGTCTGGATTTGAGGACGGCGAAACCGGAGACACAGAAGATGCTTTTTTAGCAGACACTGAGGGCGAAACCAACAATGAAGCGGGAGCTGTGAAAACAGTGGAGGATGGTCAGATCGTACTGATGAACATTCCCTATGAAGCTTTTTACAGATCTGAGTTGAAAAACAATGATGTAAAAGTAGATGCATTTACATCCGCGACGAAAGCAAAAACAAAGATGAGCGGCGTGATGAATGGAAATGCTGCTTATCATACAAGCGCGGAAGGAAATGAACTTGCAGGTGTTACTTTTCCGGTAAAAGTGAATAAAGCTTCTGATTTGGAAAATTTTAAACAGATTACAGACAGCACTACTATAGAGATTACTACGAACATGAAAGGCCAGGTAAGTACTAATACATATACTGGTGCAGCGGCTCTTATTGAACAGCCAAGCTATACTTATTATGTTCCGGCAGAAACTCCTGCATATTACAAGGAAATGAGCGTAGATGAGAACGAAAATATTTCTTTTGGCGCTGTTCAGGGAATGTCCGAACAGAATGTTAGTGTGAATGCTGAATTAAAGCTTAATTCCAAATATGGAGATTATCAGCTCGAGCTGGATGAGACAGCAGTAAAGGCAGTAGTAAATGCATCTAATGGTGATAAGATTTATGGTGTAATCATCAATACAACAGACGGAACCACTTATGCACTCCGTCATCTTGAGAATATCTGGAAAGGAAAAGAACTTGCATGGAGCACCGGCTTTACAACAGAATCTCACGGTTGCCCAATAAGCTCTGACCACTACAAATCCATGATGGGAAAAACTATTTCCAGCGTAACGTACTATACGGATAAGGGGGAAATTAATTTTGATATTCCAGATACTTATGTTCCGGTAAAAACAGGTGTCAGTGCAACCGTTGACAACATCAAGGTAACAGATGCAGAGGTTAAAGTTGAATTATCTGAAGCACTTCCATCTGATTATTCAAAGAAATATGCAGTTGATGATGTGGAAGCAGCGACAACAGAGACAGGAGTAAAGGTTACAAATCTTACACCTGGAACACATACTCTGACAATTTCCGATGCAAATGGAAAATATGCTCCTGTCAGCGCTACTTTTACAGCAACAACAGATACTGTAATGGCTTCCTATGATGAGTATGAAGGAAAACTGGTTGCTGCGGCAGATATTACCGCTGAGCAGTTTGTTGCATTTACCAAAACAGTTTCAAAAGTAAAAATTGGTGACCAAGAGTATGCTGCAAGCGGAAAAGGTGCTGTGAAGATTGTTCAGGAGGATGGAACTCTTGATTATTCTAAAACAGCTGTAAACGATGGAGATACAGTAGTTGTAAGTGCTGCCGGATACCCAGATGTAACATTTGTTTACAACGAAAACGTATATGTATACGCAGGTCTTACATGGGCTGAGTACTGGGCTTCCGAGGATGTATACAATGCAGGCTCCACCGCTTCTTCTGAAGAAAAAGACAGAAGAGGTGAGTCAGACCTTGGAGCATTTGATGCTGTAACAAGAGCAACTGCAAACCATGGCCTTCACAGAGGAAGCTTCCAGGCAATCGCGGTTCTTAATGGAAAAACAGTTTCCCACTGGAGCGCAGACGGAAAAACAGTTTATTATGCCGATGGAACATCAGAAGTATTTAACCGGAACAATGTAACCGGATATACCGTAACTGGACTGAAATATGTACCGGTTGAGATTAAGAGAGCTGACCTTGCTGCTTTTGCAGAAAGCCATGCAATTGTAAAAAATGGCGGACAGCTGATCGGCGGTTATGGCGAGAAAGAACTGAAATCCTATGAAGCCGTTGCAAATGTAACTGCAAATACAAATGGTTTGAAAAAAGCTACAAAAGCTGAAGATGGAAGCTTTGTAATCGGAGCAAGACAGAACGGAACTGAGTCTGGTATCAAAGATGCAGAGCTGAAAGTGGCAGACGGAATTACAGCAACTGTAAAGCCTGGAAATGGTTCCTATGGTGAGTTCCTGAGAGTTGACCTGACTGGAAACTATGGCGATCTTGGTGCACATATGCAGTCTGTTGAGTGGGCATATTATGGAAATGATTCCACTTATACAAACAGACTTGCAAACTATGGAACAAAATTTGCAGCTGATAACTGGATGCATAAAATGATGGGTATCCAGCTTGGCCTTACAGAATCAGGAAGATGCAAGCTTCCGGAAGGAACAGACGGAACTGGTTACTGGATCCTTACTGTTCATGCCCTTGGATACCAGGATTACGTTGTAAAATTCCAGGCAACAGCTGAGAATATTGCAAAACCTGCAGGTGATGCAGATTCCACACCACTGGAAAACATTATCGCAGAAGCAAAAGCCCTGAACGAGGCTGATTATACTCCGGAGAGCTGGGCTGCTGCAAAAGACAGCATTGCAAATGAGCTTGAAGAGTGCGAGGAAATGCTTGCAAATATTAAGAATCAGACAACTTATGGCGTAGAAGAGCAGATCGGACATTTAAGAGAAGCTCTTAACATGCTTGTAAAAGCTCCGTCTCCAACTGCAACGCCGGCACAGCCGACTGCAACACCAGTCCCGGCACAGCCGACCGCAACACCGACCCCGGCACAGCCAACTGTAGCACCTACACAGCCAACTGAAACTCCGGCACCGACTGCAGCACCGGCCAAAGGAATTACAGCAACTGCAAAAGCTTCCACAATTTACACCAAAGGAAAAACCTCCACAACCATTACGGTTGTAAAAAATGATGTAACTGGAAAAGTTAAATTTACATCCAGCAACAAGAAAGTAGCGACTGTTACCTCCAAAGGCGTTGTAAAAGCGAAAAAAGCAGGAAAGACAACCATTACGGTAAAAGTTGGAAACTACACTAAGAAGGTAGTAATCCAGGTTAAGAAACCTTCTCTGAAGCTTGCAAAATCTTCTGCAACAATCAAGAAAGGCAAAACAGTAAAAATCAAAGCAACCGCAACACCATCCGGAAAAGTAACATACAAGTCCAGCAACAAGAAAGTAGCGACTGTTACTGCAAAAGGTGTTGTAAAAGGTAAGAAGAAAGGTACTGCAACCATCACTGTTACAAGTAATGGAGTATCTAAGAAATTCAAAGTAAAAGTAAAATAATGATTACAAAGCTTTTACGATAACAAATAATACTTGTGCAAAAACAAGGCAAAGGAACGGGGGCCGTTTTTAACAGCCCCTGCTTTTGCTTGTAAAAAGAAACTTATTTTGCTACATATTTTAACAGGAGACAGCATGAAAAAACGAGACAGTGATAAGAATCCTTTTGAAAAAAAGAATCTGGTGAAACTTGCTCCAGCAGCAGTGGTTATTGCGGCTGTGGCTGCAGCAGGTGCTCAGGCTGGCAGCAGTGGAAAAGAAGTGACTGCTGAAACCAGAGAGGTTGTAAAATCCCAGGATCTGGAATCGCTTCTGAAAACAGCCTATTCCTATGAGGCAGCAGATGACGAGGCAGAAGAGGAGAGTCTGCTGAAAGCAGGCAAGAACACATCATCAGCTTCTTCAAAGAAAAAAACCTCCAAAATTTCAAAGAAAAAAAGTGGTATAAAAAAAGGAAGCTCAAAGACTCTTCCAGTAAAAACGGCTGCATCTTCAGGGGTAGGTCATGGCTCCACCACTACACCAACTACAGAAGTTCCGGAAGGCGGCTATAAAGATGGAACTTACCAGGGAAGCGGAACTGGCTTTGGAGGAACGATTACCGTACAGGTAACTGTATCAGGTGGGAAAATCACAGCTGTTGATATATTGAGTGCCTCTGGAGAAACAGGCTCTTATTTTGCCTCTGCACAGGGCGTTGTAAGTAAGGTTTTATCAAGCCAGTCCCCGAATGTGGATGCAGTCAGCGGTGCAACTTATTCCTCAAACGGGATTATCCAGGCAGTACAGAATGCCCTTTCACAGGCAGGAAACAGTGATTCTGCCACACCGGCTGCCACACCAACTCCAACGCCAAAACCTGCAAAGAAACCGAAGAAAGATACTTCTGTCAGCTATAAAGATGGCGTATATGAGGGACAGGCAGAAGGCTTTGATGGAACCGTAACGGTAAAGGTTACAATAAAAAATGGAAAAATCAAAAAAATAAGCAACACAAATACAGATACACCTGAATTTTTTAATAAAGCATGGAAAACAATCAAGTCCAATGTGATTTCCAGACAGAGTACTTCTGAAATTGATACTGTAAGTGGTGCAACATTTTCTTCCAATGGAATTCTCGGAGCTTTATCCCAGGCTCTTTCAAAGGCTGATCAATCAGGAACTACAGACTCAAAGGAAGAAGATATAACTCCAACCCCGACTACTGTACCTGATGAAACTGTAACACCAATTCCAACGGAGATTCCACAGCCTACCAAGACTCCGGATAATCCGTCAGATGAGCAGCCGGTTGTAAATCTTTTGAAAGATGGCACCTATACAGGGTCTGCAATGGGATATTCCGGACAGGTCAACATAACACTGACAATTAAAGATGGAAAAATTACGGAAGTAACCAATACAAACTCAGATACCAGAAGCTTTTTCAATAAGGCATGGAGATCCATACAGCCTAAAATACTGGAAAAGCAGAGTACAGAAGGAATTGACACTGTAAGTGGTGCAACATTTTCTTCTATGGGAATTCTGGATGCGTCCAAAATAGCATTGGAGCAGGCAAAAAATACAGAGGTACAGCCTTCAGTAACGCCAGAGCCCACTGAGGCGCCGGATTCCACCGAGAAGCCAGAACCCACAAATACGCCAAAGCCGACTTCTGTTCCGGAACCAACGACTGCACCGGAGCCTACAGCTGTACCAGAGCCTACTGAAACGCCAGCGCCAACTTCTGCACCGGAACCGACGGATACACCGGAGAATTCTGTGACGCCGGAACCGACAGCTACGCCAGAACCCACGCCTGTGCCTGCTGGTGCATATACAGATGGAACCTACACTGGCATTGGAGAAGGCAATGACGGACCAGACAGTGTACAGGTTACCGTAACAATATCCGGAGGACAGATTGTGGGAGCAACTTATTTTTCCTATGATGATGAAGAATATGCAGATACAGCCTGGGAGGGAATTCTTGGACAGGTTATGGGAAAGCAGTCCGCAGACAGTGTAGATACAGTATCTGGATGCACATATTCCTCCCAGGGATTTATTCAGGCATTTAGAAATGCATTAAATCAGGCAAAAGGAGCATAACCCATGAAATACCAGAGTTTTATTATGAGAGTTTTATGTCTGCTTCTGATCGTTGGTGTCGTTCTTGGCTACAACTCCATGCAGAAAAAAGATAGTGATACCGAAAAAGACCAGCAGATCGCCAGTCTGACAACCAGAGTGGAGGCCTTGGAAAAACAGCAGGATGAGATATTAAGTGCCCTTGAAGAGGCTGCAAAAGCGCAGGAAGAGGCGAAGAAAAAGGCAGAAGAGGAAGCGAAGAATCAGAAAGCCCAGACGGAAGAAGCGGCTTCCGGGGATGCTTCCGAGGACGCGAAAAAAGATGACAAGAATACAGATGAGACAGAGGCTGAGGACGCTTCTTCTGAGGAAGAAAGTGAAGATCTTGTCTACAAAAACGGAACCTACACAGGAGACGGCCAGGGCTTTGGCGGCAACATCCAGGTTCAGGTTACACTTGAAAATGACACGATTACAGACATTCAGGTGGTAAGTGCACCAGGCGAAGACTCTGCATACCTTTCCCAGGGACAGGGCGTGATCAGTACCATTTTGGCTGCCCAGAGTACAGATGTTGACACCATTTCCGGAGCAACCTTCAGTTCCACTGGAATTATCAACGCTGTAAATGATGCACTTGGAAAGGCGGAAAATCAATGAAAAAGAGACAGAGAAAAATCCGGCTGATCCGTGCCGGCATCCAGCTTCTGTTTTTCATTTTTGCTCCGGCACTTTTTTCCACAGCATTCGCAGGCGTGAAGTCCGTTTTTCAGGCAATCGCAGCACATCAAGCAATCAGCTGGAATTCCTTTCTGGATGTGACTGCCGTGCTGCTGGTGGTAACCTGCCTGTTCGGACGGCATTTCTGCGGATATGCCTGCGCATTTGGTTCCCTTGGGGATGCATTGTACGAGCTGACTGTGTTTATCCGCCAGAAGGTTTTTCATAAAAAAGGCCGTCACGGATACTCAGAAAAAGCCATCCGCATTTTGCAGAAGGTGAAATATATCTGGCTTCTGGTGCTTCTTGTATCTATCCTTACCGGCTGGTACAGCAAGCTTCAGGGCATGAGCCCATGGGATGTGTTTTCCATGCTCACCGCTGGCAGACTTCCCGGTGCTACCTACAAGGTGGGGATTGTGCTGCTGATTCTGCTCATGATCGGAATGTGCACCCAGGAAAGATTTTTCTGCCAGTTCCTCTGCCCAATGGGCGCGATTTTTGCTATAATGCCTATAGCGCCTTCTGCACTGTTCAATCGTGACAGAAGCACCTGTCCGGCGAAATGCGGAGCCTGCAAAAAACGCTGCCCTGCTCATCTGGACATTGACGGTGATACCTCTCTCTCCGGAGAATGTATCTGCTGCCACGCCTGCCAGGGAATCTGCCCGAAGAAGAATATCCGGATCGGGATTCCGAAGGCGAAAGATGAGAGCCTTTTTTAAACACGAGCTGGGAAAAGATGGGCGAAAGCTATTGGAAAATAAGAGAAAATAAAATCAGAAAGAACAGGATATGAGTAAAAAAAGAAGTAAAGTAAGATTTCAGAATGAAGTCGATTTAATTAAGGTACATTATAAAAAGCAGTCCAGAGGTCAATCACTTACCTGCTTGGATATGTTTAATGGGAGAAGGCATTTGAGAAAGAGAAGTGTGGCAGGAATCCTCTGCGGCAGCCTGTTTCTCACTGTCATTTCCGCTACAGTACTGGGAAAAACAACTACAGTTGTTTATGCATCTGACATAGAAAAATACACCAACGCAGATTTCGCAATGGACACGGTAGTTTCCGAAACCCTTTACACTTCAGGCGCGGACATCAATACCCAGATTGGTGAAAAGCTCCGCGAAATGGAAACCACCCTCCTTTCCTGGACAGAGGAAAACTCCCAGATTTCCCAGCTGAACAATGCTGATGGCAAGACCATGGAAGTTTCTGATGATCTTGCCGCCGACCTTGAGAAAATCCGCCAGCTTTCCCAAGATTCCAACGGTGCTTTTGACCCCACCCTTGGAAAAATTATCCGCCTGTGGGACATTGACGGCGAGAACCCTCATGTCCCAGATCAATCCGAAATCGACACCCTTCTTCCCGAAGTGGGCTACGAGAAAATTCAGGTGGACGGAAACAATGTAACCCTTCTTGATGGCTGTACCCTGGATCTTGGTGCCGTTGGAAAAGGCATGGGCTGTGATTTGATCATGGATTACCTGCAAACCCAGCCAGATGTCTTCGGTATGATCCTGAACCTTGGCGGCAGCAGTGTCATGACCTACGGCGAAAAGCCAGACGGCTCCTCCTGGAAAGTAGCCCTCACCGATCCCCGTGACACGGAAGGCGACTATCTTGGAGCCATTACCCTGGACGCCAACCAGTTCCTTTCCACCTCCGGCGACTACGAAAAATACTTCATAGAAGATGGAATCCGCTACCACCACATTCTGGATCCAAAGACCGGCTATCCTGTACAGAATGGTCTCACCTCCGTCACCATCGTCTGCGACCAGGGCTACCTGGCCGACGGCCTCTCCACCGCCTGCTTCGTCCTGGGTCTGGACGCGGCCAAACCTCTTTTAGAGAAATATGATGCAGAAGCCGTATTCGTAGATGAAGGCAAAAATGTGTATGTGACAAGTGGATTGATGGATAAATTCGAATTAATGAAAGACGGATATACAGTAAATGAAGCATAAGTTGTCCATGATAGATTCATAGAAAATGATAGCTTACGGAATAACGAAAAGAGCTCCAGAGGATAGTCAAAAACTATCGCCTGGAGCTCTTTTTCAACCAACAGCATTTGGGCTGGATATATTCCTAAGCGGGGCATTCGAGGCGCGCCCTTAATGGAGCGGAGATCCACTGCTTACGAAGACTTAACATCGAAGGCTCTCCTGAGATGTTTAGTCGCAGTTAGCAGTTAGCTCCGCGGAATGTTGCGCCTCCCCGCGTGGAATATATCCAGCCCAGATGCGTACGGTGGTAACATATTACGGAATCCTCTTAAGCACTTCCTTCGTCAGCACTCCAATCAGCAGTCCTGTAATCACTCCCGACACCATCAGCGCCGGAGCATAATAATACAACAGTCCCACCGTATGCGTTGCCGGAATCGCCACCAGCAGCTGACCGATGTTATGGGAAACGCCACCAGCCACACTCACACCCAGTTGTCCGAATCCAATCTTATTTTTCACAAAAACCATCACGATCAAACTAAGGGTCGCCCCCGCCAGACTATACATAATACTGGAGCCGCTTCCAAACATAAAACCGATAATAAAAATTCTCACAATGGAAACCAACGCCGCTTCTTTCCACGTATACCTCTCCAGCACAAAAAGCACCGCCAGATTTGCAAGCCCCAGCTTCATTCCCGGAATTCCCGCAAAAAACGGAATCAACGACTCCACATACCCGAAAATAATGGCAATGGCTGCAAACAGCCCAAGATACGCCGTCTTCTTCTGATTCATCACTTACACCACTGCGTCAAATCCACTCTCGGAATCCTGTGAATCTGAATCGCCCTCTCCCTGAATGACTACTCTGTTTGGCAGGCACACAATATATCCGCCTGCACTGCCCACTGCCGGCTGCTTCATGCAAAGATGATCCGGACAGTCTGCCTCTGTCATCTTTACCTTGCCGTCCTTAATTTCACACACATTGGTATCCCCAATCTGGATCACCTGATCCTCCGCCAGTGAATAAGTCCCATAAAGCTTCCCGTCCACCGTAATCTGGATCGACCCATGAGTTCCATGTGGAACCGCATAAACAAAAATACAAAGCACCACTGAAATAACCAATAGTGCACCAATAAATACCGCTTCTTTCTTCTTCAAAAATGATACCTCTTCATTAATAGCTTTAACCAAAATCATCATATCATAGAACCATGTTCCACAAACGAACCATTAGTTTATGATATAAGAAATACAGAGATTTTTCAACCTATTCTAAAATCCATTTTTGAGAAAAAATCGCAACAGAGAGAATGACTGTTATTCACAGAGGAAACGGTAACGGGTGGCTGTTCCTTTCCACACCGCTTTTTATTGTAATTTCCCACGGAATATGCTATTGTATAGTTTGAAAGTCTGTGTGCCGTGCGGATCGCGGGAATGATTTTTCAAACACGTTCCAGGCCGGCGGCATTGTTGAAGAAATGTAACGATTCAGAAAACACTGGACAGTTACACAGAAATATTAGAAAGAAGGTGAAGCTATGGTTGAATTAGACCAGTTCAAGAGCATTCTTGCAACATACACAGAACCATTAGTGGAAGTGAGGGATTCACTTTGACCTGGCTAACAAAGAAAAGCGGGTTGAAGAATTAGAGCGTGAAATGGAAGCGCCTGATTTCTGGGACAATGCAGAAATATCCCAGAAGAAAATGAAAGAATTAAAGAGCATGAAGGACGACATGGAAACCTATCAGAATCTGGTAACCCAGAAAGAAGATATGGAGACCCTGATCGAGATGAGCTATGAGGAAAATGATCCGTCCATGATCGAAGAAATCCAGGAAATGCTGGATGAGTTCCAGGCACAGTTTGACAGTATCCGTGTGAAGACACTTCTTTCAGGAGAGTATGACGGCGAGAATGCCATTATCAAACTGAATGCAGGAGCTGGTGGAACAGAAGCCTGCGACTGGTGCAGTATGCTGTATCGTATGTATACACGCTGGGCTGAGCGCAAGGGCTTTTCAATTGAAGTTCTGGACTATCTGGACGGCGATGAAGCTGGTATCAAATCTGTTACGTTCCAGGTAAATGGAGAGAACGCATACGGACTTCTGAAGTCTGAGAAAGGTGTTCACCGTCTGGTACGTATTTCCCCGTTCAATGCGGCTGGAAAGCGCCAGACCTCTTTCGTATCCTGCGATGTAATGCCGGATATTGAGAAAGATCTGGACGTAGAGGTCAATGATGAGGATATCCGTATTGATACCTACCGAAGCAGTGGTGCCGGCGGACAGCATATCAACAAGACATCTTCTGCGATCCGTATCACACATTTCCCGACAGGAATCGTGGTACAGTGCCAGAATGAACGTTCTCAGCATATGAATAAAGATAAGGCCATGCAGATGCTGAAAGCGAAGCTGTATCTTCTGAAACAGCAGGAAGCAGAGGCAAAGCTTTCCGGTATTCGTGGTGAAGTTACTGATATCGGCTGGGGAAACCAGATCAGATCCTATGTTATGCAGCCATATACGATGGTAAAAGACCACAGAACCAGTGAAGAGACCGGTAATGTGGATGCCGTCCTGGATGGAGACATTGATCCATTCATTAATGCATATCTGAAATGGATCGCTCTGTCAAATAAACCAGCAGAGCAGCAGTAATCCCGGCGTGTGCTGCGAACGAGGTGAGCAGTAACACAAAATCAGTTTTCAGCCTGTTTGGAGCGACAAAAAATCCTTGCAGAGTGTGGGCTGGTATGATAACATATCCCTCGTAGGGAAACACGTGTCCTTGATATATGGACATGCCCGAAGAGGGATATGTATTATTTTGGTTACAAGTAGTATCCATAATGTGACTGATATACACTGTAAAAGGATTAAGGACTCAACAGGAACAGGAAGATTGGAATGGAAAAAACAACAGAGAAGAAAAAGTATTTTGTAGTCAGGGAGCGGGCAGTTCCGGAAGTATTGTTGAAGGTGGTACAGGCAAAGCGCCTGCTTGATTCAGGCAGGGCACAGACTGTGCAGGATGCAGCAGAACAGACCGGAATCAGTCGAAGCTCCTTTTATAAATATAAGGATGATATTTTTCCTTTTCACGAAGAGGCAAGAGGAAAGACCATTACCTTCATTATTCAGATGGATGATGAACCAGGACTTTTATCTGTAGTACTTCAGACCATTGCACATTTTCATGGAAATATTCTTACGATTCATCAGAGTATTCCAATCAATGGAATCGCAACTCTCACACTCAGTGTAGATATTCTTCCGGGAGAGGGAGATGCAGAGGCCATGGTTGAAGAAATCGAAAGTCGGGAAGGAATTCATTATCTGAAGATCCTTGGAAGAGAATAGAAATTTTTTTACACAGGAGGAAGATATGGTTAATATTGCGGTATTAGGATACGGTACAGTTGGAAGTGGTGTCGTGGAGGTTATCAACACAAACCACGAAAGCATTAATAAACGGGCAGGTCAGGAGATCAATATCAAATATGTTCTCGACCTCAGAGATTTTCCGGGAGATCCGGTACAGGAAGTTCTGGTACATGATTATGAGATCATTGCCAACGATCCGGAAGTAGACATTGTAGTAGAAGTTATGGGCGGTATTGAACCGGCATATACCTTTGTAAAGAGAGCACTGGAATCAGGTAAGAGTGTCTGCACTTCCAATAAAGCTCTGGTTGCAAAGCATGGCCCGGAGCTGATGGAGATTGCAAAAGAAAAGAACATCAACTTCCTGTTTGAGGCAAGCTGCGGTGGTGGAATTCCGATCATTCGAGCACTTAACGGATCTCTGACAGCAGATGAAGTCGATGAGATCACAGGAATCTTAAATGGAACTACCAACTACATGATGTACAAGATGGCAACAGAAGGTTCTGATTTTGATGTGGTTCTTAAAGAAGCACAGCAGAAGGGATATGCAGAAGCAGATCCTCCTGCAGATGTGGAAGGTTATGATGCCTGCCGTAAAATTGCGATCCTTTCCTCCCTTGCTTATGAGAGATATTTTGATTTCGAAGATATTTATACA
>ERZ857922.3190-NODE-3190-length-14616-cov-4.242703_pt1 | contig 14616 bp, 9 predicted proteins | sample MGYA00519579_ERZ857922 | MGnify/ENA primary metagenome ERZ857922 (study PRJEB31778, sample SAMEA3449375) | human gut metagenome | biome: human gut; feature: human-associated habitat; material: faeces | place: United Kingdom | collected 2010/2012 ... | reverse complement strand
ACATGCCACAGGATAAGATTAATGCTTACATGACATTATATACAGCACTTGTTACAGTATCAAAGGCTGCTGCACCAATGATTCCATTTATGACAGAAGATATTTATCAGAATATCGTAAGAAGCGTAGATGAAACAGCACCTGAAAGTATTCATTTATGTGACTTCCCAGAAGTTAATGAATCTTGCATTGACAAAGAATTGGAAGAAAACATGGAAAGAGTACTTGATATTGTAGTACTTGGTCGTGCATGTAGAAATGCATCTGCAATTAAGAATAGACAGCCAATTGGAAAGATGTTCGTTAAGGCAGAATTTGAATTATCTGATTTCTACAAAGAAATCATTGAAGAAGAATTAAATGTTAAGGAAGTTGAGTTTACAGATGATGTAAGAGCATTTACTTCATATTCATTTAAGCCACAGCTTAGAACAGTTGGACCTAAATATGGTAAATTTTTAGGCAAGATTAAAGAAGCATTATCATCATTAGACGGAAATGCGGCTATGGATAAGATTAATGCCGGAGAACCTTTAACATTCGATTTTGACGGCAACGAAGTAGTTCTTGAAAAAGAAGATTTACTTATTGATATGGCTCAGGTTGAGGGATATGTATCAGAAAGCGATAATAATATTACTGTAGTACTTGATACAAAACTTTCAGATGAACTTATTGAAGAAGGATTTGTTAGAGAAATAATCAGTAAGATTCAGACAATGAGAAAAGAAGCTGATTTCCAGGTAATGGACAAAATTGTGGTAAATGTAGATAAAAACGATACAATAAAAGCTATAATGGAGAACAATCTTGACGAAATTAAGTCTGAAGTGTTGGCAGATAATGTCATATTTGGTAAAATAAACGGGTATGAAAAAGAGTGGAATATTAACGGTGAAAAGGTAACTTTTGGCGTAGAAAAAGCTCTTTAGAATTTGACTTGAAATATTTGGCTATAAAATTTATTAAAAAGAGAGAAGCAATGCCTGTCATTGTTTCTCTCTAATAGCATAAAAAAGGAGATTTAATATGGCTAAGAACGAAGGTATGGAAAAGCATGAAGAATTCAAGGCAGAATTCAAGAAGCGTGTGAAAGAACAGGCTAAAATGCTTTACAGAAAAAGCCTTGATGAAATAAGTGACAGACATAAGTTTGTATGTGTTGCTTATGCAGTAAAGGATATTGTAATCGATCAGTGGATAGCAACTCAGAAAGCATATGATGAGAAGGATGCTAAGATTGTATACTATTTATCAATGGAATTTCTTATGGGCCGTGCTCTTGGAAATATGATTATCAATCTTTCAAGCAGAGATGAAATCAAGGAGGCTATTGAAGAATTAGGACTTGATCTTAATGTAATCGAAGATCAGGAACCTGATGCAGCTTTAGGTAATGGTGGTCTTGGTAGATTGGCAGCATGTTTCTTAGATAGTTTGTCAACACTTAACTATCCTGCTTATGGATGTGGTATCAGATACAAATACGGTATGTTCCAGCAGAAGATTGAAAACGGATATCAGAAAGAAATACCTGAAGACTGGTTAAGACATGCTAATCCATTAGAAATCAAGCGTGAAGAATATGCTTGTGAAGTTAAGTTTGGCGGATATGTAAGAGTAGAAAATAGAGACGGACGTAATTATTTTATTCAGGAAGGCTACCAGTCAGTTAATGCTATTCCATATGATATGCCAATCGTTGGTTACGGAAACAACATAGTTAATACATTAAGAATTTGGGACGCTGAACCTGTAGTACACTTTAATCTTGATGAATTTGACAAGGGTTCATATATGGCTGCAGTTGAACAGGAGAATCTTGCAAAGACTATTACAGAAGTTCTTTATCCTAATGACAATCATTATGCAGGTAAGGAATTAAGATTAAAACAGCAGTATTTCTTTGTTTCAGCAAGTTTACAGACAGCAATTAAGAAATACTTAAAGAATCATGATGATATTAGAAAATTACCTGAAAAGGTAGTATTCCAGATGAACGATACTCATCCAACACTTACAGTTGCAGAACTTATGAGATTATTAATGGATGAATATAACTTAGAATGGGATGAAGCTTGGAATATTACAACACATGCATGCGCATACACTAACCATACAATTATGAGCGAAGCTCTTGAAAAATGGCCAATTGAATTATTCTCAAGATTACTTCCAAGATGTTACCAGATTATTGAAGAAATCAACAGAAGATTTTGTATTGAAATCGAAAACAAATACCCTGGAAATCATGATAAAGTTGCTAAGATGGCAATTATCTATGATGGTCAGGTTAAGATGGCTCATCTTGCAATTTGTGCAGGTTTCTCAGTTAACGGTGTAGCAAAACTTCATACAGAAATTTTAAAACATCAGGAATTAAAAGATTTCTATGAAATGATGCCGGAGAAGTTTAACAATAAGACTAACGGTATTACACAGAGAAGATTCCTTCTCCATGCTAATCCACTTCTTTCAGAATGGGTTACAGGAAAGGTTGGAGATGACTGGATTACAGACCTTCCAAAGATTAAGGGAATAGAAGTATACGCAGATGACAAGAAAGCTCAGGCTGAATTTATGAATATTAAATATCAGAACAAAGTACGTCTTGCAAAATACATTAAAGAACATAATGGTATTGATGTAGACCCACGTTCTATTTTTGATGTTCAGGTTAAGAGACTTCATGAATATAAGCGTCAGTTATTAAATATTTTACATGTAATGTATTTATACAACCAGATTAAGGAACATCCTGAAATGGAATTTTATCCAAGAACATTTATCTTTGGTGCAAAAGCAGCAGCAGGTTACAAGATTGCTAAGCTTACAATCAAGTTAATCAACAGCGTTGCTGATGTAATTAACAATGATGAATCAATTAATGGAAAGATTAAAGTTGTATTTATTGAAAACTACCGTGTATCAAATGCTGAAATCATTTTTGCAGCAGCAGATGTTTCAGAACAGATTTCAACAGCATCAAAAGAGGCTTCAGGCACAGGTAATATGAAGTTTATGTTAAATGGTGCTTTAACACTTGGAACAATGGATGGTGCTAACGTAGAAATAGTTGATGAAGTTGGCGAAGAAAATGCATTTATCTTTGGTTTATCTTCAGATGAAGTTATTAACTACGAAAACAATGGCGGATATAATCCAATGGATATTTTCAACTCAGATATGGACATTAGAAAAGTTCTTATGCAGTTGATTAACGGATTCTATTCTCCAGATGATCCTGAAAGATTCAGACCAATTTACAACTCATTACTTAACACTCAGGAAACAGATGTTGCTGACAGATACTTTATTCTTAAAGATTTCAAGTCATATGCAGCAGCTCAGAAGAGAGTTGAAGAAGCTTACAGAAACGAAGAAGGCTGGGCTAAGTCAGCTATGTTAAATGTAGCTAATGTTGGTAAGTTTACATCTGACAGAACAATCGAAGAATACGTACAGGATATTTGGCATCTTGAAAAAGTAAAAGTTAAAATGGACGTATAGATTACAGAAAATTGTGAAAGTGTCACAATAGATATAATCAAATATAATTAAAATGAAACCCCAAAAAGTTAGAATGTAATGTCTGGTTTTTTGGGGTTTTTGTATGCACTACAATCATATAAATGATTTTTGAAAAATAAGTTAGTATAAGGGATTTTTAGGAATAACCAAATGACAGATAGAAAAAAGTTTATTATGCTAATATTATTTTCGATTTTTTTCCCGTTAGTTATAGGCAGTGTATGTGTTCTTGTAAACGGAAACAAAATATCTAAGGCTAAGCCCTCAGGGAAAACAATATTAGTGGATAATAAAAACTACAGCTTTGAAATGGATATGGAGAACTTCATATCTTACGTTCTTATGGCACAGATGGATGAAAATGAGCCGGAGGAGCTTTTGAAAGCTAAGTCTGTTATTATTAGAACTTATATTTTGTACAAAATGAAGGACAAAGCTCAAATAGCAGCTTCAGATTTGGGAATGGAATATAGAAATTATGGGGAGTTAAAAAACAGCAGATTTCAGGATTTTTGCAGGGAAAACATTAAAAGCCCCAAAGGAATGGCTGCATATTTTACAGGTATAGGTTCTTATAAAATATATAATGAGAAAAATAAAAAAATTAAAAGAATAGTAGACAAAACAAAAGGCAAAATAATAAAGAAACAGGGGGAGACTATTTTGCCACTGTTTCATAATATAAGTAATGGGAAAACCAGGTTAGGGGAGGAAATTATTGGAAAGGAATATAGTTATCTAAAAAGTGTTATATGCCAGAATGACATAAAGGAGAAGGAATATCTTTGCACAAGGTATTTAACGGTTAATGAGTTTAAGGAAAAACTGTCAGCTAATGGCATTGTTGTATTTAAAGATGGGAAGGAAATTCTAAAAAATATAAAGGATAAGAAGGAAATTATTAATCTGATAACTGTTGAAAAAGACAAAGAAGGCTATGCTTTAAAAATAAGAATTGGGGATACTGTTGTTCTGGCAGATGATTTTTCAAAAGCCCTCGGTCTTAATTCTACAGATATGAGCATAGAAGAATATGAAAAGGGAATAAGAATTACAACTAAAGGCAACGGTCACGGTTTTGGAATGAGTATAAGCTATGCCAGATACCTTGCAGGTCACGGTAAGCCATGGCAGGAGATTCTTAGCACTTTCTATGATGGAAAAATTGTGGAATATTAAAATTAATTTTTTTGTATAAATCTTCAATTAATGGTACATACTGTTATTGAGGTGATGAGAATGGATAAGAAATTTATAGCAGCAGTTGCAGTTTGCTTTGTTGCATTAGTAGGCGTAGCCACGGGAACTTATTTTCTTGGGCAAAAAAGCGACGAAAACATTGTAAAATTAGGAAAAGCAAACATAACTGAAACAACAGCGGCAGATAAAAATATTGAAGCAGCGGGAAATGTTGTGGAAAAAGAAACACAAAAAGAAACAGCAATGGAATCTGAAACACCGAAAGACAGAGAAGTTGAACCGGGAGGTTATTTAACAGAAGAAACAACTAAGGAAAAAGCCGTAAATAACGTAGTGGAAGAAAACACTCAGTCTAATGTAAGCAAAAAAGATTACTTGTATGGACTTTCATCAGAGGCAGCAGCCCAGATTAAAACATTAAAGTTTAACAAGAACAGCAAACTTATCTGGCCTGTTGAGGGTAGCATTATTATGCCATATGATGTGAAAAATACAGTATATTACGCAACATTAGATGAATACAAAACCAATCCCGGAATTGTAATCCAAAGTAGCAAAGGTACTGCAATAAAGGCAGCAGCAGATGGTGTTATTACAAAAATAACACAAGATGACGAACTTGGCGTTGTTATCAGTCAGGCAGTGGGAAATGATTATATCGTAAACTACGGTCAGACCATAAATCCTGAAGTAAAAGAAGGAAGCTTCGTTGAAGCAGGCCAGACTATCGCCTATGTTAACCAGCCAACTAAATATTACTCCAAGGAAGGGGATAATATTTACTTCTCAGTAGAAAGAAATGGAAAAACAAAAGATCCTTTAAATTATATTGATTACGAGGACTAATCACAAAACCGGAATAAGTGCATACAATAAGGTATACAAAAGAAAATATTAAAAGCTGCTCACTTTTGTGACAGCAGGCAACAGGGTTAAAAAAGGAAAATCATAAACAATTATTCTAATGATTTTCTAAAATCCGTACCTGTTGTTTATAATAGATTGTGCTATCATGTACCTGAAAAATACGTGGTAGCACTTTTTTTGATATTTTCAATCAGATGTTATAATTCCACGCAGAAATTTTTACAGCAAACACGTTGAGATTTCTTATTTTGCTCTGCCGTCTATTGTAAGTGCAAAAGTAAAACTCGCCTATGGCTCAAACAGTTACTTTTGCACTTACACTATGCTCGCAAAATTTCGAATCTCTGCCTATTGTTTGCTTATAAAAATTTCTGCGTGGAATTTAAAACAGTGCCATTGAAAATATACAAACTATATTATAAGATAAAGGTTAGAATGAAGGCTAAAGATAGTATTTAGTTATGTACGGAGGAAGAAACTATGGGTAAGTATATTATGGCATTAGATCAGGGAACTACCAGTTCCAGAACTATTTTATTTGATAAGAAGGGAAATATTGTTTGTCAGGCGAATAAGGAGTTTGAGCAGATTTTTCCAAAGCCGGGCTGGGTTGAACATAATCCTGAGGAAATTTGGATGACACAGCTTCTTACAATGGAAGATGTTATGAGACAGGCAGGAATTACAGGCAAGGATATTGAAGCCATTGGCATTACTAATCAGCGAGAAACAACGGTTATATGGGACAAGAATACGGGAAAACCTATTTATAATGCCATTGTTTGGCAGTGTAGAAGAACTTCTGATATTGTAGACGGACTTGTTAAGGACGGTCTTAGGGATTTTATTAGAAATAAGACTGGATTGGTTCCTGATGCTTATTTTTCAGGAACTAAGATTAAGTGGATTCTTGATAATGTGCCGGGAGCGAGAAATAAGGCAGAAAATGGTCAATTGCTTTTTGGAACAATTGACTCATGGCTTATGTGGAAGTTAAGTGGTGGAAGCATACACGCTACGGATTACACTAATGCGGGAAGAACTATGATTTATAACATATTTGATTTGGAGTGGGATCAGGAATTACTGGATATACTAGATATTCCCAAGTCTATGTTGCCTAAGGTAAATCCTTCAAGTGGAATTTTTGGATATACTATGCCGGAACTGTTAGGAGAACGAATACCTATAAGTGGTGTTGCAGGAGACCAACAGGCGGCATTATTTGGTCAGTGTTGTTTTGAAAAAGGTGATGTAAAGAATACATATGGAACAGGTTGTTTTCTTTTAATGAATATAGGAAATAAGCCGGTTATATCAGACAATGGTTTGATTACTACTATTGCAGCAGGCACAGGCAAGGTTGAATATGCATTGGAAGGCAGTGTTTTTGTGGCAGGAGCGGCAATACAGTGGCTTAGAGATCAGATGAAGTTAGTTAACAGTGCACCGGAAAGTGAAGAGATTGCAGAAAAGGTTAGTGATACTAATGGAGTATATGTTGTGCCGGCTTTTACAGGAATGGGAGCACCTTATTGGAAGCAGAATGCCAGAGGCATGGTAGTTGGCATAACAAGAGGAACTGCAAGAGAGCATTTTGTAAGAGCTACCCTTGAATCACTTGCTTATCAGACATATGATGTTTTGAAGGTAATGGAGCAGGATGCGGCAATGGAAATTAAGTCTATCAGAGTTGACGGTGGGGCAAGTGCCAATAATCTTTTAATGCAGTTTCAGGCAGATATTACTGAAAAACAGGTTGTGCGACCATCAGTAATTGAAACCACAGGGCTTGGGGCAGCATATTTGGCAGGTCTTGCAACAGGTTATTGGAAAGACAAAAAAGACATTATAAAAAATTCAACAATAGAGAGAAAGTTTGAAAACAAAATGGATTCTGAAAAGGTGCAGAAATATATCAAGGGATGGCACAGAGCTGTAAAATGTGCCCTTGTTTATGCAGATGAGGAGTAAATAATATCCTATGAATCTGGTATTGTGTTTATTACGTAAATTGGATATATAAATAATACCACATACTGATATACTATACTTTAATAAGTTACAGTGTCAGATTGAGATAATGCAACTTAGATTAAGTAATAATACACTTATGATAAAAGATAGGTGTTAATATCAGGAGGAGAATTATGGATTCAACTAAACAGAACGTAGGAAAGATTGTTATTACAGCTTTATTTGCAGCGTTAGCATGTGTAGCAACAATGATTATTAAAGTACCTACAGTAGGAACAAACGGTTATGTAAATATTGGTGATACTATTGTATTACTTTCAGCTTGGATGATTGGTGGCGTTTATGGTGCCCTTGCAGCAGGTATCGGTTCAGCCCTTTCAGATTTTATTAGCGGTTACGGAAGTTATGTACCGGGAACATTTGTAATTAAGTTTTTAATGGCTTTAGTTGCATATTTAGTATTTGTAGCAATTAAGAAAGCAAACACTAAGGACAGCAAGGGAATGAATGTAGTAGCTTATATTGTAAGTGGTGTAGTTGCAGAAGTTATTATGGTTTTAGGATATTTCTTATATGAAAGTACTTTATTAGGATATGGACTTGGAGCAGTGCCTTCAATTGGAAGCAACAGCATCCAGGGTGTTACATGCTTAGTATTAGGATTTATTGCTATTTTCGCATTAGAAGAAGCAAAGGTTACAAAATTAGTTAAAAAATTTGTATAAAAATATAAAATAATATGTAAAAGGAAAGAGTTGTGTGATAAAATTGTAGGCGGTAAAAAGAGCAGGCTACAAATATCATACAGCTCTCTTTTGCATTATGTTGTTTGAAAGGAGCGATTCAAATGTACGAAGAATTAAAAGAACAGGCAAAAAAAACAACAGAAGAAATTTGCGATAAAGCAGGATTAAAGGAAGGCAATATTCTTGTAGTTGGTTGTTCTTCAAGTGAAATATGTGGAGATAAGATTGGAAGCAATTCTAACCTTGAAGTGGCTAAGGCAGTTTTCTCAGGAATATATGAAGTCCTTGAAAGCAGAAAGATATATCTTGCAGCTCAGTGTTGTGAACATCTTAACAGAGCAATAATAGTTGAACGTGCAGCAGTTCCGTTTTCAGAAATAGTTAACGTTGTACCACAGCCTAAGGCAGGTGGTTCATTTGGAACAACAGCATATAAGACATTTAAAGATCCTGTTGCTGTGGAAGAAATTAAGGCAGACGGTGGAATTGACATTGGCGGAACTCTTATTGGAATGCACATTAAGAAAGTTGCAGTTCCGGTAAGACTTGAAAATAACAAAATCGGCGAGGCAAACGTACTTGCAGCAAGAACAAGACCTAAGTTTATAGGAGGTTGCAGAGCTGTATATGACGAAAGCATTGAATAGAAAAATAAAATTATAAAAAGATAATAAAAACAGTTTTAAAAACAATAAAACCCCTGATTACAAGTCATGTGATCGGGGGTTGTTTTTTTTTTTGCTAAAATATAGATTGAAACATTATTTTTGATGAAAATGATAAAAGTGTTTTTATTTCAAAAAAAATATTGTGCAAAATAACTAAATATGTTAGGATAAAAACGTATTTATTAACCGCAATAATTATTTTTAAAAGCGGAAGGGAATGAAAACATTTTTAGGAGGAGATTTATGAACAAAATGAAGCGAATTTTGACAATTGTTTTAACATTGGCATTAATAGTAACAATGATGCCTATGAATTTAACAAATGTTAATGCAAGGACTACAACAAGACTAAGCTCAAAGAAGATAGTTTTGCAGGTAGGAAAAACAAAGAAGTTAAAGGTGAAGAATAAACCTGCCGGAGTAAAGGTAGTTTGGAAGTCTTCAAAGAAAAAAGTAGCAACAGTTTCTAAAAAAGGAAAGGTTAAGGCAAAGAAACCGGGAAAGACTACAATAACTGCAAAGGTTGGAAAGAAGAAATATAAATGCAAAGTTGTTGTTAAAAGAAATAATAGTATTAAAGTTACAAAACCTTCCGATAACAATAATAGTGTTATAAATCAGGTAACTACAAAGAGTGAACCTTCACAGATAGTAACTACTAAAGCTGAAGTGAAGACAACTAAAACAGAAACGACTAAGAAAAATGACAGTACTACAGTTAAGCCAACAGTAGCACCAACATTAAAACCAACAGTAGCACCTACAACAGTAGCACCTACAACAGTAGCACCAACATTAAAACCAACAGTAGCACCTACAACAGTAGCACCAACATTAAAACCAACAGAGAAACCTACAACAGTAGCACCTACAACAGCTAACGGTAATGTTGATGAAAGCATTCAGGCACCGGTAGGACTTATTCATGCACCGGGAGAGGGATTGCCATATCATTTCGCATGGGCAGCAGTTGATGGAGCTGACGGATATAATGTTTATATAGATGGAGTGTATGTAACAAAAGTTACAGAAAATGTTGCAGACTTGGATGCCTCAATGTTTACAAAGGGAGCTGTAGAATACACAGTTGGAATTGCAACAGTAAAAGGAGACAAGATATCAGCAATAACATCAGTTAAGTATACATATGATGGAAATGGAGCACAAGCAACAACAAATGTATCTGTAACAACAACGGTAGCTTCTGTAACAACACCATCAGTACCGGGTCAGGATGTAGATGAAAGCATAAAAGCCCCTGAAGGACTTGTATGGTCAGGAAATGCAGATTTACCATATTATTTTGCATGGGCTAAGGCAGATGGTATAGACTCATATAATGTATATGTTGATGGAACTTTAGTAGCTAACGTAGTTGATGGCTCAGTTAATTTAAATGAATCTGTATTCACAAAGGGTTCAGGCGAATATGCAATTGGAATTGCAGCAGTAAAAGGAAATAAAACATCAGCAATAACATCAATTAAATATACATATGCAGGAAGCGGACAGCCAGCAACAACAAAGGCACCGGAATCTTCAACAGCAAAGCCTACAGATGTAACAGTGGCACCAACAGCACCAGGACAGGATATAGATGAAAGTATACAGGCACCGGTTGGACTTGTATGGGCAGGAAATGCTGATTTACCTTATTATTTTGCATGGGCACCGGTTGTAGATGTAGATTCATATAATGTATATGTTGATGGCGTGTATGCAACAAATGTTGGCGCTTCTTCAGTTAATTTAGATAAGGCAGTATTTACAAAGGGTTCAGGAGAATACACAATTGGCGTTGCTTCAGTTAAGAACAATAAGATTTCTAGCATAACATCAATTAAATATACATATGCAGAAAGCGGACAGCCAGCAACAACAAAGGCACCGGAAGTACCAACAGTAGCACCTACTACTGTAAAACCTACAACAGCTAAGCCTACAACAATACCAAAGGAAACAACAACAATTGCTTTCACAACAGACAGCTCAATTGAAAAGCCATTTGGTTTGGATGTAAGTCAGGCAAGTGTAGGATATGTTAATATTGTTTGGGGACGTGGAACAATTGATTGTTACAATGTTTATGTCGATGGAGAAAGAAGACGTACAGGAATTTCAGCACAGTCATTAAAGCTTCCTGTTTATACAGAAGGAACACATACAATAGCAATTACAACAGTAGTTGGAACAAGAGAATCTGAAAAGCTTGAGGTACAGGTTGCAATTACAGGAACAGGTGAAAAGGAAACAGAACCTGAAACATGTCCTGAAGAACTTAAGCCACAGCTTAAGAAAAATGTTCCTTTAAGAGATGACAGAATTGCAATTGAACTTAACAATAAGACTAATGGAAAATATAGTGACAGTGAAATTTACTGGTGCATTTTAGGAAATAATGAAAATAATCAGCTTTGTTATATGGATAAAGATGGAAATATGATTCCTGCATCAGAGAGTCTTAACACAGTTGAAGTAAACGGAACAAAATATGCAAATATTTATCATACACTTGCAGAATCAGATCATGTATATGCACCGACAATCCGTTCAGGAAGAATGTATTTAAGTTATGGAAAACCTGTATATGTTAAGTTTAACGGTTCAACAGGTTATGCCGGACCGGATCTTAACAATCCTGGAGACGTGAATGCTAACACATTATTTGAGTTTGCTGAATTTACAATTGAAGGAAAAAATTATTGGGGAAATACAACACGTGTTGATTATTTCTGTTTCCCAATGGTTACACGTTTAATAGGTGGTTCGTTATATGGTGGATACGATAATGTAGTAGGTGATATTGGAACAAGAGATGAAATCTTTACAGCTTTCAAGAATGAAGTTCCAAATGAATATAAGTCACTTGTAAGAGATGATAGAATTATTGCACCATGTAAGAGTACATTTAATGTTGGAAAGATAAACGGAAATTATTTTGATAATTATATTAATGAATTCTGGAACAAATATGCCAATGAAGATTTAAGATTCAGCTCAGAATCAGGAAGCTTCGTTGGTAGAGTAGTTGGAAATCAGATGCGATTTACAAGAGAAGGTGACAGCACAGTTTATTATGTTGATAAGCCAAATACACAGGAAGTTTTAGAAGGCAAGGGCGCATTTGACAGAGGAAATGGTGTTGAAAAAGCTATTGAAGCACAGCTTTGTGCAGCATTTAACAGAGGTGTTGCAACAGAACCTGACAAATGGTACACACCAAGTCAGTATTACAAGAATAGTGTTGCAAACTTCTATGCAGGTTTCTTCCATGAACATTCAGTTTTAGGAAAAGCTTACGGATTCTGTTATGATGATGTAAATGATCAGAGTACATTGCTTCAGTATAACAAAGCAGATGCTCTTGTAATTGATTTGAAATGGTAAATAAATTGCTATAAAAAGTACCCTTTTTAATAGGGAGCACATCAGTTTTGGTGTGCTCTCTTTTGTTTTAATTTCCCAAAAAAAGAACAGAGCTTCAATGCTAATTAATGTTTTTCAACAAACTAATTAGCATTAAGCCCTGTTAATTCTTTGAAATGTAAATAATTTCATCTTACTAACTATTAATTAATATCCAACAGCTTATCTACTGCATCCTGTATTTCAGGGTGCTTTCTATATTGTTCTATTAAGTGATGTTCATGTTTTGTAAGATTAATTGGCTCTTCGTCAGTATATCCGAAAGTGCCAAGAATGTTATCAATATTATAAATATCACAAAGTAGAAGTAGTGTGTCAGCGTCAGGCTGAGTGGCACTGCTTTCCCATCCGTAAACGGTTTTTTCAGCTACCTTAAGTGACTTTTCTTCCAGTAATTCAGTAACGTCCCTCACACTTAAATTATTCATTTTTCGGTAAGCTTTTAATACTTCTGCAATCTTTCTATTCTTCATTTTAAATACCTCTTTTTAAATAATATAGTAAGAAAAAATCAACGTCAACCAAATCACCTTGAAAAAAGGAAAAATCCTTTTGAATTCTTTTGATTCGGGAAAAATCCACATTGCATTTCTTGTATTCAGAGAATATAATAGACATTATAATATTATTTTCTTGTAATACGGGAATGGCGGTGACAAATGAAAAATAATAACAGCGTTTCAAAAGCATTAATTAAATACATAAAAGAAAAAGAAATATCTACATCACAGATTTCTAAGGATACCGGAATTTGGGAGAAAAAGTTAACTGACGAGAATGTAACTTTTACGGCATCAGAATTTTTGGAATTATGTTCTTATTTGCATTTAAAACCGGAAGATTTGAGATAGGTGATAAAGTGCTAAATTACATATGCAGAAATGACAATATTAAAACTAAAAGCAGTACCTGTCCTGTGTGTGGACAGAGAACTGAACTGACGAAATCAGACATATACTGGTGCGAAACCTGCAAGGTGCCATTGTATCAGAAGGAATGTCAGTGTTGTGGAAGTAGTGGCAGAAGAATAACAACGGATATGAGACCGGTTTTTCCTGAGGAAAGGTTGTTATTAGAAATAATGACAGATAAGGAGCCGGGATATTACGAAAAGATGTCTGTTTGGAACTGCTCAGGTAACAGATATATCGCTGATGGTCATAAGGTTGATTTTGCAGTTAAGGATTTAAAGGATAAGAATTCGGAAGAAATAAGAATTAAATATGAGAGTGAAGTTTCAAATATTGATTATAGATATTTTAATGAATTTAAAGACAGATTCATTAAGGCTAACAGAAGCCGATATGAATTTATTGTAAAAGAGGCAGTGGGCTATATTAAGAATTCAACAAAGGACTACACTGCAAGAGATATGTTCGTTTCTTTTTCAGGGGGGAAAGACTCTACAGTCACATCTGATCTGGTTATGAGAGCTTTAAGTGAACCGAAGATTCTTCATATTTTCGGTGACACAACTTTAGAATTCCCCGAGACTATGAAATACATAGAACGATTTAAAAAAGAACATCCACAGACTCCTGTTGTTTCATCAAGAAACAAAGATAAAGATTTTGAGGAACTTTGTGCTTTGGTTGGTCCACCAAGCAGAGTTATGAGATGGTGCTGTACTATTTTTAAAACAGGTGCAATCCAGAGAAAGATTAAAACTATGTTTAGAAATAAGAACAAAATTATAACTTTCTATGGAATAAGAAGAAACGAATCAGCAAGCAGAAACAAGTATGAGCGTGAAACAGAAGGCTCTAAAATTACAAAGCAGATAACTATTTCACCGATTATTGACTGGATGGATTTTGATGTGTGGCTTTACATGCTTACAACAGAAATTGATTTTAATTATGCATACAGATTAGGGTATGCAAGAGTTGGCTGCTGGTGTTGTCCTAATAACAGTGGTTGGTCAGAGTTTTTGTCTAAGATTCATATGCCTGAACAGTCCAAAAGATTCAGACAGCTTTTGGTTGACTTTGCAACAAAGATTGGAAAACCTGATCCGGAAGTGTATGTGGACGAAGGCAAGTGGAAAGCAAGACAGGGGGGAAATGGCGTAGATTATGCAAAGAAGTCGGCAGTATCATTTGAACCTTGTGTGCTGGAAGAGAATGCTTTTAATTATGAATTTCAAAGACCAATTTCAGACCAATTGTATGAGTTGTTTAAGCCTTTTGGATATTTAAATT
>ERZ857922.3177-NODE-3177-length-14688-cov-4.512472_pt1 | contig 14688 bp, 9 predicted proteins | sample MGYA00519579_ERZ857922 | MGnify/ENA primary metagenome ERZ857922 (study PRJEB31778, sample SAMEA3449375) | human gut metagenome | biome: human gut; feature: human-associated habitat; material: faeces | place: United Kingdom | collected 2010/2012 ... | reverse complement strand
GGGGGGGGGGGGGGGGGGTTTCCCCCCCCCCCCGCCGGATCGTGTGAAAGTGTTCGTTTAGTTTTTCCTGACAACGATGTTGTCCAGACAGATACGGCCGTTGGCGCTGGTAGATCCTGCACCTGTCGTATCCCAGCATATCTGGGTTTCCGCCGTCGCGCCTTCGATGGTTATCGAGAAATTGGACCATTTCTTCAAGGCCTCGTTTCCGTGTTTGGGGCAGTGCGCCGATGTGATATTGATCGACTTGCCGCCGCTTTCCGGAGCGATCGATGCGGCCGAACCGCTGCCTTCGACGACCACTTGCGCCGAAGCGATTGTTCCGGCATTCAGTACTTTGACGGGAATGTCGTGTTCCGATGCAAACCGGACGGCGTCGAATGTGACGGTGACGGTCGATGCCGCGGTCAGTTTTGACAGTTTGGGCGTGGTCAGCACTCCGTAATACATATTCGAACCCGAAGCCGAATTGGAGAGACGGACATATCCCGGAAACTCATAACAGTATTTGATGCCCCAATCCGTCAGTCCCCGGTTTGCGAGATAGGCCGGTGCCGCATCCTTGTCGGAACTGATGTTTATGCCGAACGTCGTGTAACTTGCAGTAGCCGTGGCAGGTTCGGTGCCGTCGATGGCCGCAGGACTCGTGGATGCCAGTTTTCTGCCGCTGCTTGCCACTTTCCCCGTCTGGATCCAGTCGCCTCCGTATACCATCAGATCGAAATACTGTTCCAGAACGATCGACGGATCTTCGTTCTCGACGAGTTTCAGACGATAGCGCGGAGTCTTGTCGGCGTTGGTGCAGTCGATCTCGACGTCTATTTTGCAGGTCGATCCCGAAACATTGACCCAGAATTTATTTATATCAGCATCTTCGGTCTTGGCCGTCATTTGTCCGAGACTTTCCCGCACGTAGTATACGGCTGCCGGGTAGGTGTAGAACGGGACGGTCGCATAAACGCTGTTTACGGTTCCGTTGCCGCTGTAAGCGGTGAACCCGTAAGGCGTGTTCTCAATCAGGATGGTGATGTCGTCCGAGGCCTTGCAGGTGATCGCAGCGGTATAGATGCCGGATTCCGACTCTTTGAGTTCGTACAGGCTTCCGTCGGAAGTCCTTGCCCATACGCCCTCCGAAGTGTCGATCAGCTGGAACGGAAGCGTAAGCTCCTCCGAATCCTCCGAATCGGGCAGTTGGCCCTTGGCGTATATGGTAAAGGTGTTTTTCGCTTCCGGATCGAATCCGCTCTTGGTGATTTTCAATACGTCGGCTCCGACTTCGGTCCATTGCGTCTCGTCGTTGAATTTGTAGGCATAGCCGATGGCGCCTTTGACGGCTTGCCATGTGACGACGACCTCGTCTGCGGCTTCGCCTCTGGTGCATGACGGGGCCGGGGTCGGAAGCGTCGGGTCGATGTCGAAATCGACGGTGCGTTCGGCCGAGTCGGTCGTGTGTCCCTGATTGCCGACGGCATAGATGCGGAACGTATGCGAACCGCGCGAGAGTCGGGTCAGTTTCAGGGTTGTGGTCGCTGCGTCGACGGTCGTGTATTCGGTGGAGTTGTCCAAAGCATAGGCATAGCCTTCCGCTTTTGTGACGGCATCCCATTTGAAAGAGGCGGTCGCCAACTCGGTCGTAACCGCAAGTTTTTTGGGGCTGACCAGCTCGATGCTCATGACCTCGTCGTCCGACGATTCGCACGAACTCAGGCCGAGCGCCAGAAGCAGGCAGGGGAATAATAATAACTTTTTCATATAGGTTCGGTTCTTAGTCTGTTTTTAATAATCCAGATGGTATATGCCGGGATGCGAATCGGGGTCGGTGAAGACCGTCTGTTCGTATTTGTTGCCGAAGCGGTCGATCGCCTCGACCTTTACGTCCGCATCGGGATTCGTCAGCGTGTAATAGAACATGTGATCCGTGGCCTTGTTGTAGCTGCTGCTGTTGTTCAGGATGCCGATGTGGTAGGCCACCGTCCATGCGTCCTTGTCCGAATACTGGGTCATGGTGCCGGTCATGGTGCCGTTTTCATAGACATTGACGGTCCAAGCGGGGTCCCAGTTCCAGATGTTCGCGACGATCTGGCCGGCGTTTTTCTTCGAGAAGTAGTACGAAGCGTCGCCGCCGCCGGTGAATTTGTCGGACCCGCGGTAGAGCCGGATCTGGAAATCTTCGCCGTGCTGCACCGATTTGTAGTTCCACTCCTTCATCGCGGCGCCTTCGATGCGGTAGATGCCGAAGCCGATGGGCGTGCCTTCGGTGCAGACGGTCGAACGCCACCATGCGCCGCAGGAGGTGCCCGTGACATGCTCGAAGATCTCCTTGCCGTTCTTGGTGTGGATGTGGTTGATGTTCGAGTGGGTGTGGGCCGACATGATCGTTGCGTATTTGTACTGCGAGAGCAGTTCCAGCACTTCGTCGTAGTAGGCGTATTTGCTGTTGCGGAAGGGAATGTGGACGCACAGGATCACCATTTTATCCTTCGGAACATAGCTCAGGTCCTGCTTCAGCCACTCGTATTGCTCGGCGCTGAAACCGCCGGTGTAACCTGCGCTCTCCTGACATTCGTGGATGATGTTGTCCATCGATACGATATGCACGTCGCCGCGGTTGAACGAATAGTCCACCGGACCGAAGAAGCTTTCGTATTTCGCGCGGGCCTCCTTCTCGTTGGCCGTCGGGAATTCGTGGTCGTGGTTGCCGATGGTCGAGAATACGGGGATTCCCGTCTGTTCGGGCTGCAGGGCCACCACCATGTTGCTGTAGAGCGCCCATTTGTTGTTCACCAAGTCGCCGAGGTGGATGGCGTAGCACGGGATGTCGGCCGCGGCGGAATACTCCCGGATGTCCTTGGCCGCTTCGCGCTTGAACCGGACGGCGTGCGCCGCCTCGTTGATCTGGGGGTCGCCGATGCAGATCAGGTCGAACCGGGTTTCGGGAGCGTCCAGCGCCGTCAGCGTGAAGTCGTAGCGGGCGGTTTCCGGTTTGAGTTTGGTGAAGAACTTGGGCAGTTTGTAGGTCTTGTGCATGTTGACCTTGTAGCCCGAAGGCAGGGAGTAGAAGACGAAGCCCGATTCCGCGTTGCGGGTCAGCACATACTGGCCCTCGGCGTCGGTCTGCGTGCAGGTGAAGCCGTCGCTGACGACAACCCCCGGAACGGGGTTGCCGTTTGCGTCCGTGACATATCCGTAGGTGTCGCCGCCGTCGGGAACGATCTCTCCGCCGTTTCCGCCGTTATTGTCATTGCCGTCGCTGTCCGAGCAGGCCGCGAAAACCGCGATCGAGCAGAAGAGAAGCAGCAGTCTGTATAGCCGTTGTATCATAGTGTGTTTGTTTTTATTGTTATTCCTCGATTGAATGGCCGGCATAACCGGGGTTCTGGGTTATCAGTGGATTGGCGATGCGCTCGTCCTCCGGAATGGGCCACAGGGCGTCTTTCATCGGGTCGTAGGACATCGTGATGAATCTGCGCAGGTTCATATCCTTGCCGTCGAACGTCTGGCCGTTGTAGGTTACGTGCCAGTCGGAGTCGATCGTCGGTACGGCGTTCGATACCGAACCGTCGAGAGCCGGTGCGTAGAGCGTTCCGGAGATGACCGATTCGGCCATATCCCAGCGGCGGATGTCGAACCAGCGGAAACCCTCGTTGCAGAGTTCGACCATACGCTCGTAGCGCAGCGCCGAACGCAGGCCGTCGCGGCTGAGGTTTTCACCGAGACCGGGCATGTGTGCGCGGCTGCGGATCGTTTCGATGTCGGCTTTGGCGACGCTGAGGTCGCCGCCGTTCCACTCGATGTTGGCTTCGGCGCGGATCAGATAAAGCTCGGCCAGACGCATCAGCGGATAGCTCAGCACGCATACCGAGCTGGTGCCGAATGCATTGTTGTATTTGTACTCCTGAATGTCGAGGTATTTGCGCCACAAGTAACCGCACGGGCCTTTCGAACCGTTGGCGCCGTATTCCGATTTGCTGCCGTAGGCTTCCGAGTTTGCGACGTCTACGCCTTCTTCTTTGTCATTGTAGTTCTTGATGGTCTGGGCGGAAGGATTGGTCTCGAACTGCATGCCCAGTACGCGGGAACCCGGACGTACGCAGAAGAGATCGAGACGCGGGTCGCGGTTCTTCCACGGATTCTGGTAATCGAACAGGGGCGATTCCACGATCGACTTGCCGTCCGTGCACTGGATGGCGTCGAGGAAAGCCTGCGTCGGGCTGAAGTAGGAGCAGCCGCCTGCGATACGCGGCGCCGCATAATAGCCGGCATTGTGCTGGTTGCTGGAGATCGCCGTATTGTACTGCAAGGCCCAAATCCATTCGTCGCTGTTCTTGTGACCGTTGATGCCGAACAGGTTGGAGGGAGTGGGTTCGCCCTTCGTGTGGTCTTCGCCGCAGTAGCGGATGTCGTATGCCTGAAGGGAATATCCGCCCTCTTCGGCCAGTTTCAGCGCTTTGTCGGCATAATAGGCCGCCTCTTCGTAATATTTCCAGTTCAGACAGATGCGGGCTTTGAGTCCGTAGGCGCCTGCGCGTCCCAGACGTGCCGATCCGTAGCTGTTCTTGTTGTGGCGGATCGGCAGAAAGTCGAGCATTTCGTCCGCAAGATCTTCGTTGAGAATCCGTGAAATCACCTCCTCTTTCGGCGTGCGCGTGTAGGTGTCGCCCAATTTCAGGGTGTGGTCGATGTAGGGGATGTCGCCGTAAAGCTGGCAGCCCCAGTCGTAGAGGAAGGAGCGGACGAGCAGCAGCTCGGCTTTATACATATTGTACTCCTGCTCGCTCATCAGCTCGCGGACGTTGTCGATGCCGTCCAGTACGAGATTGGCGCGGGCTGCGGTTTTGTAGATTTGGGTGTAGACTTTGGTCACCCATGCGTTCGAAGGCGGGAGTTTCGACTGCTGCTGGTAGTTGTAGTTGGCGGCGTTCAGACGCGATGCGCCGATGTCGGAAGCATTGTCCTGAATGCCGGGGAACGGCGTCGAGGATGCGTCGATCAGGGTAAGGCCCTTGTAGGTCGCGAAGACGCCCGCTTCCACCTCCGATTTCGTAGCCGGGAACGTGGACGCATTCGGACCGTTGAGATATGCTTTGTCGAGCGAGCAGCCCGTGATGAAGAGACTGCAGAGCGCTATGCCGGTGATTATTTTGTTTTTCATGGTTGTAATGCGTTAAAATTTGAGTTCGAGTCCGACCGTAACGATCTTTACCTGCGGATAGTTGTTCGCCGAGCCGAGTTTCACGACGTCGAAGTCGCCGCTCGAATCGCCTCCGTAACCCACCTCAGGGTCGTAGCCGTCCCAGAAGTTGGTGACCGTGAAGAGGTTCTGCGCATTGACGTAAAGATAGGCCGAATTGAGACCGATCCGGTGCATCCACGACTTGGGCAGTTCGTAGCCCAGCTGGATGTTCTTCAGGCGGAGGTAAGCGGCGCTTTTCATCCAGAACGACGAGTCGTACCAGTTGTTTTTGTTCGCACTCGTCAGACGCGGAGTCTTGCCGTTGGGATTCTCTGCGCTCGCCCAGTCGAGGTGCTCCTTGCGGAACGTACCGCCTTGGTTGCTGGGCATTACGTAATAGGTGTTCAGATAACCGTCCGTTTTGCCGACGCCTTGGAACAGCAGACCCAGACGCAGCCCTTTCCAGCCGAAGTTCAGGTTCAGGCTGTAGGTGTAGCGGGGGATCGTGCTGCCGACGATGTCTTTGTCGTTCTCGTCGATCGAGTTGTTGCCGTCGATGTCGGCATAGCGGATGTCGCCGATCTGGACGGTTTCCTTGAACTGCGGACAGTTGGCGTTGACCCAGTCGGCCTCCTCCTGCGTGCGGATGATGCCGAGGCTTTTCAGCGCATAGATGCTGCCGATGGAATAACCCTCCTGATTGCGCAGCACGCCGCTGGTCGAGGTCTTGCCGCGCATGTCGAGGATTTCGTTCTTGACGTCGGACAGGTTGGCCTGCACGCCGAACGAGAAGTCGCGCCACTGGTTGTTGTAACCCACGCTTACCTCCCAGCCCGTGTTGCGGACCTTACCCGCATTCTGGTAGGGAGCGTTGAGGCCGATGCCGAGGGGCATGTCGAGTTTCATCAGAATGTCCTTGGTCTCCTTGCGGTACCAGTCGGCCGTGATGTTGAGCTTGTTGAAAAGTGAGAAATCCACGCCGACGTCGAGCATCGTGGTGGTTTCCCATTTAATGTCGGGGTTGGCCAGCGTGTTGAGGGTGACGAGCGAGTAGATATTGTCGTTCATCGAGATTTGTCCCATCGCGAGGTTCTGCGTGGTGGGATAGTAGCTGGCTGCGTCGCCGCCGGCAAGGTTCTGGTTGCCGAGCGTACCGTACGATGCGCGGAGTTTCAATCCGTCGATTATGTGTTTGACATCCTGCATGAACGGCTCCTCGGAGATGCGCCATGCACCCGATACCGAGGGGAAGTAGCCCCAGCGGTTCGATTTGTTGAAGCGCGACGATCCGTCGATACGCAGGTTGGCCTCCAGCAGGTAGCGCTCCTTGTAGTTGTAGTTCAGACGGCCGAAGTAGGACTGTATGGCCCACTCGTAACGGCGGCCGGAGTTGTCCATGTTGTCGATTTCGCCTACGTCGATCTGGTCGTAGTTGTAATTGAAGACCTGACGGTAGGCCATCAGGTATTTATAGTCGTACGTGTTGCGCTCGGCGCCGAGAATCAGTTTCAGGTCGTGGCCGCTGAAGTTGTGCTTGAAGGTAGCCAGAAAGTTGTAGTTGCCGTAGAAAGCGCGCGAGCCCGATTCGGTGAGGGTGGCATAGGAAGCGGAGGTCAGCGTGGAGGTGCCTTTGTAGTCCTGATAGGTCGTAACGGGCTTCTTCCAGTTGTGGCGGTTGGTGGTCGTATAGCGCGGCGCCAGCATACCCTGCAGGGAGAGCCATTTTGCAGGCTCGTAGGTCAGCGTGATGGCTCCCGAAAGCCGTATGGTGTTGGTGTTGTTGCTGCCGCCGTAAAGCATCAGGGCTACGGGGTTCATGCCCTGCATTCCCAGACCGTTGTAAAGACCGGTCGAAAATTGGTTGGGAATGTCGGCCGGACGGGTGTTCATGTAGTTGAAGATCGTGCTCTGATAGGGCGAGGCCTTGCGGTCGTCGTTCGAGAACGAAAGGTCGAGTTTCATCGACAGTTTGTCGTTGAACTTGACGTCGGCGTTGTTGCGGAACGTGTAACGCTGGAAGTCTGCATTTTTGATGATGCCTTCCTGATCCACGTATCCCAGCGTGGTGAGCATGCGTACGCGCTTGCTGCCCACGCTGAGCGAAACATTGTGGCTGTGGGTGAAGCCCGAACCGGTCAGCACGGCGTCCTGCCAGTCCGTATTGGGATAAAGATCCGGGTCCTTGCCCCAGTTTTTGCGGTATAGCGCCATATCCTCGTCGTTGTAGTCGGGAATGGGGGTGCTGCCCGGCTTTTCGCCGTTGAGGTCCACGCCGTCGTTGAGGTACATGGCGCGTGTCAGCTCGCGGAATTCGAGCGCATTGACCATGTCGGGCAGGTCGGTCGGCGATTGCCAGCCCACATAGCCCTTGTAGGTGATGGAGAACCGCTCCTTCGAACCGCGCTTGGTGGTTACGAGGATCACGCCGTTGGCGGCGCGCGAACCGTAGATGGAGGAGGACGCGGCGTCCTTGAGGATGGAGATGGATTCGATCAGGTTGGGATCGACGCTGTCCAGACTGCCCTCGATGCCGTCGATGAGCACCAGCGGCGAGGTCGAGCTGCCGCCGAAGGAGTTGATGCCGCGGATGCGGATCGCGCCGCCGTCATCGCCCGGTGCGCCCGACTGCGTGGTGACGGTGACGCCCGGAGCCATGCCCTGCAGGGCGGCCGAGGTCGAGACGATCGGGCGTTTGTCGAACGCCTTCGAGTCGATGGTGGCCACCGAACCCGTCACGTTCACCTTTTTCTGGGTGCCGTAGCCCACGACGATGACTTCGTCGATCTGCGCATTGTCGCTTTCGAGCCGGATGTCGTAATCGGTCTTGGTGGTTACTTCGACCGAAGTCTCCTTGTAGCCGATGTAGGAGACGGAGAGCCGCTGGCCGGGAGCCGCCGCAATGGCGAACTTACCGTTTGCATCGGTCGTGGTACCCCCCCCCGGCTGAGTGCCTGTAATGACGATCACGGTAGCTCCTACGAGAGGCATGCCGTCCGCGTCGGTGACTGTTCCGCGGACTGTCGTCTGGGCGTGCACGGCCACACTCAGGCAGCATGCGATGACCGCTGCCAACAGTTTTGTTAAGGTGCGTAGCTGTTTTTTCATAGTTGGTGGAATTAGTAAAATTTTAAGGTCTTTGGTCTTGGGATAAAACACCACGGGGCAGACGCGATGCGCCTGTCCGTCGGAAGGAATCCGGGTTATTGGCCCGAAAAGGCCGGAAATTCAGGGTTCATAATGCGATGTCGTTTGTCTTGGTTGTGTGTGCGGGTGTTTTCTCTTTATTGTCTGAATTATGGGTGGAGTTTCTTTTTGTTGTCGTAAGGTATTCTTTAGGCGAAAGGCGCGCTCGAAAGAAAATGCGCGTCGGATTATGCGGGAATTCCGAGTCCGATACTTATTCGGGGCGATTTCCGTTTGTTGTATAAAATATAGGTATAAGGCCGGCGCATTGAAAAAGGATTGTCGGAGGTTTTTGCCGCATGAGCTTCGGAGAAACCGCCCGGATTACAGCGAAATGCCCGGTCCGCCGGATATGCCGTCCGGAAAACGGAACGTCCGTTTGCCCGGCAGGCAGGGGATGAGGTCGTCGCTGTAAAGTTAGTCATTATTTGCTTTTATTTGTTTTTCTTATCTTTTTCAGGGGTGAATTTATATTTATTTTTTGTATTTGCAAAATTTATTGCTGAAAATTTTCTTTTTGTAGCAATATTTTAATATATTCGCAAAGTCAAATAAAGGGTTTTGCTCTCTTTTACCTTTCGTTTACCGGACGATTTGCACTGAAAACAAGCTATAATGGAACACCTGTACGTTATTGGAATAGACTACGGCACCGACTCGGTGCGGGCGTTGCTGGCCGACGCCGAATCCGGCGAAGAGATTGCCGTCGCCGTCTGCAATTACTCCCGCTGGGGCCGGGGTTTGTACTGCGATACCGCGAAGTCGCAGTTCCGCCAGCACCCGCTGGATTATCTGGAGGGGCTGGAGCAGGTGCTGCGGCAGGTCATTGCGCAGTGTCCTGCGCCGGAGGCGATACGCGCCATCGCCGTGGATACGACCGCCAGCACGCCGTGTCTGGTCGATCGTACCTGCACGCCGCTGTCGCTGACGGCGGGTTATGAGGAGAATCCCGATGCGATGTTCGTTTTGTGGAAGGACCACACGGCGCAGCGGGAGTCGGAGGAGATCACCGCCCTCTGCGCCCGCGGCGAAATCAATTACGCCCGCCGTTCGGGCAACCACTATTCGTCGGAGTGTTTCTGGTCGAAGGTCCTGCACCTGCTGCGGGGTTCCGAACGGCTGCGCCGCGATGCGTGGGCCGTCGTCGAGCTGTGCGACTGGATTCCGGCCGTGCTGACCGGTTGCCGCGCTATGGAGGATTTGCGGTCGGGGCTTTGCGTCGCCGGGTCGAAGGTGATGTGGGCCGAAGAGTGGGGCGGCTATCCGCCCGAAGAGTTCTTCGCCGGACTCGACCCCGTCCTGCTGCCCGTCCTGCGGCGTCTGCCCGTCAGGACGTACGGCTGCGATACGCCCGCAGGTACGCTCAGCCCCGAATGGGCGGCGAAACTGGGGCTGTCGGAGCAGGTGGTCATCGGAGTGGGGAATGTCGACTGCCATTCGGGCGCCGTCGGCGCGGGCATCTGTCACGGGACCGTGGTGCTGAATCTGGGTACGTCGGCCTGCTACATGGCCGTCATGCCGCCCGAAAAGATGGGCGGCCGGGTGGTCGAAGGCATTTTCGGTCAGGTGGACGGCTCGATACTTCCCGGCATGGTCGGATTCGAAGCGGGGCTGTCGGCCTTCGGCGACGTGTACGCGTGGTTCAAGCGCCTGCTCTGCTGGCCGCTGCGCGAAGTGCTGCTGCCGGCCGATCCTGAGAACGAGACGCTCCGCGCGCTGGCCGCGCAGACCGAAGAGCGGTTGCTGGCCAAACTGGCTGAAGCCGCCGCGCAGCTGCCCCTTCGGGCCGATGCGCCGCTGGCGACCGATTATCTGAACGGCCGCCGTTCGCCCTATCCTTGCAACCGGCTGACCGGTTCGGTCGTGGGGCTGAACCTTTCGGCGACTGCACCGGAGCTTTATTACGCCTTTGCCGAGGCGACGGTTTTCGCGACGAAGGCCATACTCGACCATCTAGCGGAGAACGGCGTGGAGATCGGGCGGCTGGTGGGCATCGGCGGCATTTCGCAGAAATCCCCCTTTGTCATGCAGCTGCTCGCCGACGTGACGGGCATGGCGATCGAAGTCTCCGGCAGTGCGCACTCCTGCGCGCTCGGCGCCGTGGTCCATGCGGCCGCCGCCGCGGGACTCTACCCGTCGGTCGGTGCGGCGCAGCGGGCGCTCTGTCCGTCCGTCGCCCGTGTTTACACGCCCGACGCCGCGAAGTCGGGCATATTGGCCCTCCGCTATGAGCGTTACCGCGCCTTGGGCGCTTTCACCGAGAACCTTTTTATAAACCGATAAGCCAAAAGAAACCCGAATGAATTTACTCCAAAACCCGAACAAGCGTCGTTGGTATATTGTGGCGACGATTTTCGTCGCAATCATCTGCAACTACCTCGACCGCCAGCTGCTGTCGATCCTCAAACCCGAAATCCTGACCCATTTCGGCATCGAAGACCTCCAGTACGCGTGGATCGTCAACGTATTCCTGATCTGTTACGCCATCATGTATCCCATATCGGGCATTCTGGTGGACCGCTTCGGTTCGAAGAAGGTGATGCTGGGAGGTATTGTCGCATGGTCGCTGGCCTGCATCGGCGGCGGCCTTTCGACCAACGTCGTCGAATTCACCATCTGCCGCGGCATCCTCGGACTGGCCGAGCCGACGATCTTCGCCGGACAGATCGTGGCCGTCACGCTCTGGTTCGAGAAACGCCACCGCGCCACGGCCAACAGTCTCTGTACGGCGGGCGGTTCGCTGGGAACGGTCATCGCGCCGCTGGTCATCGCGTGGATGGCCCGGTTCCTGCCGTGGCACGACGTCTTCATCGTGGCCGGTCTGGTAGGTCTGGTGATCGCCGTGGCATGGGCGCTGATCTATAAGAATCCGCCGCAGGAGGTGCTGGCCGTCACGATGGCCCCCGACAAGGACGAAGTCGCGCGGAACAACGGCGAACAGCAACGGGCCTTCACGTGGGGCGAACTGTGGACGACGCGCTCGCTCTGGGGCGTGCTGCTGATCCGTCTGATCAGCGACCCCGTCTGGTATTTCTGCTGCTTCTGGCTGCCGGGATACCTGCGCAGCATGGGCGAAGCGCAGGGGCTTTCGCAGCAGGCTACGCTCGACATGATTCAGTATATCGGCGGACTGCCGTTCCTGTTCGGCGCCGTGGGCGGCATCCTCACCTCGGTCTGGTCCGACTGGCTCGTGCGCCGCGGCATGCCGGCGCTGAAGGCCCGCAAGACGATGATGATCCTCATGGCCTTCGTGGCGCCGCTGTGTATCCTCACGCCCTATGTGAGCGAGTGGCAGGCCGTGTCGTTCGATGCGCGCATCGGGCTTGTGGTGGCGATCTTCAGCCTGATCGCGATCATGTGCCTGAGCTGGCTCTACACGATCTGCGTGGTCATCGCCGAGGCGTTTCCCGTGAAGAACGTCGCCAGCGTGGTCGGCATCACGGCCGGCGCGGGAGCCGTGGGCGGCGCGGTGTTCAACATTTTCATCGGTTCGCTGCTGGCGACGATGGGCAACGTGCTGTTCGCCGTCATGGGCGTGATGCACCTCGTCACGGCCGTTATCCTGTGGCGCATGGTACGCCACGAAAACCCAAAAACGTAAAATAAACACATAGCGAAAAGACAAATTTGAGCGAAGCGTAGCGAATGACACTGAAACAGTGTTCGTTACGCTTCGTCTTTGTGTGGTAAGAAAGCAACTGAAAGCCACTTTGAAGCCAAATGCGGCAGGAGTTCAGTTACCAGCCCATTACTACCGTAACGGATGAAAGTTTTCGGTTAAAGGCTTCTATTTCTGCGATTTGCGCAGGTTTGCATATCTGTCGGTAACTCACTGTAACTTAATTTTGTAACCAAAAAAGTGTGAGTTATGCGAAGTACATTCAAAGTATTGTTTTACGTGAAGAAAGGCAGCGCCAAACCAAACGGCAACCTGCCCCTAATGTGCCGTCTTACCGTGGACGGCGAGATTAAACAGTTCAGTTGCAAGATGGACGTTCCCCCACGCCTGTGGGACGTGAAAAACAGCCGTGCTTCGGGCAAGAGCGTCGAGGCGCAGCGAATCAACCGTGCCGTCGATAAAATCCGTGTGGACGTGAACCGCCGCTATCAGGAGCTTATGCAGACGGACGGGTATGTAACCGCCGCCAAGCTCAAAGACACCTATCTCGGTATCGGTGTCAAACAAGAAACCTTGTTGAAGTTGTTCGAGCAGCACAATGCAGAATTTGCAAAGAAAGTCGGACACAGCAGGGCAAAGGGAACATTCACCCGTTATCTGACCGTCTGCAAGCACATCCGGGAGTTCATGCCCCATACCTACAAGCGTGAAGACATCCCGTTAAAGGAACTCAACCTCTCCTTCATCAACGATTTCGAGTATTTCCTGCGCACGGAGAAGAAATGCCGCACCAATACCGTGTGGGGCTACATGATTGTGCTGAAACATATCGTCTCGATAGCGAGGAACGACGGGCGGTTGCCGTTCAACCCCTTTGCCGGGTATATCAACTCCCCCGAAAGCGTGGATAGGGGATACCTTACCCAAGCGGAGATACAGACACTCATAAATGCGCCGATGAAGAACGGGCAGCATGAACTCGTAAGGGACTTGTTCGTCTTTTCGGTGTTCACGGGGTTGGCATATTCCGATGTGAAGAACCTGACCACAGACCGCCTGCAAACCTTCTTCGACGGCAATCTATGGATTATCACCCGAAGAAAGAAGACGAACACGGAATCGAACATCCGTCTGTTGGACGTTCCGCAAAGAATAATAGAGAAGTACAAGGGAATGACACGGGACGGTCATGTTTTCCCCATGCCGAGCAATACCACCTGCAACAAGATACTGAAAGAGATAAGCAGGCAGTGCGGTTTCAAGGTGCGCTTGACCTATCATGTCGCAAGACACACGAACGCAACGACCGTGCTTTTATCCAACGGTGTACCCATTGAGACCGTGAGCCGACTGTTGGGGCACACGAACATCAAGACCACGCAGATATACGCCAAAATCACCGCCCAGAAGATAAGCCGGGACATGGAAGCCTTGTCGCACAAGCTGGAGGATATGGAGAAGAACATCTGCCATGCCATTTAATAACGACCTTAAAAGCGAATACCGATGAAAGAAAATAGAAATACCATCACGATGGACAAACACGGCAATATCATCATGCCGACTAATACAGCCAATGTGTGGATGTCCGAGCCGGAACTTGTCGGGCTGTTCGGGGTAATTGCCCCGACAGTCCGTGCAGGAATCAGAGCCGTTTACAAGGGCGGAGTTCTGAAAAAATGTGACACGAAGCGTTATCTGCGTTTGGAAAACGGCTACGGGCTGGACGTTTACAGTTTTGAAATGGTTGTCGCACTCGCATTCCGTATCGGCTCATGCGGTGCGGAGAGGTTGCGTAATGCCTTGCTAAATAGGATGTACCGGCGAAAAGAAAAAGATGAATATTTTCTGACGCTGCATGTCGGTAAGTCTGTCGTCATGCCGTCATGAAACCGTTGAATATCCAAATCACCGGTTGTTCGAACCGTCAAGCCGACACATCATCGCTTACCGATACGGAATGCAAGTACGGAAATGAAACCGTTATTTCGATGAAATGATGAATATATATAGTAAATATGTGATTATAAGACATATAGATATTCATCAAATTCTCATCAACGGATATTTGCCGATGAACGGGAAGTATGCCTTACCGTGTCGTTTCTCTTTTGGCGAGTATTCTGATGAGAAGTTGATGAGCATACATACCGCTAATATACAGATATTTATATTCCATTTCATCAAATCATCGGATTTTTATCCATCATCAACCCGGCTGGGAAATGGGATAGGGAGAGTGCCCATTTGCTGCAACCGGAGCAGCCATTTCCGTTTTCAGAGGCAAAGGTAGCATGGGGCTTCGATGGCGGCAGCAAGGTCAAGCGGCAAAGCCGTCATGGGAACAATCTCCACCCTCATGCTTCGGGTAGTATTCTTCCCATGAACCTTGCATCCGACAGCCCCACGCAAAAGAGCCTCCGCAAACGGAAACGACCGCCCCGGCAACCGACGACGAAAGGAAAAACAACAAGGGGAGTTTGTGACGGAAGCAATGCTGACGGACTACCGACACTCTGCTCACATTGTCATGTATGCAAAGCTGGTAAGCAAGGTATGCAAAGCAAGCAGACAGGCAGGGACGGACGGCACACGGGTATTTGCGGACAGAAAATACCGTAGCTTATTAGGGAATTTTCCAAGCCGCATTGCAAGCAACGCTGAAAATTCCCCAATAAGGCAAGGGGCAAGCCCCTCTGCACACCCCATCGGG
>ERZ857922.3174-NODE-3174-length-14716-cov-3.834527_pt1 | contig 14716 bp, 20 predicted proteins | sample MGYA00519579_ERZ857922 | MGnify/ENA primary metagenome ERZ857922 (study PRJEB31778, sample SAMEA3449375) | human gut metagenome | biome: human gut; feature: human-associated habitat; material: faeces | place: United Kingdom | collected 2010/2012 ... | reverse complement strand
GGGCGCTCGAAACAGGGGTTGCTACCGATAGGGAAGGTACAGAGCGGGCCTTTCTCCGTTCGACCTGTGCATCTTTTCAGGACGTGCCCCACAGAATCGAGAAACCAGCTTACCTAACGGCGCAATGACATTATACATCAAAACGTTCCGGCGTTCAAGCGTCTTTGCAGTTCCCTCACGCACTCTGACGGGTGGGACAGCACGCCGTCCTGCTCTGTTCCGAGATAGCGCTGCAAGGCGCTGCACGTGTTCGGCCCGAAGTAGCGGTCTGCCTCCACGCCCACCTTGGACTGGAGCGCGGCGATCACGTCGGAGCCGCCCCGGCCCACCTGCCAGGCGGTGGAGGGCACTCCGCCGATTGCCGACATGTCGCGGCTGTCCTGGTTGGACACCACTCCGTCCTGTTCCGTCCCGAGCGTCGCCTGCAACAGACGCACCGTGTCGGGGCCGAAATACCCGTCCACGTCGATCTTTCCCGGCTGCGGCCTGCTTTCCGAAGCGGTGTCCCAATATGGGGACACCACGCCCGCCACCACCGAGTAGGCGCGCGTGCGCCTCCACACGCCGTTGCCGTTGGACTGCCTGCCTGCTGCGTAACCAGAAGTGTTGCCCTCGATGGTCTGCAGGTACGTGCCGCAGTTCTTCTCCACGATTCCCACGTGGTCGGTGGCCGCGCTGGAATAGTTCCAGTCGAACACCACGATGTCGCCCGGGCCCGCGTGCCCCGCGTCGGTCACGCGCCCGACCTTGCGTGCGGCTGCCAGGGTCGAATCCGTGTTGTACGACGGCGCGCCCGGGAAGTCCACCCCGGCCTGCGCGAACACCCAGGACACGAAGATCATGCACCACCACACCTCGGTGGACGGACCTGCAAGCCAGGACTCGCCCGTCACGTCGGCCATCCATCGCCCGTACTTGCTTCCCGGCTGCGGGTCGTCCGGAGCATAGTACCCTATCTCTCCGGCAGCGATGCGCAGCACGTCATTCGGCGTCCCCATGGTCGATCACCTCCACTTCCGCAACGTCTTCGAAAGAAACCGAGTTTTCCGGGTTTGGCAGGTCGTTCAGTCTTTCCATGCCTCAATCCTCCTTTTCCGAATCGAAGAACTTCAAAAGCCTGCTGCCAGCAAGCGCCGGGCTTATCTTCGCCACGTTCTCCATGACGCTTGCGACCTCCATCAGTATGACGATGACGCAGACGGGAATCAGAAGCGGCATGTCGAAGCCAAGACCCGGCACATGCCTGGCCGTGAACTCTACCAGCCATGCCACGAAAACCACGATCAAGAGCGCTGCCTTGTTGAATATGCCGTCCCTCATCTTGGAAGAGTTGACGCACCGGTTCTTCAACGCGCCCACGAAGCCCGACACGATGTCCAGCAACATGAAGATGCACGACAACCCCATGGCCCACAGTTGAGTTCCATCCACGATTTCCATTCTATCCCTCCAAATACCAGTTGTCCGATATGCTGAACATGTGCCCGTTCGTGTAGTGCAACACCCCAGGCTCTCCGGATATCGTCCCGTCAGGCATCACCGTCACGACGGCGAACGTCGAACCCGGCGTGTCGGGAACCTTTATGGTCGCTTTCTTCGCGTTCGGCATGCCTGCAACCTCCATGCTTCCGGACACCGCCGTCGCAGAAACCAGGAAGTCGCCTTCCTCCGTCTGCAGGCCGGCGCCTGAAAGCACTTCCCCTTCCGCCGTCTGCAGGGCGACGCCTGAAAGCACTTCCACTTTCGTCTGCGTCATCGTCACCGACGAAAGGGCGGACGCTCCAACCAGGTCGTCGTACTGTCCGGCCGTCAGCCCTGCTCCATTCATGGGCGACGGGCTCGAAACGAGGTTCTCCACCTGACTGGTGGACATCTCAACGCCATCGACCGCATTCGCCGTTTCCGTGGACAGCGTGGCCTGCGTCAGCGCCTTGGACGTTTCCGTGGACAGCGTGGCCTGCGTCAACGCCTTGGAAGTCCCCGTCGAGATTCCCGTGACGACCTCCACCGCCTTGCTTTCCGCCGTCACGTCCACCACGACCTCGTAGGACGCACCGGGCACGTCGCCCATAGGCTCGATAGGGCACATGAAGCGGACGGGGTTCTTCGGCCTGCATTCCTCTGGAAGAACCCACATCCTGCCGTCCGCTCCCGCCGTGCAGTCCCCGAGGAACTGCACGGTGTTCATGGAAGTGAGCATGAAGACGTTCGAGGTGGAAGACGACCCTGCCAGCTGCGCCACGTGGCTTCCGTTGAAAAGCGTGAAGAAGTTGGGGTTTCCTCTGTCTGGAACTTCCGCCATGGCCATTACACGCTTCTAACAGCCTCGAGAAACTTCTCTTCCGGTGCGTTCATCATTGAAGTCAGTTCCTCCACCCCCATGTCTCCGAAGTCCTTAAAATAGATAGGAATGGCAAGTATGTCTATTTTGACTTCTTCATCAGTCCACGGTGTGGACATGGAAGAGAAGCTACACGAGCCATCGGGTTCCAGCCACATGTCAGCAATGTTTATGCGTTCTATGTCGTTCTGCCCAACACGCGAGCATGACGTGATGCCTATGAACGTCACCTTCACGGTCGAAGACGGTTTCTTGAACGGTATGCTGCCCGCTTTCAACGTCACGCGCTGCCCGCTGTCGCCGGTCTGCGTGGTCACCTGTATGCGCCCGTATACCTTGCCGTATGTCCCGTTCTGATTGAGGGCGTAACTGATCAATGAATTCCCAATAGTCAACCCACTGGATGGCGTCATCAGCGCCTGTGTTACCTGCCCGAACTTCACCAGTTCGAACCGGCTTTCCAACGAATTTGCCTTTGAAAGCGCCTGATTTGCGTCTGTCTGGGCGTTCGATGCTGCGGATGACGCGGCTGCTGCATCTTGCGTGGCGCTTTCAGCTACGGAAATCGCCTTGTTGGCCGTAACACTTGCATTCTCCGCCATTTTCTGGACGGCAGCGATCTGTGCCGTCTGTTCCGTTATTTTGTTGTTGTTGGACGCAACGCCCGTGTCTATCTTGGTCATTGCGCCGTTGAAGTCCCCAAGCCAGGTCGGCTTGTCCGTCGCAGCGAATTGCGGCAGCTTCAAGAACGGCGTTGTGTTGGTAGCACTCATGTCGACACTCTCCTTAGTTTCCATCCTGCACAGGCAGGTCGCTGTTGCCGTTCAGAAGAACGGCGTTGTACAGATCGTCGGTGTATGCCGTGGCATCGTAGCCGTCGATTTCCTGCACGGTCTTATCGAACGAATCCATCTTGCCCGCATTGTAGGCATAATACCTCAAGAAGTCGTATTGCCTGTCCAGTTCCTCCTGCAGCGGGCATATTCCGCCCCCTGTCTGGGACTGCACCAACACCTTTCCCACGATCGCATCCAGTATCAGGGATTCGAGGTACTTTTCCAGGATATCGTTCTGGCCGTCCGAATAGTCCTTGGCTCCCTGCACTTCCTTGTCAACATACAAGTACAACGCGGACAGTTCCTTCTCTATGTCCTTTATGACCTGCTGAATCTGCTCGATGGTGGCGGTGTCGCCAACCACGTCTATGAGTTCGTTCAGCTTGTCGACGACCTTCGCCAGGACTTCGTAGTACGACAGTTCGTCGGTGTACACAGCAGGAAGCACCCTTTGCGTGAAGAACCTCAAAGGCGGTATCCTTACGTCCGTCGCCATGTTCCCTCCTTTCACCATATTGTCATGAAGCATTGGGCCAGTTCACGGTCATGCACCACGTCGTTGTCGATGTTGAGGAACGTCTCGCGGTACAGCTTCAGAAGTTCGGACTGCGGGCGGGAATATCCCGTCTCGTCCCTCTGAACCATGTTGTCGTAGCTTCCCGTGCTTTCGTTGGACGCCTTGCCGCTGGCCGTTTCCGTGTCGAACGTCGCGTTCGTGGCGTATTCCAGGCTCTTCACCTGCTCCGGTATCATCTGGCTTGCCGGCGTGTCCTGGTAGACGTTCTGCGTGTCGGTGGACGATTCCGTGGTTCCCGAGCCCATGTTCTCGGCCGTCCCCCATGCATGTTCCGTGTGGGACAGGTTGCGGTCGCCCAAGGGCTCCATTCCAAGCGCAAGCAATTCGGATTCGTAAAGCTGATTGTAATACGGCATTATCAGATGCATGGCGTCTCTCACGAACATGCGCCATCTCGCAACCGTCTCGGCACCTATCTCGCGCGTGTAGTAGTGCCGTATGATCTTGTCGTTCAGAATCTTTCTGTGGGCTTCTTCGAATATCGGATAGTCTGCAAGCCCCACTTCCGAATACACGCGCTCCCACATGGATTCCTCGTGCGGAGCGCCGATGTCGTCAAGGGCCTGTTCCACCACCCATCTAAGCTGTGTCGTGTACCTGCTCATCTTCCACCCTTCAATGCCGCCTTGAGCGCCTGCCAGAGATTTCCTCCACCATACCCTGTGTTCCCTCCCTTGTCAACAGCCCCGCTCTCCATTCCTGCGACGGGCACCGTACCTTCCTTGTCCGTCCTGATGTACATGCCGCTTCGGAAGTCAACGTCGATGTCCAGCCCGAACATCTCGTTCACTTCCTTGCAGAACTGTTTCCTGCTGTTCAGGCGGGTGAACCTCTGGGCTTCCACGTCTCCCATGTTGCCCATGACCTCGGGGGACACCATGCGTTCCTTCTTGTCCGTGTTCGTGTTCTCGATGCCCAGGTACGTGAGCGCCTCGTTCCAGATCTGGTGCTTGACAACCTGTATCTTGTCGGCCACGTAGGGCGAAACGGTGTCCAGCACCTCCACCCCGGTCAAGTCCAAGTCCTTGTCTGCCCAGCACACCGGCATGAACCCGTCCACCTGCGCGAAAAGGTTCTGCAAGGAGAGGCGCTGCTTCTCGGTGCATTTCACGATGCGCGGCGTCTTCTGCTGGGCTATGTTGGTGTACACGCTGCGCTCGCACTGCCACAGCATCTTGGCATACAGGTCGAGTTGAAGGAAGGTCGGCGTGCCTATGTTGTCGTTGAAGCAGATCACCGAATTGGTTATGTCGAACCTCATCGTGGCATGGTTGGGGTCTACCGTGTACGCCCAACGCTCCTTGGGAATGTTGTAGATGTCGAAGGGGCCCGCCATCACCATTCGCAGCATGGCATAGCCCTCCGGCGAGCGCTGTTCGGGGTCTTCCTTGATGGCCTCGTCGTACACGAACAGGCACATGCCGTTCGCCAAAAGCCACCTCTCCACCATCCTCTCGTTTACGCCCTTGGGAAGGTTCTTCCATTCGAAGACGGAAACGGCCAGGTCGTACAGACGCCACATGTAGGACAGGTACGTCTCGTCGTTGAGCCAGTCGTTCTCACGCTGGACGGCGTTTCCAGCGACTTTCTTCGGCACCCTGCCGTCGGGAAGCCTGAATCCCTCGTACATTCCAGGGGTAAGCATTGCATGTCCTCCATCAGACTATCGAATTGTCAAGCGCGTAGTTGCCCACGTCGTTCACGTGCCAGAAGGTAAGGCCTCGGTCGAACAGACGGTTTATCTGCGCCAAAGTCGTGGCGGGAACCTTGCCTACCACGGAAGACCCGTTCGTTTTGACGTAGTTCCAAGACCTGCGGCCCACAACGTTGGGAACCTTTATTTCCGAAACCAGATAACCATACATGCTGTAGTAGTCGTCTATCTGCTTCGCCATTTCACGACGGCACGTGTACTTCCTGAACCCCACCGTGTAACTTCCCAGGTTCACCAGCGAAGTAGTGGAGTTCATCCCTCCCCTGGACGTGTTTGGCGTGCGGGTGGCTTTTGAAAGGGATGCAAAGGCGTTCACCTGATCTTGTACGGTGTCAACTGCATCGTTCGCCATTCCAAGCAAATCCAGCCTGGTTGCCGAGCCCACAAGCCTCTGCGCACCATTCATGGCATTGTTCATGAAGGGCAAGTCGGTCTGCGAGTTGAACTTCAAACCGAACAGGTCTACCTGTGATTGTCCGTACATGTTCGCCCATGCCTGGTACACCCACATGCATGTAGGAAACGCCTCCATGTAAACAGCATGTTCCACACACCTTCCAACATTTCCGTTGTAGTTCTTGGGAATGTACGCCAACGTCGATGACATAGAGCATCCTCCGGTCTTGTCGAACGATGCCATTCCCTTGGTTCCGAAGAACTCCAAACGGAACTTCTGGTTCCCTCCGTTGAAATTGGTCACCTCGAAATACTGATTGGGGTAACAAAGGGTTTTGTTGTTCTTCGGCACGTAACCGTCAAGCGAGCCCATCCCCACGTTCAGGCTGTAGTCCTCCGTAGGAGTTCCTGCCGAGGCGTCCACCCAGTACCCCCACCCATTGTCCTTCTTAACTTTGTTCTGCACGCAGAAGTCAGGCACAAGGTATATCGCGCTTATAGCGTCCTGCTGGCCGTTGGAAGAAAGCGCGTCGATGTACGACTTGAGTTCAGAAATGGTGGTGAACACCGACAAAGAGCAACCAGAGTATACACCCATGTACTTGTCTCCCCCGACGTTCACGTAGGTTCCATCCTTCAACGGCTCCACTGCAGAGGCCACCACGGTATAGAGGAACTGGTTCTGATTGTCGAAAGAATAGTAATCAACGATGAGTTCCCCCGGGTCTAACCCTTCGTCCTTGATATGCATCCCTATAGTGTCATCGTCCACATGCTCCCTTTCCACCATGCACGCTTTCACGGTGCAGTCGGGAAACCACGTCTGCATGATGTCAAGGGAAAGGTGCAGCCTTGACGAGTTTGGATTCACGTATTCGACGTCCGTTATGAAGGAGTAGAACCACCTTTCCCCGTAGTTCTCGTTCTTGAACATGCAGTAATTGTACCCGTACAAGGTCTCGGCATTGAACGGCACCACTATGGAATCGTCGACCCGCTGGTACGTGTAGTCCTCTCTCCTGAGCGACATGGGGCAGAGGGCGGCGAAATACTGCTGTTGGGCTTCCCTGTCGGAGAAGTACCTCACATGCCTGTACGACGGGTCGAAAGGAACAATGCCTATGTAGACGTTGGTTGACGGTTGAAACGGCATGAAGACCTCCCGGATGCGAGGGACTTGGAACAGTCCCTCGCTCTCAGACTATTCGGATACGGTGATCGTCGCGGAAGCCGACTTCTTGGCGTCCGCAATGCTCGTTGCAGTCACGGTAAGCGTCGTGGCCGTCTCGTCCTTGGCGACGTGAACCTTGCCGGCGTCGGAGACGTAGGAGCCGGAAGAGGCGTTTCCTGCAAGCGTCCATTGAACGCCCTTGTTGATCACGCCGGTTCCCGTCACGGTCGCCTCGATGGTCAGGTCTGCTCCCCTGGGAAGGGTGGCAGCCGTGGGCGAGACGGCGACGGCGGTGATGGACGAAGCCACGTCGGAAAACGCGACGGCCTGGTTGAACGGGCTGATGGAGAACGTCTTCCACACATGGTAGTTGTAGTTCCAGTACAGGCCCTTGCCGTTGTAGTTCTCCGTCATCTTCTCGAAGTTGTCCCAAACCTGCCAGAAGTCGCGGGAAGTGGTGATGGCCGGGACGCCTTGAAGAACCGTCACCTCGTCTTCCGTCCAGGGGGCAAACGACGGGTCGGTGACGCCGTTCTCGTCGGTGAACAGGTCTTGCAAGCGCTGCCAATCCATGTCCACGAAGGAATCCACGGCAACCACGCGCCCGATGAACTGCGCGTAATCCAGATTGTACGCCCTTGCCAGGACGTTCAAGTCCATAACGGCCTCGAACGGTGCGGTGACGATGATGTACTGGTCTTCGATGTTCGTGTGCGTGGTCACGCCGGACATGGTGTACTTGTTGCTCTGGAACTCCAAGAGCCGCGCCGTCTGGCGGAAAACCGTGGCCACGTCAACGGCGTTCTCCTTGGTGGCGCTGGGAATGGGCACCGACTGGACGTAGCCGTTGAGAATCGCGCGCGCCAGCATGTACTTCATGACCAGGTACTCGTCGGTCTGGGCCGAAGTGTAAACGCTTTCCACGATGGCCGCGATGAGGTCGGAGATTCCCTGCCAGGAGAGGAACGCCTGACGAAGCTGGTCGTCGGTGATGGTGATGGGGTAGTACTTCTGGAAGTTCATGGTGTGGAACGCCGCGCGCACGTCGGGGATGGTGCGCTTGAACACGTCCTGTTCGGCCTTGGAAGGGCTGAACTGGTACGGACGCGCCAGGTTCACGAAGATCTCTTCCACCGTCTCGCCGAACTCGAGGCGTCCCTTCTTGAACGCCGACCACGGATTGGTGTACATCTTGGACGAGATGATGACGAACCCGATACGGTTGACGAGCGCGTCCAGGTACGCGTTCGCGGCAGGCGTGTAGTTGAGGATGTAGTCCCCGATCTTGTGGATTGTCTCGGTGGTTCCCGAAATGCTGATGGTTCCGTCCCCGGCCTTCTCGATCACTCCACGTGCAAGGAGCGGCTGTGCCAGTTCCGGGGTTTCCTCCATCAGCGCGGTGGTCACCGCCACCGGGTCGATCTTCGTTTTCGCCGGCACGGTGCTTGTCTTGGTAGGCATGTGTGTCCTCCTTTAGTTGATTCTGTCGTCCCACAGCGCCGCGAAGCCTCGCGGTCGGGATTCCTTCCGAATGTCGGCCGCATGGCGGTCGATGATGTCCTGGCGGTCGGTGATTCCCTCGCCGGAATCGAAGAACCTGTCCGCGTAGCGCTCCTTCCAGGAATCGCGGTCGGCAATCGCGTCGTCGCGCTCCGCCGCAAGACGGTCGCGCTCGGCCTCGAGGCCCGCATATGCGTCCCGGTTGTCCCACCTTTCGTCCAAATCCGCGGCGTCGCGGTCTATCTCGGCGGCCATTTCGAGGCGGCGTTCCTCGTCCGGCTCCATAGCCAGTTCGCGCAGGGTCGGCTCGTACCTGCTTGCCATTTCGTCCTCCTATTCGTGAATCGTGAAAACGTCCTCCACGAGTATTGTACCACCTTTCACGTCCTTCGGGCGCAACTTCCCCGCAAACTGTGTGCCGAACGCGAAATTCTCCATCGTGACCCCTGAATGGCAACGCGACGGCATCCCGGCGCAATGCACGACCAGTTCCCCTCCTTCCTCGAAGCAGTAGGACTTGGCGCGCAGCGCCTTGAACCTGTCGAACCGGTGTTCAAGAGCCCATTTTCCAAGTTCCACGCCGTCAACTTCCATGCCGTCCGGCATTTCGGAGCCCAGGAAGTAGTTGGAATCCGTGTCCGAGTAGAGCCATCGATGCCTGTTCGCCTGCGCCGCACGCACGGTGAACGCGCGTGCATACGCGGTTATGAACGCACCGACGGGAAGGTAGACGGCCTCTTTTCGTTCCTCGTCCAGCAGCGCGTACTTCACCACCCCTTCGTCCAGATACGGCATGCGGGACTGCTTGACCGGATTGGTCGCCATCTTTCCGTAAAGGGAGTTCAGTTGAAGCTTCGCAATGGTTCGCATTCCAGGGTTTCCCTCTACCGTCGCCCTCTGCTTGACCTCCGTCCACTCCCTCACGTAATCCTTGAAAAGCAGCGTGGAACCCTTGAACTTGTAGCCCCTCACGTAGCGCACGTCATGAACGTCGTACTGCTCGAAAAGCATTTCCAAGTCCACCGACGTGAGGCACAGGGGCTGCAGCCCGCCCGAATCCCTTATGTACTCCGTCTCTCCGAAAAGCCTGTTCCCCTTGAGTTGCATGCAGGGGATGTGACCTTCCTTCACCGTGAAGTCGGCTTCCAGAAACTGTATGTAAAGCGGCATTTCTGGGTCTTCTACGTAAGAACCCTCATAGGCTTCAGGCTCCCCATACGGAAGCACTTCGCCATGCACCGAAGCCATCACGGAAGGATACAGCGAGTTCACGTCGAAAGACAGGCCTGGACCGACGATCTTTCCCGCGAACTCTGGATTCGCCATCACGAACCCTCCCTTGTAGCACCCTCCCTTCCTCAGATCGAGGTCGTAGTCGGGCTCGGGGTACCAGTCCCGGAACCGCTTCTTCCCACCTATCGACTTCACGTAATGGTGGAACGCGTTCGACCCTGCGGTTATGCGCTTCATGTCCCTTTCGTACATTTCCTGCAAGGCCAAAGCCACTATCTTCACGTCGTTGGCTACGTATGCCCTTTCCTTGTCGGTCAGGACGTGTCCCGGTTCCCGGGCTTCCAGATAGTCTATGTCCAATTTCTCGATTGACAGGCCGAACGCCTTTGGAATGGATGCGACCGGAAGGGGTATCACCTTGAGGGAATCCAGGAACTCCACTGCAGCTACGGGGGTGAAGTAAAGCTTTATGCTGTAGAACTGACCCATGTCGCTTATAAGGGTCGTGAACGTCTTGTGTCTGGCATCGTCCTTTCCCGCAACCCACGTCCACCCGTTGGACAGAAGGTGGTGCAGCACGAACTTTCCGTCGAACTTGAGGTTATGGAAATACACCCTCGAGCCCTCCACCGCCCTGCACCACGAAACGAACGATTCGATGTCGTTTCCGAAACTCACGTTCTCGGCGTCTCCGACCTCGCTTGCAGCCCATGCCCATACCCTGCAGTCGTCCGGATCTGCCGTGGTTTCGAAGTCAGCCGCATACGTCGGCACATTGCAAACCTCGCTTCCATCCCATAATCCACCGTCCCAAGTCAAGGCCCATATGTCTTTGTACTCCATCACACGGCCCCAACGTTCATCCAGTAACCCAGTATTTTCTTCATCTTTGCTTCCCTTTCCTCCGGCCCGTAGATGTACGAGATGCTTGGGGAATCCTCGATGGCCTTGACGAGGGCCTTCCAATCGTCCCTCGCCATCGCCAGTATGGTTTCCTGGATACGTTCGATATCGGCATCATGCTCGGGAAAGCCTCCGAAAACGCTCCACAGGGCTTTCATGTAATTGGTATAGTAACGTCTAACCTGTTCCTCGTTGCTCATGTTGAGTAGACGCGATTGCGTCTCTATGAAACGCCTTATCGCCCCGGCTCCCAACGTTGACACCGGGCGTGTGTCCCTGGAAAGGGCAGCCTGCTTCAGATTTCCGGCACCCGCCGTTGGCTGAACAACTCCCTCTGCCTTGGCCCTCATGCTCTTTTTCCTCTCCCGCACGCTTTTCAGCACGGCGTATTCGTGCCTCTCGTAACGGGTGACGATGGAGCCGTCCTGCTGCTGCACCGGCTCCAAGGCCTTGGGCTTCGTCACCCTTGTCAACCTGTTCACAGTGTTCTTCAACGCACGTGCGGTGGTGATGGACGACTTCAGTTCCTTGTACGAGACTTCCTGCGGAAGGTAGATGTGCGCAAGAGGGTCGGCTTTCGCAGCCCTGCGAAGGGCGTTGTTGTACCTGCGCACAGCTGATTTCAGCTTCTTTAATTGATTGTCATTCCATGAAATTCTATATTCTCTGCGCATTCGTACGCAACCCCCGTCGATTCGTTGATTATAAAGAATCCCCGCGTCTCTATCTTCCTGTACAGGCTGAAGTCGGCAAGCAAGTCCATTTGCATTTCGAATTTGAAGCGCCTCGTCATGGAATCGTTCAACCAATCGCGGTTAGTCTCCAACCCTACTTTGAACCTATTAAGATGTGCAGGGCTTGAAAAGAAGAACTTGTAAAATCCAACGAAGCAGAAATACGGGGAATTTTTCAGGTCATAGCATATCCCGTTCTTGGTGAGTACCATTCCGCACCTCCTTTCAATATGGAAAAGCACTGTGCTTGGAAACCACGGGAACCATGCAGGAGTTAAGGTAGTAGACCAGGCCGCCCGCACGCACGTTCCCATAAGCTTCCAGCAAGGGAAGAACCTCGTCAATGTCGTCTCGCCTTACCGGATATTTCGTGTCCTTGGTGAACATGTACTCGAACGTTCCCGTCTCAGGATGCGCGACGAAAACGCTCACCCCTTGCGGAACCGCCCCGTCCCAAAAGGACACGTTGACGTTCAGAACACGGCATATGGAACGGTAAAGAAACTCGCTCAGCAAGTCCTTGTCGGCCATCGACAGCATGTCCAGTTTGTAATTCATGGTTCCTCCTAAAAGGCCGCACTTTCATGCGGCCTTTATCTTGATATGCGGATGAATCTTAAAACTCGACGGAAAGCGTGAGCATGGAACCGTTGGCGACTTTCTCTTGCTCGACAACCACCGGAATGGGCTGCTCCCAAGTCGGTTCGCCGAAGGTCGCAATCAGCTTCTTCAAGGCAGAGAACATGCCAACGGAAACGCATTCGTAGGCTTCTCCCTTGTAATCGATAAGGACGATTCGGGGGGCCTTTTCGAATTCGCCGGTTTCCCTGTTTACGAATTCAAGAGTTTCGGCGTACACATCACGAACCATAATTTTCTTGTTAATGAAGTCTGCAACTTTATGCTGCGGATTGTTCGCTGCGTTGAAGACGAGCGCCTTGTCTTCCATAGTTTCAGCTTTCACAGAGCAGAAAGCAGGAAGGTTCCCTCCCTCCAACTCGCGCACGTCGTATTCCCTAATGCCGGTTTCGACAATTTCACTCTCGACAATCTCCTGAAATTCAACGGCTTTATCGTTCATTCTAGATCTCCTTTTCCTCGATCACTACGCTTTCGGCCAAGAACTTGTCAAGGGGCATGGCGTGCTTCACCGTCTTCACGGGCTTCCAGACCACCGTGCATCCTCGAGGAACGGCCGTTCCCGTGGCCTCCATCAGGGCCGCACGGGCCTCCCCCTTGTTCATTGTGGTGGAATGGACGGTGCATTCCGCAACGACGTTCAAGTCCACCTCCCCGTCGGATTCGCACACCGAATACGCAGTGACCTCGTATTCGGTCATGGTTCGGGTAACGTTTTGCATTTTCATTGATCCTTTCTATTGGGTACGTCCTACGGTTAACACTTTAACATAAATGAGAATATGGATGTTCGGAAAGTGAAACTTTTCATAAAATCTTCACAAGATATCCAACAAGTTTCTTACAAGCATCAATCATGAATTATCTTAAATCGCACACAAGACTATGACAACTGCACCCATCAACATTCCCAGAAACCTGATCAAAGATTTGAGAGGTTTAGGCATGTAAAGCCATGCCTCCTCAATAGTCAGTTCGCGTACTCTCATCAGTTCGCCTAACAACGGAACATATTGGGGTCGCATTCGCTGTGAACGACGGTGCAATAGTAAAACCAATCAAAACGTCCACAATCATCTATACCCGGACATTTGTAATCCCGCTTATCAAGTTCGCATCCGTCTACCACCTTTACAATAGTGTCTACGTCTATAATATCCAAAGGCACAATAACACATCCGCCGACACACACGCCGTATTCGCATTCGGTGTATTGAGTAGCAGCACCTCCACGGCCGAAGAAAAAGTATTCGCCGTTTCGTTTCCGGTAAACACTTTCAGCATAATGGCCCACTCCCTGTGTCTCTGTTTCTTTAAAAGCCACAAGCTTAGCCGTATCGGTATTGTATTTCCGTCCGAAAATTCGCTTTTCCATGACCGATTCCTTTCACTAATTTCTAAACAACATGCCCATGAACCTTATCAAAGCTTTGAGAGACTTGGGCATGTAGAGCCATGCCTCCTACACATAAAAGGTATTTACATCGACATCAGGATAAACTTCATGACAATAATCTTTCCAATCAAACCCATTATAATAACTAACACCCGGAAACTTGTAATATTTTTCATCCAATTCATAACCTTCTACCAACTTTATTACAACTTCTACATCTTTATTTCTCAAGGGTATCAAAACATAACCACATGTATACACGCCATCTTCATAATCAGCATAAACAGTAGCTGCATTACCGCTCGCATAGAAAAAGTATTCGCCATTACGTTTCCTGTAAACACTTTCAAAATAGTAATCAAGCCCCAAAGATTTTGATTCGTTAAAAGTCACAAGCTTTGCCGTGGCGGTATTGTATTTCCGTCCGAAAATTCGCTTTTCCATGACCGATTCCTTTCTAAAATTCATCCAATACAGCATTCGCAAAGTCATCAAAAACCTGTTTACGCGTGCCTGTCACGGTTACCTCACGTTTGCAATTGGTACGCCACCCACTTATGCTAATGGTTGCCTTGTCGCTAAAGAGAGGACAATCAAACGTAACCTCGATGTCATCATAACGGCGAATCCTCAAGATATACTCCACTAGTTTCAGCTGTCGTTTGATTTCTTTGCGTGTGATCATAGTAACCTCCTAGTAACTCACAACATAGCCACTTGCAAGCACAATACCATTAGCATAGCGATATTCCCCATTATCTAGATCAAATGCAGCCTTGTAGCGCATTTCACGGGCGCTGCAATCGCTTACAAAATGCGAGGTTGTTGCGTTCCTCTCTTTACCAAGTAACGACACGATGGGTGAGTGCGCACAGACGCGAACATTCGCCGTTTCCAAATAGCACGCAACCTTCGCAATTGACATTTTCAACGGGTAACCCATCTACGATGCCTTTCGCAAATGCGTATTCCTTCTCATCATCATCAACGCCAAGCGCCGCTATCTTGCGCATTTCGCGCGCGTTACAGTCACAAACGAAACTACAATAATCTTGAATGAACGCGTGAACGTGCTTCCACGTGGTGACGCTGTAATCATAGAGAGGTAGCAGATAAACGCGCATCTTGCAATACACAGCGACGCGGCTAGAATAGCTATGAAGAACAAGCGCGTTTTCAAGATCCAGAACCTCGCCGTTTGCAAGCTCAATGGTGATGTTCTTTTCCTCTGTGACGTATGCGCTCATGTTGCGGAGTTTCATTGTTTGCCCTTTCA
>ERZ857922.3172-NODE-3172-length-14725-cov-5.860327_pt1 | contig 14725 bp, 10 predicted proteins | sample MGYA00519579_ERZ857922 | MGnify/ENA primary metagenome ERZ857922 (study PRJEB31778, sample SAMEA3449375) | human gut metagenome | biome: human gut; feature: human-associated habitat; material: faeces | place: United Kingdom | collected 2010/2012 ... | reverse complement strand
TTCGGCGAAGAACTGGTCGGATCCGTCCTTTTCGATCAGTAAATTTTGCGTGGCAGTCGGAGCAGACAGTGATCCGGCGGGATTTTTTGAGACACTTCGGGATTTTGAGGTGATTGACCGGGGCGGCGGCTTCTATGAGTGTGTGCCGATGGGGCATTCTAAGGCGAGTGCGATCGAGTGGATTTTGAAGCAATATGGGATCGCGATGGAGGACGCGTGGGTCTTTGGAGACAGCATGAACGATCTGTCGATGTTCCAGTATGTGCCGAATGCGGTTGTCATGGGAAAACACGATGCCGGGCTGGAGCCGTATGCGACGTTTACGGCGAAGACCGTGGAGGAAGATGGGATTTACCGGGCGATGGAAGAGCTGGGGCTTTTGTAAGGAAGCAATGGTTTGGTGTTTGATATATGTATAAAGAGTGAAATTTGTGTGGATGTGTGGAGTTCAGAGAAACATCCTGTGGAGAGAAGTTTCAGGAAAGATTGAACTGGTTGATGTCTGAGACTTGAAATGCTCAAGATTGTGGATAGTTGAGACAGAACTAGAATGAAAGGGCGTTGGATAAAGATATATGAATTATGAGAAATCGGAAAAATATGAAGTTCTCAAGCGGTATTTCGGATATGACAGCTTCCGCGAAGGACAGGAAATACTGATTGACGGGATTCTTGATGGGCGTGATGTGCTGGGAATCATGCCGACGGGCAGCGGAAAATCACTGTGTTATCAGGTTCCGGCATTGATTCTTCCGGGAATCACGCTGGTGGTGTCACCGCTGATTTCTCTGATGAAGGATCAAGTCACGGCACTCAATCAGGCGGGCGTCCACGCGGCGTATCTGAACAGTTCGCTGACGACGGCACAGTATTATAAGGCGCTTGGGTATGCGCGCGAGGGGCGTTATCCAATCATTTATGTGGCGCCGGAGCGTCTGATGACGGAGGCATTTCTTGATTTTGCGATGCACGTGGATATTGCGATGCTGGCGATCGATGAGGCGCACTGCATTTCCCAGTGGGGACAGGATTTCAGACCGAGTTATTTGAAGATTGTTGATTTTATCGAGAAGCTGCCGAGGCGTCCGGTGGTCAGTGCTTTTACGGCGACTGCGACCAAGGAGGTCCGGGACGATATCATCGACATTTTGCAGTTACAGAACCCGGTGATGCTGACCACGGGATTTGACCGGAAAAACTTGTATTTTGCAGTGGAGACGCCGAAGGACCGTTATGCGGCGATCCGGGCATATCTGGAGGCGCACCCGGGGCAGGGAGGGATTATTTACTGTCTGACCCGCAGGAATGTTGAGGAGATCTGTGAGAAGCTGATCCGGGATGGATTTTCAGTGACGCGTTACCATGCGGGACTTTCCGATGCGGAGCGGCAGAAGAATCAGGATGATTTTATCTATGATCGGGTTCCGGTGATGGTGGCGACCAATGCGTTCGGCATGGGAATCGACCGGTCGGATGTACGGTTTGTCCTGCACTGCGGGATGCCGAAGAACCTGGAAGCCTACTATCAGGAGGCAGGACGTGCCGGGCGTGACGGCGAACCGGCGGAGTGCATCCTGTATTATAGCGGGCGGGATGTGGTGACGAACCAGCTCTTTATTGAGCGGAACCAGGACAATCAGGAGCTTGACGACTATACGCGGCAGGTGGTGCTGGAACGTGACCGGGAACGCCTGAAAAAGATGACGTTTTATTGTTTTACGAATGAGTGCCTGCGTGATTATATCCTGCGGTATTTCGGGGAATACGGTTCCAATTACTGTGGAAACTGTTCCAACTGCCTCTCGGAATTTGAAACGGTGGATGTGACAGCGGCGGCAAAGGCAATCCTTGGCTGTGTGCGGGAATGCCGTCAGCGCTACGGCACGACGGTGATTCTCGATACCCTGCACGGTGCGAATACCGCGAAAATCCGCCAGTACCGCATGGATGAAAACTCCCATTACGGGGAACTGGCAAAAGAGCCGGTCTACCGGCTGCGGCAGATCTTAAATGAACTGCAGGTCCGGGAATATCTCTATGTAACGGCCGACACATACAGCATTGTGCGCCTGTTGCCAAAAGCGGCGGAGCTGCTGGATGAGGACGGCACGATGCTGATGAAGATGGCAAAAGAAGAAAAACGGATTCCGAAAGCCGCAAAAGAGAAGACAAAGACAAAAACCTCGGCAGCGGCAAAGGATCTTTCCAACGAGGAGGCCGCGGTATTCGAAAAACTGCGGGCACTCCGGATGGAGCTTGCAAAGGAGCATAAAGTGCCTCCGTATATTATCTTCTCGGATAAAACACTGATCCAGATGGCGATGGAGAAACCGTCCAACAAAGAGGAAATGCTGGCGGTCTCTGGTGTCGGCGAGAGCAAATTTGAAAAGTACGGGGAACCGTTTCTTGCATGTCTTGCAGAAAGATAAAACAAGTCGTGTAAAAAAACGGGAAAACAACAGGAAAGGAAGAATACGCTTATGAAAAAAGAAAACGCAGTTATTTTTGGAGTGACCGGTGTTGTAGTTGCCGCCGTGCTGATTGGAGGCGGAATCTATATGAAAACGGAACGGGACCGAAATCTGAATGCAGATACAGCAAGTACTGCAGCGGACAGCAATAGGGCAGAAGAAGTACAGAAAGCCGTATTTCTTGCAGAAGATTCCGGGTTATGGTACCTGGGAGATCTGGAACACGGAAACATCTATGTGACACATACACCGTCCGACACACTTTACGATGAAAATGGAAATGCTATTGATCCGTCCGAGATCAAAAAAGGAGATTTTCTTCAAGTGGAGGGCGACGGTATTATGCTGAACTCCTATCCGGGACAATATCCGGGTATCAGCCGTATTATGAGAATCAGCGGCGGTACGGAGGCGGATGCAGAAAAATTCGATGAGGAACTTTCCCGGATTCTGCCGGAAAAGGATCCATCGGAAATTCCGTTTCTGAATCTGTGCTACACACAGCCAAATGCCCAGGTGACAGCTATGGCAACACAGGGAGGTTATACCTGGTCTTATGTTGATGAGGACGGCAATGGTCAGAACGTCGTTGCGGACAGTGCGTTCATTCTGGAATGGACGGAACTGAGTGATCTGCATACAGCAAATGACGAAGGAAAAACCGATCTGGAGCTTGTCTTCTCGGAGGAGCCGGATTCTGTCACAGCAGAAAGATGGCCGGCCGAAGACCGGGGGCAGAACTTTGGCAATGGTTACCCGGAGGGAGAAAGCGTTTCTGTGGAGCATGCGGAGAGCTGGAGCATTCCGGGAGCCGAGGCCGGCTACATCTACGAAGTGGACGCGGTATTCGAAAATGGAACCGTGTCATACGGATTTGAAGTGAAAAAGTAAAAAAAGACTTTCTTTTTCCGTGACATTATGCTATTTTTACTGTGAAAACAGAAAAATGCAATGTGCCATACGGCATAAGCAGCTGACTTTTCAAAAATCAGAATCCGTTTGACCGGAGGATGCGAGGAGGAATTTGTATGAAGTTAATTGTTGCTGTATTACGGAAAGAGGACGAGGCAGACACCATTGCCGAGTTGAACAAAAAAGGCTTTTTTGTGACGGAGCTTGCCACGACCGGCGGTTTCCTGAAGGAGAAGAACACAACACTGCTGATCGGAACCGATGATCATAAGCTCGACGCTGTGCTTGCGATCTTAAAACAGGAAGCAGGGCTTCGGAAAACAGTTACCTATGCGGCCACCCCGATGGAAAGCGGAAACTTCTGCCCGGGCGGAAATTACTCTGTTCCGATTGATACCCAGACAGGAGGCTGTACTGTGTTTGTGCTGAACATGGAACAGCTGGAAAAATTCTAAGACTCTAAAGATTTTTAAATTCCGGCATATGATCCCGGTAGTGGAGCGGCAGATGCGTACGCTGACAGTCGGGATTGGAACGCTCTTTGATGGCAATTGCGGTGAAAAATCCTTTCCAGAGTTCTTCGTAAGGGTCCGAAGTGGATTCCGTGAGGGAAAGGCGTTCTATTTCATCCGGAGAAAGACGGGTCAGATAAAAGGGCCGGTCAGCGGGATGCACGACAGCAAGCTGCCGGTTATCATCGAGAATCATCCAGTTTTCTGAGGGGAGCCGGTCAGAAAAATGGGGAGCGACCAGGGTCAGCACATTGGCTTTCGGGGAAATATGCGAGACCAGGATCGGAAAACCGGAGGAAATATTTGCAAAACGGATAAATTCCCGGAACGAATGCGCTTCATTTGTGACCTGACGGGAAACTTCAAAAGCGTGGAATACCGCCGGTTCCTGCAGCATATGCAGGGTATCCTTTCCATAGGAAAAGCCGTAGAGCAGAAAACGATAAATGACGTCGGGAGCGTCGCTTCTCTCGGACATTGCACAGAGATAGACGAGCCGCCAGGCTGCTGCGCCGATCTTCTTTTGAATGGATCGCGTGACGCTGGCGGCTTTTTCTGTGTCCGGCTCAACATGGCAGTAATCGCAGAACAGCTCCAGATTGCCGACTGGTTCCGTCATCAGCCGTACATTGCGGTAGCCGAGACGGGAATTCCAGGCTTCATAGATGCAGGTCAGGATCGACGCAAGATCCGGGCTGCAGGTGTAAACAGTCATAATAAAATCCTTTCTGAAATCAATTGATACAGACAACAGCCTTCTGCAAAAAAGCGCAGATACAGCAAAAAGGCTTTTCCGTGAGAAGAACGCCCGGGATTATATATGCCCAGGTACGGCAGCATCAAACAGAGAAAGCTGCTGATACTGTTCCGGATGGGAAACCTCCCAGTTGGAGGCGGCTTCCTCTCCCGTGAGCTGCCGGGTCAGAAACTGCTGTTCCAGCCGCATGTGATACATCATTTTTCCCTCGCAGGTGATAAAATATTTGGCGCGTTTCAGCACCACACCGATCTTTTTCAGATGCTCAAATGAAAGATGGGAGCTTCTGCGGCTCTTTACAATCCGCATGGCCGATTTCGGCCCGATGCCGGGAACGCGCAGAAGGTCGGCATACTCAGCCGTGTTGATCTCCACCGGAAACAGCTCCATATGGCGCAGCGCCCAGTCGCATTTCGGGTCGAGCTGTGCATGAAAGTTCGGGTGGGCTTCATCGAGCAGTTCATCCGCCTGAAAACCGTAGAAGCGGAGCAGCCAGTCTGCCTGATAAAGGCGGTGTTCCCGAAGAAGCGGCGGCTTGGTTTCACGTGAGGGCAGGGCGGAATCCTCGTTGACCGGAATGTAGGCGGAGTAAAAGACGCGCTTCAGGTCATACTGCTGGTAGAGAAGCTGTGAGGTGGAGAGAAGCTGGTAATCGTTTTCCTTTGTCGCACCGATGATCATCTGCGTGCTCTGGCCGGCAGGAACGAAGGGAGCAGAGCGTTCCTTTTCCGGCAGTGACCGCGCGGAGGAGGAAGAGATCCAGCCCAGATCGGCAGCGGAGGCGGAAATCTGCTTTCGTGTATCGAAAATGGAGTGGGAGAGATAGCGGTTTCCCGAGGAACGCTCTAAAAAAGCGCTTTTCCCTGCGGTCAGCCGGTAATCTACAATACCGGACTGGATCTGGCGCATGGGTTTTAAAATCGCTTTCTGTGTCTTCTGCGGGGCCAGTTTCTGCAGCCCTTCTCCGGTCGGGAGTTCCAGATTGACGCTCATGCGGTCGGCGAGATAGCCGGTCTTTTCGATCAGCTCGACGGGGGCGCCCGGGATAGCTTTGACGTGGATGTAGCCGTTAAAGCGGTAACGATTACGTAAAAGATGCAGAGTGCGGTACATGAGCTCCATCGTATGGGCAGGATTTTTGCAGACGGCGGAACTTAAAAAGAGTCCCTCAATATAGTTTCGGCGATAAAATTCCGTGACGAGTGTACAGACCTCCTCCGGTGTAAACGTGGCGCGCTGCCGGTCATTCCCGGCGCGGTTGACGCAGTATTTACAGTCGTAGATACAGTCGTTGCTCTGCAGAATTTTCAACAGAGAGATACAGCGTCCGTCGGAAGAAAAGCTGTGGCAGATACCGCAGGAGACCGAATTGCCGAGATGTCCCTGTTTTCCGGCACGGTTCACACCGCTGGAAGTGCACGCAACGTCGTATTTGGCCGCGTCAGCGAGAAGATTCAGCTTCTCGGAGAGAGAAAGTGTTTGTGATGATAACTGCATGGCAGAAAAATTCCTTTCTATGTCCAAATGAATACGAATAAAAGTAAAACAATAAGATAACAGGTATTTTATAAAAAGAACAACTGTTCGATAAAAGAAGTGTAACACAAATCGAACGAATGTTCAAGAGAAAAAATGAAAATAGTACAAGAAAATACTGGAAGAAAAGAAACAGAATTCGATCCGGAAAAACGTGAACAGGAAACAGCAGGGAAAATTTCTGTTAGAAAAAAGTTATACAAAAACAGCCGCACAGATCGGAAAAACAAATCTGTGCGGCTGTAAGCCAAATTTTATGGAATTGAAACGGAAGCAGAGCCGTTTACGTCAGAAGCGCCCCAATTGCCCCGAATACGCCGGAACTTGCAAGCAGCATGATGACGCTTGCGAGGAGAACACCGCCCATGACGGCGAGAACGCTGGTCTTAAAGTCCATATCGAGGATACTTGCGGCCAGTGTGCCGGTCCATGCGCCGGTTCCCGGGAGCGGGATGCCGACGAAGAGCAGCAGGGCGAGCGGAAGTCCGCGGCCGGCTTTTGCTTTCAATTTTTCCCCGCCTTTTTCGCCTTTTTCCAGACACCAGGTGAAGAACTTTCCGATATACTTTTTATCACATCCCCAGACAAGAACCTTTCGAGCGAACAGGAAAATAATCGGAACCGGAAGCATATTTCCGATGACGGCGATCAGATAGGCAGGAAGCGTCGGAATATGGAAAGCTACCGCGTACGGAATCGCACCACGCAGCTCGATGAGCGGAACCATGGAAATCAAAAATACAATCAGATATTTGGTAATCATATACACCTCTCGTTTTTTACAAAATGTTATCGTTTCTTAGTGCAACGCTCTTATTGTAGCGTGATGCCCGCCATTTGTCCAGTATAAAAAGAAAGAAAAGAGCGGGAGTAAAAGAAATCTTAAGAATTTCTGTATTTTTGTATAATTTTATAACCTTCAAAATTTGAATTTTAGAAAACTGTATGTTAGAATGAAGTGTACTGTTTGCAAAAGAACAGCAGAGATGCCCCCAATGACAGGGGCGTGGACTGAAATAACAAACGAGGAGGACCCACCTATGATTGCACTGATCGACTATGATGCCGGAAATATAAAAAGCGTGGAAAAAGCCTTTCAAAGCCTTGGAAAAGAGGTCGTACTGACCAGGGATCCAGAAGTATTAAAGCGCGCAGATCACGTCGTTCTGCCGGGTGTCGGCAGTTTTGGAGATGCGATGGAAAATCTGAACCGCTATCATCTGGTACCGGTCATTCATGAAATCGTAGAAAAAGGGACTCCGTTTCTTGGAATCTGTCTCGGACTGCAGATCCTGTTTGAACGCAGCGAGGAGAGCCCGGGCGTGGAAGGCCTTGGCTTGTTAAAAGGAGAAATCCTTCGGATTCCGGACAAAGAGGGCTTAAAGATTCCGCACATGGGCTGGAATTCCATCCATCTGCAGAACGAGGGACGCTTATTCAAAGGCATCTCGCAGGAGTCTTACGTCTACTTTGTCCACTCCTACTATCTGAAAGCAGAAGAGGAGGAAATTATAAAAGCAACGACAGAGTACAGTACACACATCCATGCATCCGTGGAAAAAGGAAATCTGTTTGCCTGCCAGTTCCACCCGGAAAAGAGTTCAGATCTTGGACTTGCCATTCTGAAAAACTTTGCGGAAATTGGAGAGGAGGACTAAGCGATGTTTACAAAACGAATTATCCCATGTCTGGATGTAAAAAACGGAAGAGTCGTAAAAGGCGTTAATTTCGTCGATTTAAAAGATGCCGGAGACCCGGTGGAGATTGCAAAAGCGTACGACAAGGCAGGAGCCGATGAAGTTGTGTTCCTCGACATCACCGCCTCCTCCGACCAGAGAGGAACGGTCATCGATATGGTGCGCAAAGTAGCAGCAAACGTCTTCATCCCATTCACCGTCGGCGGCGGAATCCGTACCGTAGACGATTTCAAGATGCTGCTCCGCGAGGGAGCCGACAAAATTTCGATCAACTCCTCCGCAATCAACAATCCGCAGCTGATCCACGATGCGGCGCAGAAATTTGGCAGCCAGTGCGTGGTCGTTGCGATCGATGCGAAGAAGAGAGCTGACGGAAGCGGCTGGAATATCTACAAAAACGGCGGCCGGATCGATGTCGGCATCGACGCCGTCGAGTGGGCGAAAAAAGCCGAGAGCCTCGGAGCCGGAGAAATTCTGCTCACCAGCATGGACTGCGACGGAACAAAGGCGGGATACGATATCGAGCTGACAAGAACGATCGCAGAGAGCGTCGGCATCCCGGTCATCGCATCCGGCGGCGCAGGAACGCTGGAGCATTTTTATGATGCCTTAACCGAAGGAAAAGCCGATGCAGCCCTCGCCGCATCCCTGTTCCACTACAAAGAACTGGAAATTCGTGAAGTCAAAGAATATCTGGCAGGCCGTAATGTGCCGGTCCGCCTGTAAAAGGAAGGAAGAAAACGATATGCCGCCTCTTAGCGGAAGCTGGGCAAATGCCCTGAAAGGAGAATTCTCCAAAGATTATTATAAAAAACTGTTTCAGACGGTGGGAGCGGAGTACAAAACCCACACGATTTACCCACCGGCTGATGATATTTTCAATGCGTTCCACTTTACCCCGCTTGAGCAGGTAAAAGTGGTCATCCTGGGCCAGGATCCGTACCATGAGCCGGGACAGGCGCACGGGCTCTGCTTTTCTGTAAAACCAGAGGTAAGTATTCCGCCGTCCCTGGTCAACATTTACAAGGAACTTGAGGACGATCTGGGATGCTATATCCCGAACAACGGATATCTCGAAAAATGGGCACGGCAGGGTGTTTTAATGCTGAATACAGTGCTGACTGTACGTGCACATCAGGCAAATTCCCACAAGGAAATCGGCTGGGAGCAGTTCACCGACGCGGCAATCAAAGTGCTCGCCGAGCAGGACCGCCCGATGGTATTTATACTCTGGGGAAGACCGGCACAGCGCAAAAAAGAGATGATCCACAATCCGAAGCATCTGGTGCTGATGTCCGCTCATCCGAGCCCGCTTTCTGCATACCGCGGATTTTTCGGCAGCCACCCGTTTTCCAGAACGAATGAATATCTGGAGGAAAACGGTCTTGCGCCGATTGACTGGCAGATCGAAAATGTAATCCGGGGAGCGAAAGAATGAGTAAAAAGAAAAATACGTTACTGAGAAATACTTCTATTTTAATGGCCGCAACGATTATCTCGCGTGTGATTGGCCTGCTGTACCGGTCACCGCTCGGCGAAACCATTGGAAATGAGGGACTTGGCTATTACAGTACAGCGAGCAATCTGTACACGATCCTGCTGCTGATCTCGTCCTACAGTATTCCGATGGCAGTGTCGAAAATCGTATCCGAGCGCCTGGCCTTAAAAGAGTACCGCAACGCACACCGCGTCTTCCACGGTGCCCTGATTTATGCGGTAATTGTCGGCGGAATCGCTGCACTGGTGGCATTTTTCGGCGGAAAATTCCTTCTGCCGTATAACCAGCAGAATGCACTCCTTGCCTTACGCGTACTGGCGCCGACCATCTTTTTCTCGGCTGTTCTCGGCGTTCTGCGCGGTTATTTCCAGGCCCACAGCACGATGATGCCGACCTCGATCTCACAGATCATCGAGCAGGTATTCAACGCCGCATTCAGTATTGGCGCCGCCTGGTTCTTCATCCAGCAGTTCGCGACAAACGATACCGAACATGCCAAATTCGGTGCCGCCGGCGGAACCCTCGGAACAGGAGCCGGTGTCCTGGCAGGCCTCTGCTTTATGCTGATCGTTTACGGCGTAAACCGGAAAACAATTCTGCGGAAAGCTGCCAAAGACACACATCACCGTGAAGAATCCTACCGTGAAATTTTCCAGGTCCTTTTCCTGATGGTAACGCCGGTCATCTTTACGACCTTTATTTACAACTGCAACGCTTACCTGGACAACTACCTGTTCTTCACCATCCTCGGATGGCACGGTGAAAACCAGAAAGCACTGAACGCTGCATACGGAGAGTTCTCCAACTACTACGTCACCCTGATCAACGTTCCGCTTGCCATGGCAAGTGCATCTGCATCCGCCATGATGCCGGAGGTGTCCTCCTGCTATGCAACCGGTGACCTTGATGAGGCAAACGACAAAATCCTCGAGACCATCCGCCTGACGATGTTCATCTCCATCCCGGCAGCCGTCGGCCTTGGCGTACTCGCATTCCCGATCACAGGAGTCTTGTTCCCGTCAAGCTCCAGCCTTTCCGGAAAACTGCTGATGATGGGCGCCGTTTCGGTCGTATTCTCGGCCCTGTCCACCATCACCAACAGCGTCCTGCAGTCCATCGGCCAGCAGAAAAAAGCCCTGCATAACGCAGCCATTTCCCTCGGAATGGACCTCATCGTCCTGGCTCTGATCCTCGCAGTCTTCCCGAAGACAAACATCTATGCCGTTGTCTTCGCAGGAATCCTGTTCTCGCTGAGCATGTGCGTATTGAATAACCTTTCGATCCGCAAACACCTGAACTTCCGCAACGAGTTCAAAAACACCTACGTAAAACCATTGATCGCAGCCGCCATCATGGGAGTCGTAACCTGGGTTGTTTACTACGGCCTCTTTGCCATCACCAAACGCCCGTCCATCAGCATGCTGATCGCGATTCTGATCGCCATTGTCGTCTACCTGATCGCCTTCGTCGTCGTAACCGGCACAACCGAAGCCGAAATGCGCCGCATGCCAATGGGAACCAAACTGGTAAAAGTCCTGCGTATTCTGCGGATTTACCGTTAAAAACAACAAAACAAAAGTAAAACGAATCCCCGGCCGGAAAGCCTTGATAACAGCTTTCCGGCCGGGGATTTATTTTGATGTTCAGAAAATATATTATGTAATTTTACGCGTCTTTCTCGCCATTTGGCTCCTGCTTCAGGTTTTTATTCGCAGTAGAAAGCATCAGCTTAATACGATTGAGCTGGTTAACCTCCGAAGCGCCCGGATCGTAGTCAACCGCCACAATATTCGCCTTCGGATACTCCTTGCGGATCGCCTTAATAACACCCTTGCCGACAATATGGTTCGGCAGGCACGCGAACGGTTGGATGCAGACGATATTGTAAACATCGCTGTGGATCAGCTCCATCATCTCGCCGGTCAGGAACCATCCCTCACCAGTCTGGTTGCCGCAGGAGACGATCGGAGAAGCATATTTGGCCAGATCCCGTACGTCAGCCGGCGGATCAAAATGCTCACTCTTCTTGAACTCTGCAACAGCCGCACTCCGTAGCCAGTTGATCAGCTTGATACCCGTATTTCCGAGCATCGAAGAACTCTTCTTGAAGCCAAGGTGCTCCACCTTGAAATTCGTATTGTAGAAGCAGTAGCAGAAGAAATCAATCAGATCCGGCACAACCGGCTCCGCACCTTCACTTTCGAGCAGCTCCGCCAGATGGTTATTCGCCGCCGGAAGGAACTTAACGAGAATCTCGCCGACAATACCAACGCGAGGTTTCTTCTCATCCGTAATCGGAATATGGTCAAAGTCGCGGATCATCGTGCGGCAGATCTGTTTAAAGCGGGTATGGCTTAAATGTTTTGCCGAAACAAAATCAATACAGATCTTCTCCCATTTCTTGTGAATCCGGTCTGTCGTGCCCTTTTTCTGCTCATAAGGACGCATCCGGTAAATACATTTCATCATGATATCGCCGAATTCTGCTGCATAGCAGAGACGAATCGCAAGATCCGGCGTGATCTTGAAGCCCGGATTTTCCTCCAGACCGCTCAAGTTAATCGAGATGACCGGAATCTGCGTCATATCGGCCTTCTCCAGCGCACGGCGGATAAATCCGATGTAGTTCGAAGCACGGCAGCCGCCGCCGGTCTGGCTCATGATGACAGCCACTTTGTTCAGGTCATACTTGCCGGAGAGCAGCGCCTGCATAATCTGTCCGACTACCATCAGAGACGGATAGCAGGCATCGTTGTTGACGTATTTCAGTCCGACATCGACCGCCTCTTTGTTGTCGTTCGGAAGCACTTCCAGATTGTATCCGGCTGCGTTGAACGCCGGCTGCAGAAGCGAGAAGTGGATCGGTGACATCTGCGGGCAGAGGATGGTGTAGTCTTTCCGCATTTCTTTCGTGAAGACCGGTTTCTGGATCGAGGACGGAAGAATCTCGCGTACCGCTTGTTTCCGGTCATGTGCACGGAGGGCAGCGAGCAGAGAGCGGACACGGATTCTGGCAGCGCCGAGGTTGTTGACCTCATCGATCTTCAGGCAGGTATAAATCTTGCCGCTTCTGGTCAGAATCTCATAAACCTCATCGGTGGTAACGGCGTCGAGACCGCAGCCGAACGAGTTCAGCTGAATCAGGTCAAGATCGTCGCGTGTCTTTACATAGTTTGCAGCTGCATACAGACGGGTGTGGTACATCCACTGGTCATTGACACGGAGCGGACGCTCGAGCGGTGCCAGATGGGAAACAGAGTCCTCCGTCAGCACGCACAGTCCGTAGGAGTTGATCATATCCGGGATACCGTGATGGATTTCCGGATCGATGTGGTATGGACGGCCGGCAAGCACGATGCCTCTGCGTCCGGTTTCTTTCATATACTGAAGCGTTTCCTCGCCTTTTTTCTGCATATCGCGTCTTGCAGCACCAAGCTCTTCCCATCCGGCATGAACAGCAGCACGGACTTCATCCTCCGGCAGACCGGAGAACTCTTTGACAAGACCATCGGCAAGCACCTTTTCACTCGTAAACGCAAGGAACGGATTGCGGAACGTAATGGAATCGTCCTGCAGCTCGTCCACGTTGTTTTTGATATTTTCCGCATACGAGGTAACGATCGGGCAGTTGTAGTGGTTGATGGCTTCCGGGAACTCGGTGCGCTCGTACGGGATACACGGGTAGAAGATGAACTTCACACCGTGGCGTAAGAGCCAGGTCACATGGCCGTGCGCCAGTTTGGCCGGATAGCACTCGGATTCACTTGGAATCGACTCAATACCGAGCTCGTAGATCTTGCGGCTCGAGGTCGGAGAGAGTACCACGCGGTATTTCAGCTGCGTAAAGAAGGTGTACCAGAACGGATAATTCTCAAACATATTGAGGACTCTCGGAATGCCGACCTCTCCGCGGATCGCTTCATCCTGCGGCAGCGGCTGGTAGCCGAAGATCCGTTTGTATTTGTATTCGAACAGGTTCGGAATATGATCTTTGTTTTTCTCTTTTCCGATACCGCGCTCGCAGCGGTTTCCGCTGATGTACTGACGGCCGCCGGAGAATTTGTTGATGGTCAGACGGCAGCTGTTCGTACATCCCTTACAGTTTGCCATCGTGGTCGAATATTTCAGCTCGTTGATCTTTTCAATGGAGAGCATCGTGGTCTCCTGATCGGCGGAGTAGCGCTCTCTTGCGATCAGTGCCGCACCGAACGCACCCATGATGCCGGCGATGTCCGGGCGGATGGCTTCGCAGTTGGCGATCCGCTCAAAGCTTCGGAGAACAGCGTCGTTGTAGAACGTACCGCCCTGTACGACGATGTGGCGTCCCAGCTCGGTGGCATCCGAAACTTTAATTACCTTATATAATGCGTTTTTAATAACGGAGCAGGCAAGTCCGGCAGAAATATCGGCGACGGATGCGCCCTCTTTCTGCGCCTGTTTTACCTTGGAATTCATAAATACGGTACAGCGGGTACCAAGATCGATCGGGTGTTTTGCAAACAGCGCCTCATGCGCGAAATCCTGCACGCTGTAGTTCAGGGACTGCGCGAACGTCTCGATGAAGGAACCGCAGCCGGAGGAACATGCCTCGTTCAGCTGTACGCTGTCTACGGTGCCGTTTTTGATCTTGATGCACTTCATATCCTGGCCGCCGATGTCGAGAATACAGTCGACTTCCGGATCGAAGAATGCGGCAGCGTAATAATGGGAAATCGTCTCTACCTCACCCTCGTCCAGCATCAGTGCAGCTTTGATGAGCGCCTCGCCGTAACCGGTCGAACAGGACCAGGCGATCTGTGCGGAATCCGGCAGTTTGGAGTAGATCTCCTGGATCGCGCGGATCGATGTGCCGAGCGGATTTCCGTGGTTGTTGCTGTAGAAGGAATAGAGAAGAGCACCGTCTTCGCCGACGAGTGCAGCTTTGGTCGTCGTGGAACCGGCATCAATACCGAGATAGCAGTTTCCTTCGTAGGTGGAAAGATCGGCGGTCACGACGTTGTTGACACTCTGGCGCGCCAGAAATTCGTCATACTCGGCCTGATCTTTAAACAGCGGCTCAAGACGGGCAACCTCAAAATCGATAGCAACTTTCTCTTCGAGCCGTTTTTTCAGTGCGAGAAGGGAAATCTCGGTTTTTCCGTCTGCATTCATCGCAGAACCGATGGCTGCAAACAGGTGGGAGTTGTCCGGTACGATTGTATGCTCGTCATCCAGTTTTAAGGTACGGACGAATGCTGTCTTTAATTCCGAGAGGAAGTGCAGCGGGCCGCCGAGAAAGGCAACGTGGCCGCGGATCGGTTTACCGCAGGCAAGACCAGAAATGGTCTGGTTGACAACTGCCT